>ENA-OSJC01003297-OSJC01003297.1-marine-metagenome-genome-assembly--contig:-NODE-3297-length-11607-cov-3.915872_pt1 | contig 11607 bp, 5 predicted proteins | sample MGYA00237885_ERZ534234 | MGnify/ENA primary metagenome ERZ534234 (study PRJEB26413, sample SAMN06343907) | marine metagenome | isolation source: coastal waters | place: Atlantic Ocean: West Antarctic... | reverse complement strand
ATAGAGGTTTTTGTTTTTTCCCATTTCTTTTTGCGGTTTACCTGTCCCGTTGTATCCGCAGCACCGATTTTTCCAGTTCTGTCTACGTCCACTTTATTCTGAGCCTTTGTTACGCCAACCCTTCCTCGGCTTGTTGCCCCGCTTTCAGCATCACGTTCCTTGGCTTTTTGGCCGATTCCAGCCACTTCACTATCAGAATGAGCCCCGATTTTGCTAACCCTTCCTCGGCTTTTTGCAGTGGTTTCAGCATCACGGTCCATTCTCTTAGACGTTGATGTAGCTCTTTTTTCTTCTCCCCCATGTTCGATACCCTTCCCGACTCTTTTGGCGATAGATCCAAAGATGCCCGAACCTTCTTTTCCTCTTCTAGTCTCCCTGGAGGCTTTTCTTTGTTCTCGGGAAGCGGCTGCTCGGGCTCTCAAGTTTCTAGTAGAAGGACCCCTTCGGCCCCCTTGAGCGTTGGCTGATGCAATGTCAGCGTCTTCCCTTGAACCCATAGTACTAGACTCCTCTTCTTCTATTTTTTTCTTACCATAACCTTCGGCAATAGCATCAGCAATTCTATGCCAGTGACCATCAGCTTTTACTAGTTCGAAAGCTTCGGCTGCAATATTCTTCTTCTTCGTCTTCGTCTTCGCCTCTAGTTCCGCTACTTTCTTCTTACCTTCTGGAGTCGAGGTATCAATAACCTCCCCCTGATCAATCTGTTTAGATGTTGGGCCTTTCCATTTTGGGTACTTGGGTTTCCCGCCAGTCCTTTTCGCTTCGTCATCGGCTCTTAGTGTTGCTCTATCAAAATCATCCATAGCTTCTTCAATGAAGGGCTTATAAGCATCACGCATCTTAGAGTTAAGCATGGTAACAAAATTACTTTCTTTCGTAAGCTTTGATTGAGAATCCTTAACAAACTTAGACTCAACAGACTCGCACATGCCAGGATAAGCTCCTCTGGTTGATGGATCAGCAACAAGGTCAAAGGTTACAAGACGAAAATCTTCATTAACAATCTTATCCCCATTATGATCTTCAGAAAGAGTGCCCATCCCTCTAGAGGAAATACCAATCTTCACTCCACCTTCGACTAAAGCTTTAGCTGTAAGTCCAGCAGGGGTTCTAAGAATCTCTGCTTCTCCGATAAGCTCATCACCCTTCATATCTAATTTGGTGATAAGGTGAGAGGCATTAGAGAGCTTAACAGTATCGTTAGCTGGGTGATCTAACTCACCGCATAATCTACGCTCTGCAATAAGAGGCTTAACTTTTGCAAGTTGGCTCTCTAGCACTGCGGTAGGATAAATTCTACCGTTGTTGTTCTTCTCGTTACAACGACCGAAAACCCCACGAATTTTCATGGGGCCATTGTCTTTACCTTCAGATAAAACCTGAAGTTGCTCAATAATAAAAGTATCTTGTAGTAATTGCATTGTTATTTATCTCCTTTGTCTTCGCGCCCATCTTTGCCACCGATTCCTCGTTTAGCTTTGATGGTTCTGCTTCCGTATTTTTGGGCTAGTTTGTCGGAGCCCTTTCCGTATCTTAGTAAGGTTCGAGAAGCGTGTTTCTTAACGCTTGCCCATTTAGCGGAGGGGGTAGCACTACCAGGAGTGAACCCCTTTGCAATCTTACCTTTTCCACTCTTTTCGCCCCACTTACCTTTAGAAATAACATAGAGTCTACCAGCAGCTTTAGTAGTAAAAATCTGTCCGTAGCTTCCGTCTGACAATGCAGACTTAATACTATCGTAAGTTTTCACTCTACCTTTAAAAGACTTCTTCTTATCATCTTTAGTAGCGGATTTGGAGGTGTAGGCTTTCCTACCCTCCTTTGAACCTCTAGCTTCGTTCAGATAATCAATAGTCTCAGTTAGTTTCATTTACGTTTTTTTAATCTATTTTTAATTGAGTCCTTAAGGATACTCTTTCTTGAATCACCAGGAAGCTTGGAAGGTGTGGCTTTTTTATATCCGTAACTCTTCTCAATTGCTTCATAAGATTTGTCATCTTCACAAGCTCCACCCAAATTAACTCCGATGCCACCAGACATGGTAGCAGCAGCAGTCATTTCTTTAAGAAGAGTTTTAACTTCCTCTAAAAGCGGAACCAGTTGTTGAGCAGTCTCCTCAGTTAATGCTTGAGGGCCGAGTGGCTCTTCAGTCAAAGTTTGGGGAGGTTGCGGAGCTTCTGGTTGAGTCCAGACAAGTTCAGGAATAGTCTCGACTGCTGGAGTCTCTTGAGGGTGAAAATTCTCACCTAAGATTTGCTTCATAAACGAGTCAGGGACTGTAACATTAGTAATATCCTTACCGTTGGGAGTTAAATTGCCCCCTTGGCTAGGAGGTAATTGCTTACCTTGTTTAATGTTACCTACCTGCTCGTTGATGAGCCTCTCAGCGAAGTCGCCAATACTATTCATGACTACTCTTCCTCAGATTCGGGAAAAAGAAGCTCTTGAATAGTTTCATCAATAACGGTTTCGATATCCTCATCACCTTCTTGAAGTTGGCTTAAACGGTCAACAAGACCAACCACCACATTCAGGTGTTCAAGGAGTGATTCTTCGTCAATTTCTTCGTCAAGTTGGGAAATGCAAAGGGGGCAAACATGAACAGTCTCTTCTTCTAAGTCCTCTCTTGTTCCTTCTCGGCTTTCCTTGTCATCTTCTACAGCTTTAGCAGCTTCTTCAACAATCCCCTCACTGAGGACAATACCAGCTTTACCCCAAGCAGCACTTTCAAGAAGTTGCTTGCGAAGCTCGTCGCTTAATTTCATATGATCCATTTTTATAATCTCGTAATTATTGTTAAGATTTTCATCTCTACCTTTATTTAGCCTACATGACCAAATTGTTTAGTTTTATTTTAGAATTTGTTGTTACCTTCCAGGGGAGGTCGCAACAGGTCCTGGCCTTGATCCACCAGTGGTCGTAGGAGGAATAACTGAGTCTCCTGCGCGAGTGCCTTTAATATTGGTAAAGGTATCAGCAGGAGCCCCCTCCTTTCGCCTTATTAACAAAGTATCTCTAAAGTTAATATTAGCATTAGAACGTGCTACAGGGGGGATAACCTTAACACCCGCTACTAAGCCGTTTCTAATAGCGTCTCGAATACTTGTAAAATTTTCTAATCTTGATAGCATAGTAAATTCACTTAAGTAAAGTCTACTAAATACATCAAACTCTGTGATTGATTTTCCTAGTCCATCTGATTCTACAAAATAATTCGTGGCTAGTTCAGTAATAATCTCTTTTACTAATCGAAAGCCTGTCTTCCTTCGTGTTCTTGTATAAGTATCAGCCGCTAAAAAGTTATACCCATCTCTATACCCAGTAGTAAAGACTGTATCTTGTGGCTCAATTTGTGTTATTCTGATCTGGGTGTTCGCATTCCCCAAGACATCTACAGCAGCTTTGCCATCGGTCATAATTCTAACAAATTTATTAGATTGGTCCCTACTAAACTCAGGAACAATTGTTGTTCTACAGCGTAGATGCCTTGCTGTAGCCCCATCAGAGCCAATCGAGATAAGTTGGGACTTGTCATTAAACAGATTGTAATCACTTCTGTTGGTAGGATAGATCAAGATATAAGGGTATATCTGTCGGGTTAGTAACGGAATAGATTTGTTCGATTTAGGAGAATCGAACAAAATATCTGTTTGTGTAATAGTTAAATTTCCTACAACATCTAAGTAATCAAATATTAAATCCTCGTCATCAAGCATAAACACTCTATGATTTGCTTTGTATTTTATAAATTTATTAAACTCAGTTAGTCCCGAAGCGGAACTGGTATCAACTAGATCGTATTGAGTTGTGGAGTCTTTAAGTAGCAAGGATCCCATAGGGTTAGGAACAGTATTAATAGAACTTAGAACAGCACTTAGTACATAAAAATTCTGGTGGGGGGCTGTTAAAGAATAATCAAACTCAATACCCGACAAACTTGCAGAGGCACTAACCTCTAGAGTTCTACCTGTATCCGCTCCCAGTAAGCTTAAAGCTTTCTGTCTACTTTTCTCGGGTAGTATAAACGCATGATCTAGCTCTGAGTTAGTAAAGAGTCTTTGGGTTACTCCATCTATAGCGATATTTACATAGTTACCATCTTGGATTTTTAAGGTTTTCCTTTCCATAAAGGTATTATCGTCCCTAACATAGATCTTTTCAGAAACTCCTGCTATCCTTATGGGAATAGCTTGATCAATATCAGTAGCTAAAGTTTTCCAGTTAGGAAGAATGTTCCTCATCCTCCCATCTGTTTTACTTGGATCTAACGTGAATTTATTTCTATCAACTAAGGCTGCTGCGGCGACCTCGTTAATCATATTATCACTACTTCTCTTTATTACGGTAGGAACACGCTTTTTACTACTGTTAGCTAATTTTTGCAAAGACCTTAGTGTAATATTAGCTACACTTCCGTCTAAAATTCTAGTGCCTACCACATTATAGATTTGGTTCTGTGTTAGGTTAGTCCCATCGTAGTTACGAATTTCACCAAACAGATCCTTTATGTTAGACCTTAAACTAAAGTAAACTGATTCTGGGGTTACTCCTGCCGCTCTAGTACTATCCCAATCACCTACATTTCTACGGTTCTTTAGCATATAAGATACATTACTATCAATTATGTCAGCAAAGATATCAGTATGACCTGTTTCATTAACAACTGCTGTGGGGTCTTGGGGAGTTGTTATGAAAGCTATATCTGAATCTTGTAACCCAGTAGGTTTCTTTCTAAGAATGTTGGAAGAAATTGTAGGATCGTTAAGATCAATAAGCCCAGTATCTATAGCATCACTAATTAAAGCTGCTTCTGTGGTTGATCCATAGGATATTATATTGGATCCTGCGCCCTCTGGGTTATAGCCAATATCCGCAGATTCTTCTACTTGCTCAGTACCACCATAAGGATCAGGACCAGGACCAGGACCATCAGGAACCCTCCATTTAACATCTATATCACCACACTCACCTACACAAGTAAGGTCTACTTTTTTGCAAGCATTGGTAGTGGATACAGTAGTTGGATTAGACACCGTATGGCCCCAAAGAGCCCCATTTTCTCGCGCCCATACATCAAAATCAATTGTAGGAAACTTGGAAGACCCGCATGTCCCTTTAAAAGTGGCTACCCAATTCGTCCCTCCATCATATGTTGATGGCACTATGGTCGGGGCATCGTCATATCTACACATACATCCAAATTGCCCTCCACCAGGACCAGGACCGCCACCAGGACCAGGGGGAGGACCAGCGCCAGGAGTAAAAGGTCCTCCCCCTCCTCCAGCACCTCCATACGATGGACCCGTAGCCCCAGGACCGCCACCAGCCCCAGGAGGAACAGTGTTCCCAGGTTTCCAACCAGGAGGTCCTGGTCCTGGTATGGTTGGGTCATCTTCTCCAGGAAAAACTCGGGGTCGATGAAATACTCCCCCAGTAGGAGGTGGATCATCGCCTCCTGGAATATCAATTGGAGGTCCACCTTCAAACTCTGGCAAATTGCCATGAGGTCCCGCTCCTGGGAGAAAGGTCCCGCAGCCAAATGTGGGATCTGCAATTGACATATCTTATATACTGAATACGCCCGTGTTTGACCCTTTTAGAGCAATCGTGGGGTTAGTCTCGTTTAAGTTTCCATATAAGTAAGGAGCATCCTCTAAAGGTATTCCCATTATACTCCACATAACCGTAGGGTAAGTGCATTTTCCTATTCTCGGGTTTCCAACGTAACCGCTTCTACCTCCTCCAGCAATGGAAGTAGTATTAGCAGTAAGAAGATCACTAACAGGGACTATAAATCCACTAAACCTTTCTCCGTCTCTCTGGGACGTAGTTATCGTAGAAGTACTCTTCTTCTTCTTTCCACCATTCTTTACGATACTTAGCGAGTGTGGAGCAGGGAACCCTGGCGTTGCATTATTTCCTAGACCATTATTATCAGCGGCAGTGAACGCAACATAAATAGTAAACTCATCAAAACCTTTTTCAACCCAATGTCCAAAATAGCTTCCTGTATTGTAATGACCCACTTGTGGTAGACAATTAATAAGATCTACATCCACTTTATAATCAGCTAACCAAGCGGGTCTGTTAAACTTAATTTTCTTACCAACATAATTAAAGTTTACTCTTGATACTATACCTGTATATGAGTAATCTACATTATAAAAGTTCTGTAACCTAGCGGGGGCTCCACCCTCAGCGTTTGTCCCATCAGTATTGGTTAATTGAGAGTTACTTCCTGCCACAATACTTGCATCAGGGGATCCCGTCTGTGAGATAAAAGTATTAATGTAATCATTAGGATATAGACCTTTAGAAGAAAGACCTTGCTCCGTACACCATTGAGATAAGTCCCAATCAGGGTAACTTGGAATAGTAATTTGAGAACCAGTGCTTCCAATCCCATACTTACCTTTTACATACTCTTTAATATAAGCATCAGTATCGTTGGTTTCAACACCAGGACCGTCATTAGCGAAAACTCCCTGATAGTAATCAAACAAAGCTCCTTCAGGACCAAAGTTCCAGCCCCCAAAGACATACCCCGTGGCTAAATTACTCATACCTATATGATTCCCTTGCTCAATTAAACCCTTTACCTTCCCATTAAGTTCATCGTAAACACGCTTAAGCTCATAATCTAATTGGCCTTTACCCACAGCGGGGTTTGCGAGGGATAATTGAGGGAACGCTGCGCCGATACCCGCTCTCTCATTGTAAGCCAACTCAGCGGTTCTGAATAGAGGTCGAATATCAATAACGTCTGTACTAAGAACCACTTGAGAGCCATTCTGAACCCAAATATAAGCAACAGGAAGAATCGACTGACCGACAAGCTCATAAGCATTGTCTTCTAACTTTTCAGAAATAAGGGGAGCAAGGTTTAGGATATCATCAGGAGCGGGAAATGTACCTCGAACATCTTGTGCAATATCATTAGCAGAAGTAGAAGTAAATCCCATTTGGGTATTCTTTTGATCGCCAGGATGTGCAAGAATTCTATGATCAGCACCCACACTTTCAATATACTCTTGTGTGAAGTTCGTAGTTTCTTGAAAATTAGTCTTGATACCTGCGCCACGAACAATTCCTAACTGCGGTGTAGTAATAGATTCCTTACCATTAGGTTTTAGGATCGTGGCTCCACTAGAATCAATAGATTTACTGTAAATGAATACTAAATCAATTCTACTTTCGACACCCGTTACTGGTGTAGTAGTCCCAGCAGAGTTGGTATAAGAAAAATCATCTGTATCGAAACTAGGAACTTCAATCGAGATCTCATCAGCAACGTCTACAATAGCAATTCGGGAAACTCCTCGCCACTTCTTAATAAAATAACTCTCTGTTCTAGGGAACTGAGCCCAACCATCGGTTGGGTTAGAGATATCAAAACTAGGCAAGAGATATTCCCCTGCGGTAGACCCTTGGGATTTAGCCCAGAGTAAAGCTTGGGAAATAACCATTGGAGAGTCCGCTGCCCCTCCTCCTGGAATATTTACGTCAGGACCCCCATAACTCATACCATTTTCTAAATCAACTCCATCAGAATCAATAGGTGTGTCTGAGTTAATAACAGGCCAAGTGAATGATCTTTCAACCAATCCTGTCATCCCCATAGCATCTGATGCTACCGCAGTCTTGAAAGTATCTAACGCTGCTTGGAGAATAGCATTTTTCCCACCTGTAAAGTTTCCTGGGTTTGGAAGTGCGGTAGACCATATATCAACCTCACCTATAGCTTCTCCCATAACTTTTTCTAAGTAAGCTAAGGGTTGCTTAGTACTAGCATCATTAATTCTAGCAGAGTACCTTCCTGGTTTAACTCTAATTACACGATCAGCCCCTGTAGCGTAAGGTCTAAGCTCGTCTAAATCGCTTCGCTTTACTCCCAGGAGTTTGTCTGTATCTTTTCTAACTTGATCCCGAAGCCAGTTACAGTTCTCTTGAAGCTGCTTGAGAGGAATGTTATCCACTTCAAAGTAGTAAGGATCATTAGCTTTGAAAAATCTGATCGGATCATTGAACCGATAGTTACTATCTTGATATATTTGTTCTGACATTAGTTATCCCTCGAAAGATCGAAAATTGTAGCAGACTTAAAGCCTACTCCTCCAGAAGCATCACCAACATACGCTTCTGAGGTTCTATTAGCGGGAGCATTAGATCTAGATGAGTATATGGTAACTTTTCTAGGTCTTCCTGCTAATCCCACACTAGCGTTCCTAGCGTTGGCAAAAGTATAGGAAGCTGACTCATCCATTATACATTGTGTTGGGTTATCTTCAACGAATTCATTACAGTAGTAGAATCCTGAAGTCCATAATTGATCAGGAAGTCCATCCCCATTAGAGTCATGACTTAATTTAAGAAGGTCGGGATAGGTTCCACTAAGATTTGATCCATCAGTTTGGACAAGTGCGGAGAGCGGAGCCGAACAATTATACCCTTGAGCAAAGGTTTGATAAGCAGGACCAACAGTTCCACTAAACACCCCAGTATGGGGGTAAGCTCCATGATAGAAACCACTTAAATCACTTTGAAGTGCCCTCGCAGAGGGTTTAGGACTCCAATAAATTCTAAACACTCCTTGGTTGGCGCTTGAATGAGGACCAGATCCCCACTTATAAGTATTAGTTCCGCTAACATTAATTCCTGCCCAAGATAAAGTACTCGCTGTCAGGTCATTGACAATGCCCGAAATAGGATAGAATGCATCAAAAGGATTATTTACCGTAACTCCAGACGGGACCACCCAAACGGAACTTCCTGCTCCAAAGGCATCAAGAATACTTAAGTTACCTGTGTCGGGGGTGTGGGGAGGGGCTCCATACGCAACGACAGTAGAGGCATCTGTACCATGAACTCCATCATTCGACGAACCATAAATCCCGCTTGGGCCGTGATAATCAGTGCTTCCAGGCCACATACCGCTTACAGATAAGAAGGATGCATTAAGCCTAGAGGTATCAGCAATATTCCAAATCATCAGTTTATCACACTCACCACCACTAGCACTATAATAAAGACCATCTAAAGGTCCCGTATTAGGTCCAACAGGGAAATGGACGTTCTTAACATTCACTACACTATCTTCAGTAGCTCGTAAGCAGACTCCACCATAAGTAAGATTATCAATATCAGTATTTACTAGTGCAGTGTCAATAACATTTTGAGTGGCAAAGAATCTATTTACCCCAGTCAGAGTTGTAAACACTGGTAACTCGGGGACTGTGAAATTTAATCCAGCAGCAGCAACTAAATCGTCAAGATCTAAACCCGCGATTGCCGCAGGATCCTGTGGATTTGGGTAGAATTGAAGTGATCCTGAAGAAGTGAATGCGCTAGTATCAAAAGTATTAATAGGGTAATCAAACCCTGCGTCCAAGTAAGCTGTTCCTGTAGAAGTTCTAGCCCAGTTTTCAGGGAAAGCTCCAAGGTCGGCTATATTAATAACAGAGTTTTTATTAGATACTAAACAAGCTCGCGTAGCATGAAGTTCAACCGAAGTATGGTTAGCAGCAGAACTTAAATCAAAAGCACTAACCTCTAACCCAAAAGCGTCCCTAGTTCTAGCGGGTTCAATATTAAGAGTAGAGTTATTTTCAACAAGAATATCAATACCGAACTGCCCTAATGCTGCTGGTCCGTGAATATTAATCTCGGAAGAGTTATTGGCATACATCCCAGCCATCTTAGTTTGGTAAGTAATTCCAGATGGGCCGAAGGCGAATGTGCATCCTGAACCTGAACCGAAGCAACTAACCTTAGAGTTATTAGTTGCTTTAATAGCTCGTCCGTAAGATGGAACATTGGCAATATTTTCGCTATTGTTATCAACTCTAATAGAAGCGTGAATCAAATCTAATTCAGAACCATCATTAACTGAAAGTGCGGGAAGGGGTGATTTATTGCCTCCATTATATTTAATAACTCCATGAGCAACTTTGAAGGAAGTATTTCCGTACATAGTTGGGATATTATTCTTTCTTCTAAATCCGAAAGAGCTATTCTTCATTAGATCAATATGCTGTGCATTTCCTGACATATCTAACTGCTTACGATCTGCTTGACCACTATTTAGGGGAGAGTCAGGAGAATCAAATACAAACGAAGAGTTTCGTGATCTAATAGCTTCTCCACTGTGAGCGTCAATGCATAAGTTTTCAAAAACTACATGCGATCCATCAGCTTGAATACCTTTATCAACACCATAAACATCTAGCAGCCCCTTTATATCCATTTGAGAGTTATTAAGAATCATTCCATAACCCGTGTTCAACTCAGTTCCAATAATACTGCCTCGTAAGGAATCAGTAGAGATGGACCTTTGGACTCCTCCTGTAAGTTTAGAGTTGTCTAAAACCCAACCCGCGTAGTTTCTAGATGCCATAACAACGCAATCAACACCAGAACCACCAATATCCCCAGGACCAGTCGTGTTTAGAACCAAGGGAAGTGAGCTTACTATAACCTCACTGTTAACAGCGTGGAATCCATATCCCGTTTTGGCCTCTCTAGTAGTCGTAGTTGGAAGCTTATAATTTCTATAAGCAGCAGCGGATCTAGATAAAGTTACTTTTGAGTTGTTAAATCTAAATCCAGCCTCTTGGGCTCTTACTCCTGCACAGTTCTCAAGGAGGACTTCTGAGTTAGTTACTTCAATGGCAACAGGTAGTGTAGTCTCTCCATCAACAAAGAAGTTTCTAATATAAATAGGACCGTCACAGTTCTTAACGCTAATCTTAGAGCAGGTATTGAAATAAGTATTTCCACCCACAGACAAAGCCTCAGAACCACCTAACTGGGCTCTATACATTGTTGCAGCAGTAGCTTGATTAGTTGCACTTACATCTGTAGTTCCTAGAGTATTATCAATAGAGGTATTATCAATATTCTCATAAGGAGCGAAGGTAAACCGATTAAGTACTCCAGTAAGTGGAGCAGCCGATTTTAACGCTACTGTTAGTGGGGCTTTTCTTAAGTTATGTCTTGGGTAAAAGAATGAGTTTCCTTGGTTAACGAGTCTCGCATCTCCTGCTCCACTAAGAACCGTAGTTCCTAAATGAACACACTTCGTAGCAGTAAGAGTTGAACTTAAATCCAAGGAACTTACCGTAGTCATAAGTGCATGTGAAGCGTTATATGTTGGAGTAACAATACCACGGGAATCTCCAGAAGCGTTATAAACTCTACCAAAGTTGCGGTTAATTATCTCAATCGAACCACCCTCTTCAATTCGGAAATTATGTAGCTCTAAGGGGCCGAGATCGCCAAAGCTTCCAACTTCAATTAAAACAGGGAAGCGAACCACTTTTGGGATCGCTGCAATACAGGAACTAAGCTGCGTAAACACAGTGCTATTAGCGAGAAGTACAGCTTGTCCTTCAGCGGTATTCGCTGCGTCTGCCGAAACAGTAAGCGCGAAACCCGTTACAGACGAGGTTGCGAACCCTGCCTGTTCCCAGTTTGCATAGGTCCGCTCCTCTAAATCATAAAGAGGCAAGTTATCTTGCTCCCAATTGTAGAAAGAACTAGTGTCGTACTTGGACACATAAGGAGTCCAAGTATTTTGAAGCATTACGCTTCCACTACTGGTGTAAA
>ENA-OSJC01003294-OSJC01003294.1-marine-metagenome-genome-assembly--contig:-NODE-3294-length-11610-cov-3.259603_pt1 | contig 11610 bp, 10 predicted proteins | sample MGYA00237885_ERZ534234 | MGnify/ENA primary metagenome ERZ534234 (study PRJEB26413, sample SAMN06343907) | marine metagenome | isolation source: coastal waters | place: Atlantic Ocean: West Antarctic... | reverse complement strand
CTATTAATATCTTTTTTAAAAAAATATGTAATTAAATCTTCAGTTTTGACATTTCCTGGTCCTCTGCCCATTCCCTGAATTGTTCCATCTATCCATTTTGCATCACACTTAGAGGCTGAAATGCTGATCTCAAGAGCCTTCTTCATATTGTCATGTGTATGAACACCAAGTGGTTTTTTAGTAAATTCTCTAAAGGATGTTAAAATTAATTTAATTTTTATTTTATCTAAGGATCCAAGACTATCAGCAACATATATAACATCACAAATATTCCTTAAATAGTTACAGCAATTTTTAATTTCTATTTTAGTAATCTCACTAATTTGCATAATATTTACAAAAATTGTGAAACCAGCTTTTTTTAAATATGAAATATAATTTTTAATTTTAGGAATTTCATAAACATGACATGCAAATCTAATAAATCTGATATTTTTTTTATTAATTTTTCTTAAGATTTTATAGATTTCTGATTTACTTAATTGATTATTTAAAAAGTCAGATCCGTTAATCATCACTCCACAATTAATGTTTTTTGGGATTGTTAAATCTTGAAAAAACTTATTATTACAATTAGCTGTAATACCTTTGGTTTTATCAGATGGGATACTAAGAAAACCTATTTCAATATTTTTAATCTTTGTTTTAGAAATAGAGTTCAAATATCCTTGAATAAATTTTTTACTAAAGTCCCAATTATTATAATATCCACCATCTCTGAGTGTACAATCAATTAAATTAATTTCTTTATCCATAAAATTTCAACAAATAATGTTACTATTAATAATATTTTTTAACTTATTTTTAGTCAGGAAATCAAGTTTTATTTCAAAGTTATAAATATTTTTCTTACACACAGTTGATTTAAACAATTAAAGTAGCATCTTATTAAATTAGTTATTTTGATAGAAATAATTAATTAAGATTTAAAGTCTATTTTATAATGCTATTCACTGCTAAATCAAAGTTTTTTTTAATCTTAGCTGAATGATTGTCATTTAAGAAGTAATTAATTGTTTTTTTATTTGACTTAAAATCTGCTTTATCCATTTTTTTTAAAAATAACCCTAAGGATTTAAAAAATAATTTTTTATTATTGAAGTACCCTATTTCATCATCACATTTAGCTTTATCGAAAGCTTTTAAATATAACCATTTATCGTACAAAAATATTTTATTTTTATAAGGTAACGAGTGAAAAAAAGTAGTGCTTATCCAGGGTAAAATAACAAGCTGGTTGTTTTCTAATAATTTATTTAGTGGCTGCTCACTTGAAATATATTTAATCTTATTAAGACCATTTTCATTTAAATATTCTTTCCAAAAACCTACATCAGTTGGATTTGGATAGTCTTTAAAAATAATCTCGTATTTGTACTGGTATGCTTTTAAACTATTCAATACCTCTTCATTAAAAATATTTTCTTCGTACCTAATGCTTCCAGCACTTGGAAAATAAGATTGATTATGTTGATACATGTTACCTCTAACAAAAATAATCTTTTTATTATAAGTTTTTTTTTGAATTTTGGGCTTAAAGTTTAAATTAATATATGGTGAACCAACATCAAAAGATTTGTATTTTATCTTGTAAAACTTTTTAGGTAAAAAATTTTTTTCATTAACTATTTGTTCTAAATATTTACCATATGAGAGGTGATTTTCACTATTTTTAAAATCTGTGATATCAAAACCAACTAATTTTAAGTTACAATAGCCTCCATGGCACCAAACCACTTTTGGAATTTTTTTTAAATTACAAATTTTATTAAAAATAATATTTTGATTTTCGAACGGTGCCATTGTAGTGAAAATTACTAATTTTGTATTTATTTTACTAATAGTATTAGAATAAAATAAAAATTTACTAAAAATACCTTCAAAAAATAAAGAGATATAAGAAATTTGAGATAAAAATAATTTTGAAACATCAAAGTTATTCATCGATAATAACTTTGATAATCTTTTATTTTTTTTCAATTTTTTAGCAAAATTGCTGGTTTTTTCACTAGGTAAAACGTTTTTCATATAAAGGTTCATAATATCTTTTTTATAATTAGGCTCTTGAATAAACAGCGATTGAACCTCGGGACTTGATAGTGATATTATGTTTCCATTTTTGTAGTTTAACCTTTTTTTAATTAAAAAATTATCTGATATAAATACTTTAATTTTATCTTTTACTTGACCAAAACTAAACTTATCTATTTTTTTAATATGATTATTTGAAAATCTTTTAATTGGAATAATTTTCAAATTTTTTTTTGATTTTAATAAGTGATATAAAATACTTTGATTCTGTAAAAAAATATATTCTGTTGAAAATTTTATGCTTTCATTATAATTTACATAAAACTTTGATATTTTGTAACTTAACAAAATTTTATTTAAACAATATGTATAATAATATAATTGGTCATAATTGATCTTAATAGGATACAGAAAATCTTCTATTATATTCCAATTGTATTGCAAAAAATATTTATAATTAGAAAAAAAATCTGTTTCTAGTATTTTTGGTATTGTTAATGTTTCTTTTAAATGTTTCTCATAATTAAATTTTCTATCCCAAAAAAAACTTAATTTAATAAATGATATTTTATTAAGAGATAAGTAGTATGAAGTATTTGGAGTGGTTGAAATAACTAATATTTTCTTATCTGTTAAGAGCTTTTTTTTTAAATAGTCTATATCCTCTTTAAATTCTAAAAGAAAAATAGAATTCATTTATTCAACTAACTTGCTCTTTTAATTCCCACTTTTTGCCAATTTTTTTCCATATGTGCTTTTGTCTAAATCTATTAACGATTAACCAAAATTCATTTTCCGTTATATCCAGGTAATCTAGAAATATTTGAAAATTTTTAATTGGAAACTCACCGTCATATTTTTTAACTAGCGCCACTCCTTCTTCTCTTGTGATATGACCATCTCTAATTTCATGAGCAGCATCTGATGTTGCTCTACCTATTCCATATTTTATATACATTAAATAATATAACAGACTATCCGTTGCATCATCTAATTGTGCATATCTTGAGTAGGTTCCCTCCATTCTACCCTCTGGATTAGCTTCAAAATTACAATTTTCAGAAGCATAATAAAAATTTTCTTGTGGAACCCACTTGTTATAAAATCCCCACCAATGGAATTCTATTTTCTTTTTCTTTAGATCTTCAATTTTAGGTAGATTGAATACATGATTAAGAGATTTTTTATAATCAAGATTATATTTTTTAAAATATCCATCTTTGGCACCAGCAGACATAATTTTTGGTAAGGGACTACTAAAATAAATCTTTTCAAACATGTCCCAAGGCATTCCTGGTGTATTTTCCAGATCAGCATTGCCTCCATATTCCACTTCTCCGTTTTCCCCATAAAAAACTAATTTAATATCATGATTATAGGCTTCTGTTATCGGGCCAGAAAACATGCCTCTATCAAAACCTTCTTCGTGATCACCAAAATATATAAAGCATAATTTACTCAATAATCTATAAATTTTTCCGTTTGGAGTAATTAATTTATGGTCAAAGCCTGAATCAATTAAATTTGTTAAATTTTTACGCCCAATATCTGTGTACACTGGTGGAGAAAAAGTGACACATAAAGGATTCATTCCATATTTATATTTTAATTTATGAGCCACTGTAGATGAATCTTTTCCACCACTGCAAGGAACTACACAATCAAATTCACCATTGTTTTTTCTGTGTTTATCTAAAAGCTTAACTAAAGTTGTATGTCGCTTTTTATAATCAATAATTCTTAATTTTTTTTTTTCTGTATAAACGCATGGCCCACAAATACCATCTTTATTAAATTGAATTCTTGGTCTTTGGTTTGACATCACACACTTCTTACAAAACAAAACTTTTTTGGGAAGACCAACAAACTGGCTCTCCATATGTTTTCTTATTGGCCTAATGATCATTTAATATTTGTCCTATAAGTTTAGCTCCATTCTTATCACTATTTTCTGGATGAAACTGAACTCCATATACATTATTTTTTCTAATAATTGTAGTAAATTTTATACTTGAAAAATTAGTTGTTCCATATTCAAACTTTTTTTTAGTTTTGACTATGAATTGATGGGTAAAATAAAAAAAATTATTATTCTTGTTTTGTATTGGATGTTTAATCTTTTTATCAATAGAAACTTTGCTCCACCCAACATGAGCCCTGATGTTTTTTGGAAAACGTACAACTTTACCTGGTATGAGACCTAATCCCTTTGTTAATTTAATTTCTTCTCCCTTTTCCAACAAAAGTTGCATCCCAAGACAAATTCCTAATAATTTTTTTTTTTTAACAAATTCTAGGATTTTTTCTTTTGCTTTTATCTTATTTAATCTTTTCATACCCTCTGGGAAAGAGCCAACACCAGGCAAAATTAATGCATCATATTCATCAATATCTTTTAAATCAGTAATTAATGTGCATATAAAACCATTATATTCAACAGCTTGTTTAATTTTAAAAATATTGCCAAAGCCGTAGTCCAATATTGCAATATTTTTTTTTATAATCGGCATTTAATTTTTTTTTTTATCAATCTTTTTTTTAAATTAATTGGAGATAGTGGTCTACCTTTAAAGCTTTTATCCTTAATCTTATTATAGTGAAACAAGGATGCAATTGAAATTGCATCAACATCAGTATTTTTAATCATCTCGTAAACATGTTCAAAATTTCCAAAACCACCAGATAGAATTAAAGGTATTTTAATTGTGCCTTTAATCTTTTTATAAAAATTTTGATCATATCCTTCTGCAGTTCCATCTTTATTAATTGATGTTAATATTATTTCTCCAGCACCCCTTTTTTGAATCTCTTTTATCCATTTAAAAATATCTTTGTCAAAAACTTGTCTACCATTTTCTACAAAGCAGGCATAAGATTTATCTGACTGTAGATTAAAATCTATATTTACTAAAATTGTGGATGATCCAAATTTGTTTGCTGCTAGATTTATAAATTTAGGATCTTGTAGTGCTTTAGTATTTAAAATCACCTTATCTGCTCCAGCATTTAAAAGTTTTCTAATGTCATCTAAAGTTCTAACCCCACCACCTACAGATATAGGTATAAATATATTTTTTGATGCTTTTTCGACTATATCAAATAGATTATTTCGACCATATAGAGATGCAACTGTATCAAAAAAAACTATCTCATCTATTTTTTTATTGTAATAATAATGTGAAAAATCCCATGGTTTTCCTAAAGTCTTTAAACCTTCTAAATTAATGCCCTTAACTAAATTTTCTCCTTTAACATCTATTCGAGCTATTATTCTTTTATAATTCATGAAATTTTTCTTGTTAATTCCAAGTCTTCTTTATCATCTAAATCTAGTGAATTAATTTTCTTCATAATATATGTGCCATGATTTTTTTTATTTATAATTTTATCATTAAAAATATTATTTTTTTCAGAAATGTATATTGCTCCATTTATAAAAAAACTTTTCTTATAAAATTGCCTCATGCTATTTTTTTGATTTATAAAATATTGGATTTTGTCTTTCTTTATAAAAATAGAATCGTTGGGATGTTCCATGGAAGGTGAAATTGAAAATAAACTAGAATATTTATTTTTTTTGAATTTTTGTATAGATTTTTTGATATCTAAAAAAGTTCTGAAAGGTGAAGTTGGTTGTAAAATTACTATGTATTTGTATATTTCTCTGAATTTAATATAATTACAAAAATCTTTTATGGTATCAATAAGTTCAACATTATCACCAGATAAAATCTTTTTTCTAAAGTAAGATGTATCAATGTCATATTCTTTTGCAATTTTTTTAACTTTATTATCATCAGTCAAAACATACTTGTTCTCTTTTTTAATATTTTTAAGAACCTCAAATGTTTTTACAATGAGTTCTTTTTTATTAATTTTTACTAAATTTTTACCTTTTATTCCCTTGGACCCTTTTCTCGCTGGTACAAGAAATATAAAATCATCCATATTCATTTTATGAATAAACTTTCAATATATTTTCTGCAAGTTTTTTATAATCTTTAAGATTTTTTTTAAGAAGAATGGGTATTGCTATAGATCTTTTTAAAACTTTAAGAGTAGGCTTCATTTGATTAATTTCTTTTTTATTAAAAATATGTGACCAATACGATGAACAATGCCACATTATGGCGTCTGGTAAATTTTTGGTTGAAAACTTATTATTTTTTATTATTTTTAAAATTTTATTTATTTTATTTCTATTTTTTTCATGGAAAATTATTGTGTCATAATTAGGTACTGAATTACTAAGATGCTCTCTAAACTTTACTTTTTTTGATAAAATATTTTTAAACATATCGTATCTTTTTTTATTTTCTCTTAATATTAATGGTAATTTTTTAAGTTGAGCCGTACCTATTGCACCCTGCAATTCTGTCATTCGATAATTAAATCCTGGGGATTTTACATCATCTTTTCCCCGAGGTTTATTTTTTACATTTTTATGTCCATGATCATGATACTCTTTAGCATTAGCATATAATTTTTTGTTATTTGTTAATATAAGTCCACCTTCTCCTGTGGTTAGTATTTTCCCATGATCAAAACTAAATATACCAATATCACCAATGGTTCCTAGATAAGATTTATTAAATTTGGCACCAACACTTTCACAGTTATCTTCTATAATTTTAATTTTTTTTTTTTTACAAATTTTTATTATTTCATTCATCTCACAAGATAGACCTAACATGTGAACTGGAATTATAGCTTTTGTTTTTTTTGTGATTTTTTTTTCTATTTCTGAAATTTTGATATTTAAATTCTCGTCAACATTAACAATTACTGGTTTTGCACCTACATCAAGAATTGCCTCAACTGTTGCAATAAAATTAAATGCTTGTGTGATAACTTCATCTCCTGGTTGAACGTTTAAAGACTTAAGAGCAACTTTTATTGCTGCTGTTCCTGAAGTAACTGCTAGCGTATATTTAGATTTAAAAAATTGTGAGTTTTTTTTTTCAAATTCTCTTACATAATATTTTTTTCTTAAATTATCAAAGCCATGTGCAAATAAAACACCACCTTCATCAAAAATTTTTTTTACTGCTAAAAACTCTTTTCTATCTATTATTTCGTATCCTGGCATATAATTAACACTAACCTTTAATTTAAAAAACTTAACTTCTGATTTTTATTTGCTTTTCTAGACTTTCTTCATATCTTTTTTTTTGATCAATATTATAAATAGCATATTTATCTTTAAATTGTATAGTCCAACCTTGCCTATTATGATCTGATTTATTAGCTGAACTTCCATGTACTACCAAGCAATGGTGTATTAGCGCGTCACCAGCTTCTAAAGTTGGTTGAACTTTTTTAAACTTAGAAAGATAGTTCTTGTCTTTAATTGTTTGAGAGCTACCTTTTGCATATGAAGCGTGATGTTCTAAGATACCAAATTTATGCGAGCCACTATAATAGTACATCGCACCATTATTTTCTTCAGCTTTATCTAGCGCTACCCAAACAGTCAGTGCATTTGAACCTTCCACAGCCCAGTAGTAATTGTCTTGATGATCTGGTGAGGCTAATCCATTTTTTGCAGGTTTTGCAAATAACTCACTTTGCCTATACTCTGGGTCACTATTCAAAAAAAACTTAACAATATCAGTGATCCTTTTTGAATTTCCAAACTTATTAATTTCCTTATTATCACCAAGTTCATGAAATGAATTTAAATTTTTTAAATTTTTTGAATCATCAACAAAATTTATCGATCTTAGATTTTTTGATTTATTGATCTTTTTTTTTATAAAATTTTTTATTATTAATTTTATTTCATTTATGTCCTTTGGATCAATAAAATTTTTTAATATTACCCAACCATTTTCAGTATAATGACTCTTTAGGATTTCTAAATTATACTCTGTATTCATTTTGTTATTTATTATTTTTTTTTAAATAATCACTTACATCTGACCATTTATCAGTTATAGGGTATGGCACAATTTTTTTTTTTAAAGTCAAAAGTTTAGCAATAAAACTATTCATATCTAATTCTTTTTTTTTTTTTAAAAAATTAAAAAAAATAGAATTATTAACATAAATACCTGAATTTATGTAGGATAGGGAAATAGGCTTCTCTACAATATTTAAAATTTTACTACTCTTGATTTTAATTTGACCAAAAGGATTTATTGATTGGTGCTCTTTAATTACTACTGTTAGATCAGATTTTTTTTTATTATGAAAATTTAAAAGTTCTAAATAATTCATTTCAGTTATGACATCACAGTTAGTTAATAAAATTGGATTTTTTGTTTTACTGTTTAATTGAGAAAGGCAACCAACTGTGCCCAAAGTTTGATTTTCCTTTAAATAGTGTATTTTAAGGCCATATTTAGAGCCATCTTTTAATTTCTTGATTATTTTATCTTTTAAATAATTTACTGATACGAAGACATTACTAAAACCAGATTTTTTTATTTTATTTAGAATGTGTTCAATTAAATGTTTTTTTTTATACATTAATAAAGGTTTTGGAATATTCTTAGTTAATGGCATAAGTCTTTTACCTTTTCCACCAGCCATTATAACAAAAAAATTATTATGTTCTTTATGAATCTTTTTTAAACTAACCTGATATAAATCAATAACTTTTTTTTTTTTAATTAGTGGCAAGTGGTTTATTGAATATTTTCTCATTATATCAAATGCAGTTTGCTCTGATATTTTTTTTTTTACTATAATTGGTTTTGAATTCATTAATTTTTCAATTGGTGAATTCAATTTTACACCTTTTAATATTCCATTTCTTATATCACCATCAGTTAAGGTGCCAACAAAATTATTATTACTATCAACAACTAAAATAATTTGAATAGCAGTTTCTTCTAAATTTTTTATAGCATCGAAAATAGAGTTTTTTTTATATAATAGTGCCTTTTGCCAGATCATTGGTTTATATCCCTAAATTTTTTTATTTTATTATCCCTCAAAAAAATTTGATTTTTTAATTGTTTTATTATTTCATTATAAGTATTTTTCTTATAATAAATATTTTTATTCACAGTGGTAGACAATTTTATTTTTAAATATTTATTAATTTTTTGTTTTAATTCTTTTTCTTTAGATGAGCATTGAATAACGGTTTTTGAAAATATTCTGCCTTTTTGTCTGTCACCAATATTAATAGAGTATTTACCAAAAGATGGCATCTCAAGAATTCCGCTTGATGAATTACCAATTAATAATGTACTAATTTTTAATAAGGATAAAAATTTTGTTTGTCCTAAATTTTTATAAAAAAAATAATCTTTATCATTTTTAATAAATTTGATTATCAGGTTTTCAAATTGATTATTTCCAGCATCATGGGATGGCAATGTAAAAACATAGTGTATTTTTTTAATACTTGAAATAACTTTAAAGATATTTTTTAAAGTATTAATTGATTTATTGATATTACTAATTTCTGGGTAAAAATTAATAACAATTACTTTATATTTTAGTTTAATATTTAAAAGTTTTTCAAGATCTTTTTTATTTATAAGTTTAATTTTAGAAATAGAATTTGCTCCCAATCCTCCAACTACTTTAATTGATTGCGGGTTTTCACCTAATTGAATTAATCTTTTCTTGTTTGTAGGATGAGAAACAAAATGAAAGTTAGAAAATTTACTTATAGCGTGACGATAATTATCATCTAAACTATCTTCAGTTTTTTCTCCTCCATGAATATGAGCTATTGGAATTCTATTTATATAACCTGCAATTGCAACTGCCAAAGATTCGTAGCGATCACCTAGCAATATTAATACATCATATTTGTTGGTTTTGAAAAAATTATTTATTTTTGAGTTAATGTCTGAAAAATTTTGGCAAATTCCAAATGCTGTGCTCATTTTAAGATCTAGGACAAACTTTTTTTTTATCTTTATTTTATCATCTACAATTTCTTTTACCGATAGCCCATACTTTTTTGATAAATGTGAACCAGAAACAATAAAGTCAGTTTTAAAAAAACTATCTTTAAATAATAGCTTAAGTAATTCTTTCAACAGGCCATATTCTGACCTCGAACCACTGAATACACAAACCTTCATATTGAAATAACTTCATCCTTTTCAAAAATTTTTTTAGCTTTTTTTCCTGATATTTTTGGGAAAAAATTTGACGAGATACCACCACCAGTTCTTTTTGAGGTAATGTTGTTTGTTGAAAATATTTCATTTTTTTTGATATCATTTTTTGCAACCAAATATTTTCTTACAAGCTTTAAATTTTTCATTTCGTTAGTTTTTTTCATCTTAGAATTCAAAATTTCCACATTTCGGATAGAATTAACAAACTCTTTAAATTCATTTGGATTTAAACTAGCAGAATGATCTGGTCCTTTGAGTTTCTTATCTAACGTTAGATGTCTTTCAACAACACTCACACCTAAATATGATGATATAATAGAAGTTTCTATTGTAGCTGTATGATCTGAAAGACCAATATTTTTATATTTATCTTTTAATTTTATCATTTTTTTTAAATCTACTTCTTCAATTTGTGTTGGGTAAGAACTTACACAATACATTGGTATAACTACTTTTTTATTATTCTTTAAAACTTTATATGCATAACTTATTTCTTTAGAGCTAGACATACCTGTTGAAAAAATAACTGCTGTTTTTAATTTTGATAAAGCTTTGAGTAAAAAAAAGTTAGAAATTTCTGATGAAGGTAATTTGATAAAATCAACTTTTAATTTAATCAAATTTTCTAAACTTTTTTCATCAAATACAGAAGATGACCTCCCCCAAGACCTTAATAATTTTGCCCGTTTATAAATATCGTCATTATTTACACAGAGCATCCCACCGTTGCCAGCACAATTTATTATATGAGACCCATAAAAACTTGTGATTGACCAATCACTGTATGACCCTGAACTTACATTGCCTAGCTTAGCTCCAAGAATATCGGCAGAGTCTTCTATAACCATAAGATTATGCTTGTCTGCTATTTGCCTTATAGTTTTCCAGTCACAAATGTTTCCCATCAAATTTGGAGCGAGAATCGCAACAGTTTTATCGGATATCATTGATTCTATTTGGCTAACATTTATACAGTAATCGTCTGTACCAACATCCACAAAAACAGGCACAAGATTGTTCTTTACAATGCACCCAACTGTTGTAGAAAAAGTTAACGCTGGGGTTATTACTTCAGAGCCTTCAGGAAAGTTACACGCCTCCATACCCAGAAATAGAGCGGAGGATCCTGAATTCACAAACAAACCATATTTTTTGTCAAATAATTCAGCTATCTTTGATTCAAATTCAGAAGCATTTTTACCCATTTGAGAACTATTATTTAAACAAGAAACTACAGCATCAATTTCCTCTTGACCGTAAACTGTTTGAGCGTATGAAACTTTAACCATTTGACCCCCTAATGAAAGAATGAATTTCGAAAAAATATCTTAACATTACTGAAAATACATGCAATTAAACTTGATATTAAATAAATATAACTTCTTTAAATAATATCTAAGTATTCATTTATCTGTTTTAAAGTTATATTTTTAATATTATTTTTTGATAGATATTCCTTGTACCATAAGCATGTTTTCTCAATAGTTTTCTC
>ENA-OSJC01003293-OSJC01003293.1-marine-metagenome-genome-assembly--contig:-NODE-3293-length-11614-cov-3.819017_pt1 | contig 11614 bp, 8 predicted proteins | sample MGYA00237885_ERZ534234 | MGnify/ENA primary metagenome ERZ534234 (study PRJEB26413, sample SAMN06343907) | marine metagenome | isolation source: coastal waters | place: Atlantic Ocean: West Antarctic... | reverse complement strand
TGGCTTGGATTTACCTTCGTTTTGTTACTTTTTTAATCTAGCCCTGCCGAACCGCTCTGGATAACCGAGCGATGCCGTTGCGCTGGTAGCGTATCAGTTTATGAATATCCGAAGAGCGGCGGGATACCGGCCCGCCCTTTCGTCGCTCCTGTCTTTGCATGTCGGCAAAAAAAGCGGCCATCTCTCGGACATCTTGAGGCTCACTGCCCGACGGACTGAGAAGCTCTCTAAAGATAGGGTTCGAGGCCTTCACATTCGCATCGCGCAAAAACTCATCAACTGGCTCGGGGCTGGTGTAGGTATCGTAATAGGCATCCATCACACGTCGATAATTAAGAAGTCCCGCGGCAATATCGGCACAGGCAAAGGCAGAGAACCCCTCCTCCGCAATAAGATCGACAAGCGCCCTGTACTCAGACGAAGACTCAAAGTCGGGGGCACTCGCGCATATAATGCATAATAAATATTATGTTAAATTTATTGAGATCTCTTCTGCAACTCTGCACAGAATACATTTTAGATTATAGTAATATAACCTAAAACCTAAGGAAATTATTTGGATACGCCGCCTCGGGCCATAGTATCTCGCCACCGAAAGAAGGACATATGCAGTCAACATCCGCTGTGTAATTCAACGGCCAAGTAGAGCTTCATTTTTTATATTCTGCCAAAGGAGCGCCCAAGCAAATGAAACATCCATAGGCTTCATGCAACGCCCAAACAATCCACTAGCTTCGCTTAGCGTAGCAATCATTCTAGAAAGTCGTTTTAAAATTGCTTCACCGCAGACTTCCTGGGACTATGGAGTCGACTCGGAAAATTCTACCTTATCGAGATGAATCATCGTAAGGTCTATAACATCCCGGCAATGCCCTGCCCCCAATATTATCTAACCACCTGGGCTTCGACACAAGGCAATCTTATCCGCAGGGGTGCACAAAGTTTTCAGCACATACCTTGGTTAGCTTTCTGCTTTCTTACAAATAAAAGTACTGGTTTTTATCCAACAATCAGCGTTTTTCCTGACCAATGTCTGGGAATAATTATTATCAGATTCCGATGCCTTCACAGACTTGATGGACAGTATCCTAAAGCCAGCCGATTCAATCGCGGTTTGATGCTGTAAAGGAGTCATACGATTTAATAAATAGGGCCGCTTGCCAACAATGATCTTCCATAAGACCTTCGGAATACCATAATGACCATTCCAGCTTTTAGTCACGCCGTGCGACGAATGATCGATTTTATGGCTGATAATGCCACCAGGTTTCAACCAGTGAAAACATGCTTTGTAGGCTTCAGCAGGATCATCAACATGCTCCATAACACTGTGGCTAAAAATTAAATCCAGACTGGATTCAGGAAGAATGCTTAAATCATTCCAGGGTGCCACATACTTAAGTACTGTTTCCTGTTTTGAACCCACACTGCTTACTGCTTTCTGCAAAAACCCAGTATCTCTACTTGCTTCTTCTTGACTCAACAACTCTTCAAGAATGCGACTATTTTCTGTGTTGTCTGATGCATAAGGGCAGACATCGAGCCCGGTAGCCTCGTTAACACCGTCACACAATGCTGCAATACATGCACCCAAGGTTGCACCCGGGCCAAATTCTGCAACTGCTTCTGGCATTTTACCATTATGCACATTCCTGTAATTCTCAAGATGGATACGCCAGATGCGGCGCGAGTAAGGTGCAGACGATGTATTGCCCATGGGCCGATGCGAGTCCCACCAGTCATAAAGATTCGGCACTAGAGACAAGACGCCTGTTAGTACGGGGCGTAGTTTCAGTTCTCGAAATAAATAAAACATACAGTCATCCTTGAAATACACCACATCATTATTATTTGATAATTCAAAAAAACATACCTGAGGACTGTCCGTCTAATTCTGGTTGATTTTCCATAGCTAATGATGTCTTATCGCCGCTAGATTTTTATCTAGTAACATAAGAATGGTTCTTATATAAATGATTGTAATATATAAAGAAAACACCATTCGCGCGAGGATTACGCATCGGTATTTATACCTATATCTTTTGAGGCGGAAGTATGTTTTTTTGTATCCATAACTGACCCATTAGCACCCCATATTTGCATTGAAAACTGACCCATGTATGAACCTCCTGACACAGGGGGATGGCGCAGTGTAGTGGTACAGTGATTTAGGATGCCGGCATCAGACTGTTAGTTACGTATTCTTTTATGGACAATATTGGGTGGTGTGACTGTAAGTTAAAACGAATATTGGCATGGACTCCATACGTTAAGACTTACCGGCTTCTTAGTGTTATTTCTGCAGACATCCATGGTTACGCCAAAATGAAGCACCTACCAAGTTGCAATAAAAGCGAATCAAGCCAGCCATAGCCTCAGTAGTGCAGTTAACTGACAAAGTCATCATAAAGCGCTACTAGCTTACTAGACACCTTTTAATCTCCCACATTTGGGACGGAAGTAGTGGAATTATAAGCAGAAAGCGATAACCCGAGAAGTTTAAAATTTAGGCGGTTAAACAAGTCTCTGAGGCAGGTCAAAGCGCTTATGACGTGGCTGAGCGACTCGGTACAACAACAAATAGCCTTCACAGCTGGGTCAGGAAGTACGGCCCACAATCGAGCAAATATCAAAAAGCGTCATAACAGTCAGATGAGATTCGGCGGTTGAGGAAAAGTCTTAAGCGGGAAACCGACGAGCTTGATTTTAAAAAAATCCTCACCATACTTTGGCAAGCCACCCCAAGCGAGAAACGCCTTTATTAAAGAGCACGTGACGGACTTCACGACTCGATTTCTCTGCCAGCCGTTCAATCTTCATCCTATTGGTTATTGAGCATGGATACGTAAGCCTAAGCCTCCTCGTCAGAGTAGAGATAACATGCATTCTGAGTTGTTCAAACAAGCATGAGTTGAATCTGACTGCATATATGGTTACAGAAAAATCATGGAGATCTTCAAGATTATGGAGAACAATGCGCGATTAACCGCGTTCACAAACTGAAGCGGCTCGATAGCATCAGGGCTCAAGTAGGCTGCCAGAAACCTCGTCATCGCTCGGATGAGGGCCACGTCGATGTGCCCAATACACTCACCAATGAATTTAGTCCGTCGCAGCCTAATTAATCATAGGTGGCTGATGTCCCCCATATTCCTACTGACAATGACTAGCTTTACCTAGGCGTTGTGATAAACCTTTACCCCCGCAAGATCATTGGGTGGGCGATGGGATCTCGAATGATAAGGGAACTCGTTTTAGACGCTCTTTTAATGGCTGTTTGGTGACTAAAATCGGAAAGCAGAGTCATATTTCATTCTAATCAGGGTAGTCAATATACAAGTTATGAATGTCAAGAGTATCTAAAAGCGCATGGGCTCGAAGGCAGCATGAGTCGTCGCGGAAACTGATACGACAATGCAGTGCCTGAGACCGTATTCTAACTGCAAAAGCCGGAGCGTATCGAAAAGCGTTCTACCTAACGCGAGAAATAGCTAAGCAAGATATTTTCAATTGCATAGAAATTTTCTTCATCTCTATTTGCTTGTACACTGCACAATTATTGTTGCCGAGAGCGTTCGAACGACGGTTTCAAAGTGAGGCACGAAAGCGTCTACTGAACTAGTGGCGTTGGCACAAATGGATCCTTTCGGGATCGCTACTTGCGCCAACGCGTAGAATAGTGACTTCGCTAAATATTAACAAAGTTGCGATATACTCCAATCATCGGATAAGATAGTCATGTTTTTTCGTTACTTTTAATCACTAAATGGATTTTGAAATCACCATGAACAAAACCTTATCGCGACTAGGTATAGGAAACTTTCGAAGACGTCTTTCTGACTGGCCTTACGTTAGGGCAATTGCTAGCGACACATTCATCGGTGCGCGAGTTCTTTATAGACTTATGACGCTTTTCCACAGAAGTGAATTTTTGCTGCATCGCAAGTATCTAAGCGGACAGTCTAAACAGGTAACAGAAACCCTCGAAGATATGGGTTTATCGCCTCCGTCAAAGAAAATAAAAGTACTACTCACCGAGGCAGACCTTGGAACGCGTTTTAGCGCAATCGATTGGTCTTCGCCTGAGGTCGATAAGTACAAGCCTTGGATGTGGTATTGTGACCCAACGTTTGATGGGAAATTAGTAAAGTTAATTACTGAAATCGCCGACGAACTATCAGGCTATTTAAATGGACTTCCGGTACTACAGTCAGCTTATTTTTGGCGTTCCATACCTCTGCCGAATGATGCACCTTCTATGGGCTCGCAAGACTGGCACATGGATAACAACGATCTTCGTCAAATAAGAGTTTTTATTGCATTGAATAATATTGATGAAAGCAATGGCGCTCTCGAGTATGTTTCTACCCGAGATTCTAAAGATATTTACTCTAGTTTTAATTCGTTAGATCGCTATAACCGGAGGAATAAAAAAAGAACACAGCAAGAATTTGCGAAATTCGAATTTCTAAAAAAATCACTTTGTCTCAATAATGGCGAAACATTCTATATAGATGTTGGTAATTGTTATCATAGAGGAAGCAGAAAGATGCTGACAGAGAGGCATGTTTTTGTTCTGCAATTTATGTCTCCTTTTCATATTGACTCGAAAATTGTAAAAAGGACCTCACGCTATGGTATTAACGAGGAGCTTTTGACATCAGAAAAAGAAAAACTAGTGTTTAAATATTATGGCGGTAATTACCTAAAAAGTAGTAAGAACAGCAAGAGTAATAGTTTAAAATGGCTGCAGAAGCTGAATAGCTCACAAAGAAAGAGTAATAAAACCAGTACCGATTAAACGTATTTTTGAGACCTTACAAGTGAATTTAGAAAAAACTTTACTATTGCTTCAAGATAACCTTGCTCATATTGGAGAAGAGTTATTGCTAGCAAAGGAGCCCGATGAACTCGCAACCGATATCGATACTTTTATTACTAATAGGCGTCGCTATACTTCAAAGTATCTAAGGCATTCGGCATCGGTACCTGTTTTATATACAAACTCAACCCGGGGATTTTCATACTACCTATCAGATGCTGGACTAATCAAGCCTATCGATTTGTTCGATGCCCCGTTTATCTTGGATAAAACTATCGCATGGTTTTCAACTAGAGCCCGCCCCAGCCTGTTCAACCAAAACATCAAAGTGCTATCACAGGAAGACCAAGCAGCACATTTAATCTATAAAACTTTAAAAAAAGAACAGTATAAAGTCGCGCGCTTCGAGAAAATACTGCGATTGACCACCAAGATTGAATGTGAGGCTGTAGCGCTGGCGGTCACTGGGATTTGTCGTGAACAGAAAGAATCTAAGGAATTCACGGACAGAGCTCTTCGGGCGTCAAACTTATTTTATTCTCGAAATCCTAATTCTGAGTCATTTTGTCGTATAACTCGCAGTCATAGCCTGCATACTAGGTCATTGTTTTGGCGAGCTGCTGAAAAAATCAAGCAAATCAGTAAATCAGAATCAATATCAATCTACCTTTTAAAAAGAAACTCAAAGACCAGAGGCCCAATAGTTTGCTGTGTAGGTGTTGATGGTTCGGGGAAGTCGACGACAGTTCAGGAACTCTGCACTTCTGCATCTAAAATAACCTGTGTTAATCAAAGAATGGAAGTTAAAACCAAAAGCCATTTTGCCCTTAGAGTCATGATGAGAATATTCCTACCTTTGATGCACAGGTGTTCGAGATTATGTGGTAAGCTCAAACTTTCTAGATTTTCCCGAGTATTTGCATTGATAGCTGAACGTGCTTACGTATTTTTTATTCACTTTGATACTAAATACAAAATTGAGTGCTACCTCTCTGAAGCGACAAAGGGCAATATGGTCATTGTCGATCGCTGGTGGAGTGATTTCTTTGTGGCTCCAAAAAATAGAGAACTATTAGAGCGTAATCCTGCGATGCTTACTAAGTTCCTCTCTCTCGCAAAACCTGATCTTTTTGTTTTAATGCAAGTTCCGACAGAAGTTTCCGTTAAGAGGCGCCCTGAAGACGCACAGTTCACGCTGGCTGAAAAAAAATCAAACCTTTCGAAGTTCATGGCCCATCATTTTTCAGACCGGGTTATAGAAATCGATGGGCAAGGAGCCATTAGAGAAAATATAAAAGTAATCCATAAACGAATCTACAGTGACTGGATGGCCTCACATTAAAAACAGAAAGAATTTGTCAGTCGTGAGGCTTCATAAGTTTAAAGATAGCAGAGTCTGCTTTTCTATCCTCAATTATTTCTTGAAAGTAATTTTCAAAAAGAATTCTGAGCAATTATTGTCGCTCCCGAAGAGACCTAAACTAGCGTCTTTTCTCGAAACGCATGGTCTCACAAAGTACCCAAAAATGTTTTACCAAACAAGCTTTTTAGGCGTAGGTGTAGAGGTTACTGAATACGTAGCAAACGCCTCCGCCTTGTCAGCGCTAAACCATCAAACGTTTCTAGAGAATTCATTATCGTCTCTTCGTTCTATTGAAGAGGAAAGCGAGACATATGGTGACGTGGTTTGGCAGGAAATGTTCAGTGAGAAGGTACTAGCCATAATTAAAGCTCAACCAGAAGTTTATAAGTATATTGAGTCCTCTCTTCAGGAGCTAAGGTTTAAGAATACCGGACTGCACGGCGATTTTAATCAAAATAATGTGCTGATTGACAATCGTGATAACTTCTGGGTTGTTGACTGGGAAAGCTATAGTGACCTGGGCTCCTATTATTGGGATTTATGTTTTTATTATGGGAATTTAAGACGGAAAACCTCTAAGCCGGGTCATGATGTTCTCTCTATATTTGATCAGTCGAACAATGACCCTATGAGAAGTGAAGCAGTCCTTATAATTTACTCGTTAGTCAAGCTTCGAAGTGATTTTCGACGCCACAACAGATCAAAAAATATTGCTATTAGAGATTTTTTTACAAGAATCTTCGCTCTTATTGAAGTTAAAACTGCCAATTTTAAAAGTAAGAAATCGCTAGAATGAGCTAAGTATTTAACATGGCTGAAAAAGTATTTTCTTCAGCGATAAGCTCCTGATATGAGCCCGAGGTTTCAATTCGTCCCTCTTTCAGAACGATAATCGTGTCACATTTTTCTACAGTGCTTAGTCGATGAGCAATCATAATGATCGTTTTCTTCGTGCGCGATAAACTCTGTATCTCCTCTATGATTTGTTTTTCTGTTATGTTGTCTAGCGCGCTTGTCGCCTCGTCGAATATTAGTATGTCTGGGTCTGTGTAAAGAGCCCGCGCAATACCGATCCTCTGTTTTTCGCCCCCAGATAGGCGTACTCCACGATCTCCAACAACTGCATCATAACCACCCTCCATGCTGTGTATTATGAAGTTGTCAATTTTAGCAGCTATTGCTGCCTGTTTAACGGCATTTAAATCAATTTCATCTTTAGGAACTCCAAAGGCTATATTTTCCGCTACGGACCCGTCCATCATGAAGATATCCTGAGATACGTAGCCAATATTGTTTTGCCACTTACTGGCATTGGCAGCAGTGAGGCGCTCACCATCAAGATTTACAAACCCATGAGTCGGCTCTAAAAGGTTCAGCAGAATATTCATTAACGTGCTCTTACCGGAGCCCGTACTACCTACAATTGCAATATTGTCGCCAGCGCGAAATGTTAAATTGATTCCAGATAGCGCCTCACGTTCACTCGAATCGTACTTGTAGCAAACGTTAACGAATTGGACAGTCTCGTGAAGTGGCAATTTCTCAGTTACCAGATCTGTTCGCACATTCGAGACGTGGATCGAAAGGTCGTGATGTAATTTTTCAATCGTTTTTTCTCCATATCGTAGACCGGTTATTCCGACAAAAATGCTATTGATCGCGGGCTTTAATTTATAAAAAGAGTATGCGTAGACACCAAGAAGAGGCACTATGTCTGCTGTGCTGCCAGTTACCCCATTCGTGAGACTGAAGTAGGTGAACACTATCAGCGCGCTAATACCTAACGCCTCTACTAGAAAAGCAGGAACCTCGTTTATAAACTGCTTTTGCGCGTTTATTATTGAAAACCTGTAGCTCGGTAATAAAAATTTCTGAGTACTGAAATTTTCCTTTCCAAGTATTTTAATTGATTTAATTCCCCCAAAAATTTCGCCTGCGATGACGAACCGCTCTTTATTTCTTCTCAATCTTTCCTTGCCCATGGCGTGTAAAGCCTTGGAAACACTCAAATAAATGCATATATATAGACCACCCGCAACCAAAAAAGTAAGCATTGCAACATATGGATTAATTACCAGTAGCAATATCAATATCGCCGACCCCACCATAAGATGTGCCACCATATTTACGAGATTAACAATCACCTTGCCGATGACCTGATCAACCTCTGATAATAGGTTTTTTGATAAATCACTTGCGTTTTGCTGTAGAAAATATTCGTAAGGTTGGCTTATGTAAGACTGCAGCAATCTGCGACTTAATGAATAACGAGTTTGCTCAACAAACAAATTTTTCCTATAACTGCTGTAGGACCGAACAAAAAACGTCAAAATCGTTAAGAATAAAAGACCACCAATAAAGGCTGGTAAAAATTCTACATCTCTGGGCACGCCAAAGTCGTACATCTGATTCGATAAACTCTGGATTGTTTCGCTCTCTCCTTGCCCACTTGAGCCCAAAAAAAGAATGAGCAACGGGATTATTGACGCGGCGCCTGTGACCTCAAGCAGTGCTTGAAACGCCACAATACTGACAACTGCAAAACCTTTCTTTTTATCTTCCTTGTCTAGAAGATTGTACGCTTCACTTAACATAACTTTGACGCCACGAATATTTTTTACGGATCGATCTACATAGTTTCGGCTATGAGATCACTTAAGTGCTCTTGAACTCTAATTTTATTTCTCAAACAATACTCTGACCAATTATGAAGATCGCTCCATCCGCTAAAAAATATAAAATCGATATCGAAGAAAGTAGCGACCTCATGGTCTAACTTACTGTCACCGAAAAATACAGCAGGACGTTTAAAGTTACCGGACTCCAGTTCACGCTCGAATATTTCATACTTATTCTCCGGACTCCCAAATATACCTTTATTAAAAAATCCGGATATGTTTCGATGCCTGAAAACTTGTCTTAACTCATCTTGGTCTCCACCGGAAACAACTGCCCACGCTTTATCCGCGAGCCGCTCCCGTAGCATCGACAATGCTGGAGCGATTTCACATGAAAGCAGCCCCGCTCTCACCGTTTCTGCATAGAGATCTATTAGCTGGGCCTGGTCTGGAACCATATCGGACTCTTGCTCATACTTTTTTATTATATAATTTATAAAGTAACTGAATTTCTCGTAGCGCGAAATTCCTCCGTTATCAAGGTGATATCTTAGTAACTCTTTTGCAGCTGCCCTGCTATACGGCAGGGTTAGCTCGTAAAAAGCTTGCGATTTAACTCCATTAGAATTGAGGACGACGCCGTCGCAATCAAAAATAAATGTTTCATAATCTTTAATTATCGTTTTCATAAAATTGAATCAAGTGTTGCGCGGTAATGAAATCTTCCTGCCAATCAATATCTATCTTCTTTAAGCCTTCACAAACAAATAACGCTGGATTTTTGCCAATTCGATCATTATGTTCTCGATAATTTTTCCTCGAATTTATATAAAACGCATGGTTGACCTCATACAACGGCTCTAGATCCTGAGTATTCGGCCATGGATTGACAAGTCGATTCGTGTTGATAATCTCTTTCTTCCTTTCGTCCCAAATAAATTGTTGGATTTTGTTTACGCTCATAACAGAGTCATTACTACCTTCCGTAGTTACTTTTCGGTACAGTTCTAAAGCGGCTAAGTAGTCCAATGTATCTATAAATGGTGATGTAGCGTGAATCCAAAAAATAGCTTTCCCGTTCGTAATAAACTCTATGTGGTTTATAAGGTCTTGTACTTTAGTGGTCGGCTCACATAGATAGTCAGGTCTTTCAATTATCTTTAATTTGTCGTCTATATAGTGGTCCGGTATCTGATTTATGACCTTTTGGTCGTTGGTGGAAATAATTATTTCAAAGACCTCTTCCTTTAGTTTTACAATTTGTTCTAACTTGTGTTGGAAGAGGCTTTTTCCATTGGAATTAAATGGTCTTGTATTTTTTTCTAAGACTCTAGAACTGCCAGCTCTAAGGGGTAAAACTATTGAAATTTCTTTTTGCATCATGATCCTATATCGCAAAGATACTTTTATGAGGAATTTTATATATTGATGGTGTTAATGAGTATATCGACGCGTTCGTAGCGGATATGAACAAGCTAAATATTTTATCCATTTCATTATTTCTAGCTCCACCATCAGGGTATCCATCGAAACCAACAAGAAAAATCTCCTTTGCCTCGCCGCAATAGGCTACGCTTAGTGCGTATGCAATTACATTCGAGTTGGGTATCACACAAGATTTTTCGTGGAATTCGAAAGTACCTTCTCTTATTTCAATGCCGAAATCTCGGATACTTTTCCTTTCTAAAATTACTTTCAGTCTATTCGGAAGCATGCTCATTGGAGTAATTAGTGGTTGAGGAAGGTCCATATGTTTGTTTGCATCCGCTAATAGCCGCACGGGGTGGCAAGCAACTCTGTAGTTTATGCGGCTGGGATCGATCTTATTTACCGCATTTATCTCAATTACCACCGGGCTTTCTCGCGCTATGTAGTCATTAATCGCTGCATCGTATTGTTTTACGCTGTCTCCAGGGCCTACTAAGAGAACCGACCTATCCTTTAGTTCAGTTAGAGGAGACCATGAGCCTTGTCCTTCACCTTCATAGAAGTTTTTCGCAGAGTTCAATGTCCCTGCATCAAACGAAGCCCCGTTGATACTCTTCAAATGATCAATAACCGAGAGAATGTCCTCGTCGTCATACTGTTTGTCTCGGAGCATCTCTTGTATGTAAGTTGGATGTATTGAATGTTGCCCAGCCATGTAATAGAAGGGATTGGTGCCCCAGCCATGTTTGGCCTTGAGAGGCGTAAAAACCTCCTTTGTCAATTTCAGCAAGGGTAACAAGTCGTTTTCTAGATTTTTTATTCTCGTCGCCTCGAGGATAAACTCTTCGGTACGAAGATTGCCAGGACCTCGACCCATGCCGGTTAAGGTGCTGTCAATCCAAGTCGCGCCCTCATCAAGCGCTCGCATGGAATTGGGGAGGGCCAAAGAGAGGTTGTCATGTGAATGTATTCCTATTGCGCCGGACCAATGCGTTCTAAGCCAGCCGATTATCAGGGCCACGTCTGACGGTTTTACACTCCCTAAACTGTCTGCAAAATAGAGCACATCTAGTGAACTTTGCGACGCTTTCAGGCCAAGATTTTCGATTTTTTGCTGGGAATGCTGACCCCTTTATACCCAGCAAAGACGCTGCATCCCGTTCGTTGGAGATGCTCATTCCATCCAATCGCAACATTTTTTCATAATGGCTATGCAGACTTGCCATGACTTGAAGAGCATGTCTGTTTCCCGCTCCCATCATCCGCTGCAAGACACTCATAGATTCTTGAATGTGACCCGAGTCAATCGCATCTGTTAGCTCCCAAGGAGGGACAGAGCCTTGTTCCCCCACATACGGTCCGATATCTTCTTCGCTGATCACA
>ENA-OSJC01003291-OSJC01003291.1-marine-metagenome-genome-assembly--contig:-NODE-3291-length-11624-cov-6.141162_pt1 | contig 11624 bp, 11 predicted proteins | sample MGYA00237885_ERZ534234 | MGnify/ENA primary metagenome ERZ534234 (study PRJEB26413, sample SAMN06343907) | marine metagenome | isolation source: coastal waters | place: Atlantic Ocean: West Antarctic... | reverse complement strand
CGAGTTAGACGACGTATTGAGGCTGTTTTAAGGCGCGCAATTAGTGATGGCTTGAGGGCAGGGGACAACCCGGCCGCCTGGAGAGGCAGTCTAGAACATCGCTTACCCAGTGCTGAGAAAACTAAGAACAAGCGTAAGCCTGAAGAAGAAAGGCACCATGAAGCCCTTCCGTATGCTGAGTTACCAGTATTTATGGTTGATCTGGCCACAATGGACGGTATGGGTGCTAGAGCATTAGAGTTATTGATCTTGAATGCTAATAGGTCTGATGAGGTGTTGGGTGCAACATGGGATGAGTTTGATTTAGATGCGGGTATATGGGAAATTCCGGCAAAGCGAATGAAGGGAAAGGTTAGGCACACAGTCCCGCTTAGCAATCAATCAATCACCGTACTTAGGGGCGTTAAACTGCAGCAGATCAGCGAGTACGTATTTCCAAACACGTCTAACGGGAAAAGTCTGTCTCAGGCAGGGATGTCATCAGTTATAAAGCGAATGGGTAGAGAAGGGCAGATCACTGTTCATGGGTTCCGTTCTACCTTCCGTGATTATATTGCTGAGAAAACAGAGTTGGATGGAAGTATTGCAGAACACGCTTTAGCCCATAAGCTCAAAGATAAGTCAGTAGCTGCCTATCAGAGAGGGGCTATGATGGATAAGCGCAGACTAATGATGCAGAGGTACGCTAACTATGCCTATCAAGCAGGCGAGAAGGTTGTTCAGTTGAGGACCTCGATCTAGTGGCAAACTACCTCGATCTAGTGGCAACCTCGATCTAGTGGCAACCTCGATCTATTCCTGGTTTGACTAGGTGGCTTGCCTTTTTTACTGTAGGATTTAATTACATTGGAGCCAATCATTAGTCACTGCATTCAATATCTTAGTGGAGAGATCATTCTAATTGTTTAAGGCATTATTAATGACAGACTCCAAGAAAAAATAGCGGCTCCAATGATTGCTACTAAAAGAAAAATAATACCTTTTATCAAACGCCTGTTTTTAATAGCTTTATTGATTTTTACATTCAATTGAGTCTGAGTAGACTCATCAATACGCTTATTGTCTTGCCTAAACAGTTCACCTAAACCTTTATTCATTATTTCCTTCCTCTTCATATTCGAGATACTTGCGCATAATACTTCTGCCTTGTTTTATGTAGGTTTTAAGTGAACCTAATGGCATTTGAAGAATTGTAGATGCTTCATTATTTGACATGCCGCTGGCATCACACAATAAGACAACGGCTTTCTGATTGTCAGATAGTTGCTTCAGCGCATTGTTAACATCAATGCTAGTAACAATACTGTTATCAAGTGTTGATGGGTGATTTTGTGTGGTGTTTTGTTCGAATTTACTTAGTAATTTTTGTATCGCATTTTCTTTTCGTTTGGATTGTAAAAATTCGCGGTAGGCGATACTAAATAGCCATGTTTTGAATTGAGATTGGCCTTTAAAGTGAGAAATTTTTTCATAAGCTTTGATAAATGTATCTTGAGTTATGTCTTCGGCTAAATATTTTTCGTCGGTGTATCGGTAGATAAACGTAAATAAGCTCATCTGGTAGCGAGTAACTAGCTCTGAGTAGGCATTGCCATCAAAAGTGGACTGAACCAGTGCCACTAATTGGCTATCTGAAAGCTGCTTAAATTCAAACACAGGGAATCAGGTGTTAATGATTTTTGAAATGAAAATACAAATACGTAAGTCCTACTAAACCAGGAAACATAGATATACCAATAAAACTAGTTTGCGTGAGTTGGTAGTCGGACGAACCCATAATTAATCCAAAAATAATACAGGAAAATGCTAAAGAGACGCCAATAAAACCTTTTCTTAAGTCAGTGCCGTGTTGTTGAAATAACGAATAAATCTGTTCAGGTGTTAAGTCTTTATTGTCTCGTAAAATGGCTTGGACTGTTCTTAGTATCAAACGACGATTAAAGTAATTGGATGTAAAGACGATTCCAATAATAACGACCAAAGCTCCAAAAAACAACGCTATGGTTGGTCCAATGACGTGTCCTATATCTGGCATTTCTCTCACCTTTAAAATAAATATACCTACTTAGATGTCTCACTAAGGCTAAATGGATGTATTTAATTTAATTTATTTCAATTACATCCATTTGCTCGCAATAAAACCTCTAAGTGTTTTAAAAGAGGAAAATTGAAATGAAAAAACTAATCGCCATTTTAGCCATTGGATTGCTTGTTACTTCATGTGCGGACGAAGAGCAGCTTCCATTAACATTAGATACTGGTGTAATCCTTAATGAAATACATAGAAGCAATATAGGTAACATAGCATTCATGAAAAATTGGATACCGATTGAAAAATTCAAGCAGCATGACTTTCTTGACGAGATTTCACTTTCAAGTGATTCTGATTTTGGCTTGCGATTATTTTTAGATAAGAGCTTAACTTACTATTTGAATCAATTAGAGCCTGATTTATCAGTGAGAGAACTCTGCGATAAAGGCAACTTTCAAGTAAGTTTTTTGGTTGATGACAAGGAAGTTTACATAAATAATATACCAACAGGAGCAGGGTCTTGTGAGTATAAAAATACGACTACCTCCTACGGCATTCCACTGATTAATAAAAATAACCCTGACCATTGGGGACGGTTTTTGTGGGTGAAATTTTTAAGAAAAGGGGGAGGCCAGCAAGCACTTGCAGGTGGTCGCCACAAGCTAACCGTCAAAATCAGACCTTATATTCAACATGAGCAACTAAAAGTTGGAGGAGTTATAGCTCAGGGAGACGTGAATCTGTCACTGGTTGAAAAAGAAGTAAGTGAATCTCAAAGAGCTATTCAGAAAATACAACGGACTGATAAATGGCAAATATCTGAAGCCAAATATGATGAAGGTTTAATACGGAAACTGAATGAAAAAATTGCCCAAAATTACTTTAAGAACATAACCAGCATAGTGGTTCTCAAAGATGGAGAATTATTGATTGAAGAATATTTTAATGGTGTAAACCGTAACACCTTACACGATACCCGGTCGGTGGGTAAAACCTTGGCCTCAACGATAATGGGAATAGCTATTGGCGATGGTTATATCAAAAGTGAACATCAAACGTTAGCTGAGTTTTATCAATTAGACTCCTACGAGAACTATTCTCCAATAAAAGACAAAGTTACACTAAAAGGCTTATTGACAATGAGTTCAGGATTCGCTGGCTCAGATGGAGATCAAGACTCGGCAGGCCATGAGGAAAAAATGTACCCAACTTCAGATTGGGTAAAATTCGTCTTAGATTTACCTATGGATAGTAATAAAGTGCTTGGCAAAAACTGGGATTATTTAACAGGCGGAGCTGTTATTTTGGGTGATGTGCTGGATAAATCAGTTCCTAATGGGTTGCAAAAATATGCCCAAGAAAAGTTATTTGCACCATTAGGTATTAATCAATACAAATGGCAATTTACACCAACTAATGTTCCTAATACAGCAGGCAGTTTCCAAATGAGTGCGCTAAATAATGCGCGTTGGGGTCAGTTGTATATTGATAATGGCCGCTATGCAAACAAACAAATATTACCTAAAAATTGGGTAGAATTAAGTTTGACGAAGCAAGTCCAACTACCTGACGTAGAGAATGAATTTTATAGCTACTTGCTTTGGAACAAACAGCTACAAGTCAATAATAGGAAGGTTGAAATTTATTATGCCAGTGGTAATGGAGGAAATAGGATAGTTATTCAAAAAGATTTAGGTCTTGTGATTGTTTTAACAGCGACCGCATATAACCAACCCTTCATGCATCATCAAGCGGATGAAATTATTGGAGAATATTTACTGCCGTCGATCAAATGATTAAATATAGCCGTTGTAATTGGACCATGTACGCCAGCCGAGCGCTGGCGTAGTTGGACGCTGTGAGTAAACACTAAGCAGCTAGCAGAGCCTGTCTCAGGCAGGTATGTCATCAGTCATTAAAAGAATGGGGAGAGCAGGGCAGATCACTGTCCATGGATTTCGCTCTACCTTTCGTGATTATATTGCTGAAAAAACAGAGTTGGATGGAAGTATTGCAGAACACGCTTTAGCCCATAAACTCAAAGATAAGTCAGTAGCGGCTTATCAGCGTGGGGCGTTGATTGATAAGCGCAGACTTATGATGCAGCGATATGCTAATTTTGCCTATCAAACAGGCAAGAAGGTTGTCCAGTTAAGAACCTCGATCTAAGGTTGAGGCTAGGAAAAATATTGAATTAATATGAGCCGTAGCTTAGCTTAGTGCATTCATCAAAAAATGATAAATGCCTAAATCCTAAAGAGATAGGGTAGTGCTTAGGTATCAAAAACCTAAATTCTAGTCAATTTAATTCAAAATAAATACTGTGGATTTTGTGTTTAAGCTGATTACAGTTATATGAGAAACTGCTATCTTCAGGTGATAACTATGTCTAATAACCGTTATGTAACGATTCATGAATAAGAAAAAGAAATCGTTTAACTCAAGTATCTATGCTGCTTTCGTAGATAACGAGAATGCTTTGAAGCGCTTTTTGGGGAGATTTCTTTACAAACCCCAAGATGTCGAAGACATGGCGCAGGAAACATTTCTGCGCGCCTATAAGGCCACGCAGGGACATGAAATTGAGTCGCCTAGAGCGTACCTATTCAAGGTGGCGCGCACTATGGCGTACAAAGAACTATCCAGAAGCTCTCGGCGTTTGACCGATTACCTGGAAGATTTGGAGCGTGCCCCGGATGCTGGCGCACAGCTGGAGGAGGAAGTTGTTGCCCAGCAACAGATTCAAATCTATTGTGACGCTATCGCCAAACTTCCTAGCCAGTGCCGTAGAATATTCCTCATGAGGAAAGTACAGGCGAAGTCTTACAAGGTGATCGCTCGTGAATTGGGGATCAGTGTCAGCGCGGTGGAGAAGCAGGTCGCCATTGGTGCGGACCGCTGTAAGCGTTTGGTAGAATCGCGAGAACAAGCCGGAGTGCCTCGGCAGTCCGTAAAGTCCATTGAACAATCCAGAAAGGGGGCAGAACAATGAAAGAAGACCAGCCTGGCACAGGTGATGGGAGCTCTGTTGTGATCTTTCCCGAAATGAAGAGTATACAGGCGCAGGCGTCGGAATGGATGGCGAAGCTGGATGGTGGAGACCCCACACCCGAGGACCTGAATAAATTCATCGCTTGGGTCAACGCGGACTCGGCTCATCGTCAGGCGATGGACGAAATGATTGGATTCTGGGCCGACATGAATGTGTTAACCCAAATCGTTTTGCCGCGAGAGAAGAAGGGCAATCGTAAGATAGGGGCACCCTCGCTGTGGCGTTGGAGTTCTGCAGTCGCGACAATCTTGGTAGTAGCGGTCAGTTTCTGGTTTGGCCCTCAGTTCCAAAATAGCGATCCACTGGTGTATACCACAAAAGTAGGTGAGCAAAAAACCATTGAGCTGTCCGACCATACTACGGTCTTTCTGAACACTAACAGCCGGATTGAAGTGAACTACAATGATCGGCGTCGAGGGGTAAAATTAGTGCGCGGCGAAGCTCACTTTGACGTGTTTCATCAGCCATCAATACCTTTTGAGGTCCATGCCGGTAGCGGATTGGTAACAGCGATAGGAACGGCTTTCAGCGTTCAGATTCGCAAAGTCAATATTGAGGTTTTAGTGACCGAAGGCATCGTTGAGATTGGCATACTGACAGAAGGGTCCGGGCAGAATTACCCTGAATCTGAGTATCACGAAAAGCCAACGGAGATAAATATTGAAGTCGCAGGAAATTCAACTCCAAGTGGCAAGGTACAGGTAAAAGCGGGCAGTATGGTGACTTTTGATGGAGATCAGGTAGCACATGTGAAGCGACTGGTTGATAAGCAGATTGAAGAAAAACTCTCATTGCGCCAGGGGTTGCTGGTGTTCAAAAATGAGTCGTTGGAGCGAGTGGTGGCGGAGGTGAGTCGCTACACAAACCTGGCGATTATTATTCCGGAGCGAAAGTCCCGTGAGGTTAAGGTGGGTGGAATATTTAAAGTGGGTGATACAGAGTCTATGTTCGAAGCCCTCCGTGAAGGTTTTGGTATTTATGCCGAGTATGTGTCGGATGATCTTGTCTATCTAATTTCAGACGAAAATCGTTAGCTTGAGTTATGGGGAGGTAAATAATTATAAAAAATTACTGTGGGTTTCTGACCGTGGCCGATTATAAGGAGAGCGACCGGTGAGATTTACGTTCTACAGTGTTCAAACTCCGTTTCGCCGGAACAGTGCTTTTGCCAGGCTGATCCTGGTTTTATTCTCATTTGTGGTTTTAGTTTGCGGTACCGCCGCAACCGCAGAAGAGCAAGAGCAGCTTTATCTTTTTGAGATTCCGTCTCTAAAAGTAGAGGATGCGTTGAACTGGGTGGCAAAACAGACGAAGCATCAGTTACTGTTTTCGGTTGATTTGGTTGAGCCTCTACAATCCCGGGCAGTCGTGGGTGAATATACTATCCAGCAGGCCTTGAAGAGCTTGCTGGAAGGCTCAAATCTCTCTGGTCGCATAACTGAGCGAGGTGTCATAGTGATTGTTGCTGCCGATGCTCCTGAACTAGTACCGGAGAGGGTTAAAATGAAAAAATCTAATAAAGGAATTTTATCGACTTTAATAGGCCTGTTGATTGGGCCATTAACTGTCAGCGATGGACTGGCGGAAGGGAGTGAGGTAGGGCTAGAAGCTGGAGGCGATATCTGGAGGGGCATAGAAGAGGTCGTGGTAACCGCCCAGAAACGTGAGAATTTCGCGCAGTCTACGGCGGTTGCATTATCGGCGATATCGGGAGAATCACTACGCGATAGTGGTATTAACAATGCTCTTGATCTTAACGGAATTTCTCCAAGCTTATCTGCGACCCTTGGCAATGGTCAGCTTCAATTGACGATGCGGGGAGCTGGTAACGAAATTCTTACATCCGGAATTGGCGAAGCAGGAGTAGCCTTTCATAGTAACGGTATCTATCTCGGTTCCAGTGTCACTCCAATGTTGGGCTTTTTTGATGTGGAGCGTATGGAAATCATGCGTGGTCCACAAGGGACCCTCTGGGGCCGGAATTCCACCGGCGGGGCGATCAATGTCATTCAGAATCGACCAACCGAGGAACTCGAGGGGTACGTTAATTTTGAATATGGTAACTACGATACGCTCGGATTTGAAGGTGCAGTTGGCGGCCCTCTCTCAGAAAACACGCAAGGGAGAATCGCGCTACAGCATCGCAAAAGTGAGGGTTATCTGAAAAATAAAGCACCCGGTCAAGACGACCTTGGCGATGAGGACAGCATAGCGGTTAGAGCGTCTCTTAACATTAATTTTGGCGATAACAACAGTTGGCTTCTGGCAGCAGGTTATGGGGGGTGGGACATTACGGGAAGAGCGGCTCGGCAGGAAGGTACAGCTTTCCCCGCAGGCGCGCTTAACCCAACCTCTGGTACTCCGGGCGAGCTGACCTTCTCGGAAATTTCGTTTGGACCGACGAGACCTCGAGGTACATTTGAAACCTATTCGACCAACCCGAATGTGCGGGATAAGGTCGATATGCGTTATTTAACGTCCGAATTGAACGTGGACTTCAGTGCGGCAAACTTGACTATTATCAGTGATGTTCGGAAAAGCCTCCGTGATTTTTTGGTCGACCCGGACTTTGTGCTGACCAATGTTGAAGAATCCTTAACCCACTTCGATGAGAAGCTCGACGAATTTAGCCAGGAGGTTCGTCTTGCTTCGACGGGGACTGGTGCGCTTGAGTGGCTTGTTGGCTACTACTACTACCAACAGGAACTCGATTTAGATTCTATTATTACTGCCGGTCCGTTTACTGGTGTAGTGGATACCCTTTTTGGGGGCGCTTTTGGACCATATTTTCCACAGATTACCTTAGCAGCTGGCGGAAAACTAAAGTCAAAGACGCAGGGTGTATTTACACAGAGTGCCTATCAAGTTAATGATACTCTGGCCGCAACCTTCGGACTTCGTTACACCTGGGACGAAAAACAAAGCACTGAACGAGCTGATTTCTTGTTAGGTCCTGCAGATGGCTATTCTTTGTTTCCTCAATCGGGTGGCTTTGATGAAAAATGGGAAGACTGGAGCGGTAAGCTAGGGTTGGAGTATAGCCCTAACGATAATGTATTTCTTTTTGCCAATATCGCAAAAGGCTACAAATCTGGGGGGATAAACTTCGGCAACTTGTCTGGCCGGTTCGACCCGGAGGAATTGATAAATTACGAACTAGGCTTGAAGTCAGACCTTTGGAACAAGCGGCTGAGGGCAAATATCACCGCTTATTATTCCGATTACACGGGATACCAGTTACAGAGCATAGACGGTATCACTGGCATTATAACCAATGCGGATGCGGAGGTTGCTGGTCTGGAAATGGAAATTATATTGGCGCCTGCGGAAACTTGGCTTTTGAAGTTGGTTGCGACTTGGACTGATTCGGAAATCATAGGTTTCGCCCAAGAGGGTTTGACTAACCCATCAACCGGTGCAGTGCTGACCGCATCGGAGCCATTGCCGCGTACACCTGACTACTCTTATCGGCTGAATGTAGAGAAAAATGTTGCTATAACCGAAGCGAGAAAGCTGTCGGCTCGACTCAGCTACGTCTGGCAGGATGAGGTCAATCTTGACGCCTTTGGTACTTTCGGCGCAAATGAGGACGCATACGGACTGCTTGATGCTGTATTGCGTTACGCCAGCGACGACGATAGTTGGTCGATTGATTTGTATGGAAAAAATCTCACGGACGAATATTACAAAACATCGGTGTTTCTATTTGGTGTCAGTCTGGGTGCAGCGGCGCAAGCGCAGATAGGAGCGCCTCGTACCTACGGTATGCGTTTTCAGCGTCGATTCTAGATTCCTAACTCAAGAAGGGTTGCTAGCGCATGTGGCGGGTTTTGGCTCGCCACTCGTCGCCCAGAATAAGGAGTAAGAAGCATGGAAATAAAAGGATTTTGTGACACAAAGTTCGCGTTGGTTAAGGAGGAATTCGAGAGAAATTTTTCCGAGAGAGGTGACATCGGCGCGTGTTTTGCTTTGACCGTCGAGGGGGAGTGCGTTGTCGATCTATGGGCAGGGCATCAGGATGCAGACCGCTCGCGCCCATGGCAGGAAGATACGCTGGTTAATGTCTTTTCTTCCACAAAAACTATGACATTCTTATGTGCTCTGATGCTGGCTGATCGAGGCCAACTGAACTTGGACTCTCCAGTGGCGCAATACTGGCCGGAATTCGCGACGAATGGAAAAGGCCAGCTCAAGGTAAAACACGTACTGAGCCATTCCGCAGGACTACCAGCCTTTAGTCGCCCTTTTGAGGTCTCAGAATTGTGCGATTGGCAGCTGTGTTGCGACGACCTCTCAGCCCAAGCGAGCTGGTGGGAACCTGGCACTCAAAGTGGTTATCATGCTACTACTCAGGGTTATCTGCTTGGTGAGGTGATTCGTCGCATTAGCGGCGAGACAGTGGGGCAATTTTTCAAATCTAACGTTGCAGATGAAATCGACGCGGACTTTCATATTGGTTTAGAGCCTTCTCAATTTTACCGAATTGCGGACCTTATTCCTGCTCCAGGGCCATCCGTTTTAGCTGACTTACCCGCCGATTCCATTGTCAGTCGTGTATTTACTGGTCTCGGTGATATGACCGAGGTCATTGCAACGCCGGCGTGGCGGCAGGCTGAAATCCCAGCAGTGAATGGCCACGGTAATGCACGCTCTATAGTGAGGGCTCAAACTGCAATCGCAAATTCTGGTAAGGCGTTTGGAGTGCAACTGTTGTCAGCAGCAGGTTGCCTGAAAGCCTTGGAGGAGCAAACCAGCGGTATCGACCTGGTGCTTGGAGTTGATCTCAAGTTTGGGATGGGCTACGCACTCCCAAGTCCAGCTGTACTCACAGCCCCCTGCTTAAATCCTCAGACTTTATGGTGGGGCGGTGCTGGCGGCTCAAGTATTGCCCTAGACCTTGATGCTAAGTTGTGTTTTTCCTATGTTATGAACCAAATGGGTAGCGGAATTCTGGGAGATATACGTGGAGCATCACTCGCGAATGCCGTCTATAAATCACTGTAAAGCACAAAAGAGGTTGCTTTGACTATTCGTTGATTGGTTCGGCAGTAGGGGGAGAACAAAATGGGTACTACTAAAGAATTTTTCTGTGCTGCAGCTGACGAGGCTCTAATTCCGGATCAGGCTTCGTAGCTTCCTCTAGTCTCGGTAGTGTTGCTGGAGGCAGTATGTGTGTATGGATGATGCAATGCTACGCTAATTTTGCCTATCAAACAGGCGAGAAGGTTGTCCAGTTAAGAACCTCGATCTAGTGGCAACCTCGATCTACGCGCGCGTTAATGTGTCCGAGAAATCCTTTTTATAAGCGGAAAGAACTTCTCCATAATCCCTTTTTTTATAAGCCTAAAGAACTTCTCACCTCGATCTAGCCCTGATTTGACTAGATGGGGTATTCAGCTATGATTAATTAAAGCAGTAGAATATTTTGAAAGAATAAAGGAAGTAAAAAATGTTTTTTGTATCAAATGCCTATGCTCAGGCCGCAAAATCTGGAGAACCCAATACAATGATTTCGTATGTCCTATTCGCACTGCTCTGGCTAATAATATTAATAATAGTGTATAGAGTTTTCTTTCAAGCTAAGCAAAAAGAGGGCCAATATATTTGCCAAAATTCAAACTGCGATTTCAATGGAAATATTATTCCTAAGAAAGAAGGTTCGGGCATCTTTTGGTTTTTTCTTTCAGCACTGGGGATGCTTCCAGGTATTTTTTACGCCATTACTCAATTCCATCTAGTTTGGAAATGTCCGAAATGTACAATGGAGTTAGGGCGCGTAAAGAACAGCGGTATGTTCGTTTTCATTAACATTTTTCTTTCAGTGATGATTCTGCTTCAGCTCCTAAATTCTTAAGCCTCAAGAACTTCTCAAGTCGATCTAGCCCTGATTTGACTGGATGGGGTATTTAGCTATGATCTAATATAAATCTAAAGGAGCTATCCCATGGTTAATATGCCGATCGAATGCGTTGTCTGCGGAACAAATAAAAATCCTAGCCTAATGATCTCTATTGATACATGTGAGGATTGCAGTAACTCTTTTCGTCAGTGTAAACAGTGTTTCAGTAGTAGCATAGCATCAAGATGGAAAGATGGGGCGTGTCCTGAATGCGCTCGAGAGTCCGTACCACCAGTTCATGATCGTTTTTCAGCATCAGCTACTTCAGTGGCACTAGACAGCAAGTCAGACTCTAAAAAAGTAGTTGTCACCGATATACAAATGCCATTCGAATCAATGGTGATCTTTATGATTAAGTGGGCTTTTGCTTCCATTCCAGCCGCCATAATCCTAGGGGTAGTGTGGATGCTTCTGATTGGGTTAGCCTCATAGTCGACAACAATCTGCATAGGTGGTATCTCTCTCAAAGGCTCTGGCTGGTTCTCGCCCCAGTTCTCTCTATCTCTAACCTTTAGATAGTAAATCATGGCTGTGACATTACCTTGGGTAGCCTTCTCAAAGAGTGCGTTAGAGACGCTGTGTAAGCCCTCAGCGCGTCCCTTTTTTATAGCATCCATAAACTCCTTATACTCGTTCTGTTT
>ENA-OSJC01003285-OSJC01003285.1-marine-metagenome-genome-assembly--contig:-NODE-3285-length-11631-cov-3.909295_pt1 | contig 11631 bp, 12 predicted proteins | sample MGYA00237885_ERZ534234 | MGnify/ENA primary metagenome ERZ534234 (study PRJEB26413, sample SAMN06343907) | marine metagenome | isolation source: coastal waters | place: Atlantic Ocean: West Antarctic... | reverse complement strand
CTATTAGGATTTCCTCAGTCAATTCCATGTTATGAAATACTTGTTGGACATCATCATTTTCTTCTAACAAATCCAATAACTTTAATACTTTTTCTGCTTGTTCTGCACTTATAGTCTTAAAATTATTTGGAATTCTTTGTAGTTCAGAGTTTATGATTTCAATACCAATTTCCTCTAATTTCGTTTGTATATTGTTAAAGTCAGCATACTCACAATAAATAGTTATCGCTTCCTCATCAACTTCTAATTCTTCCAAACCACCATCTATAAGCTCCATTTCTAATTCCTCCACATCCATGTTTATGTTCTCAGGGTCAAGGGTAAAAACACCTTTCCTATCAAAAATAAATTCCAATGAACCATTTGTTCCCATAGCTCCATCACACTTGCTAAAGCAAGAGCGAACATCAGCTACTGTACGGTTATTATTATTACTTGCACAATCAACAAAAACAGCAACACCATGTACAGCATATCCTTCTAGTGACATTTCCTCATAATTAGCAGTGTCCTTACTACTAGCTTTTTTGATTGCACGCAATACATTATCCTTTGGCATATTAGCTGCCTTAGCATTTTGCATTATTTGTCTTAGCCTAGAATTTGTGTCAGGATCAGGCCCTCCATCTTTCACGGCCATAACAATATCCTTACCTATTCTAGTAAAAGTTTTGGCCATTTTCGACCATCTCTTCATTTTCCTAGCTTTTCTGAACTCAAATGCTCTTCCCATAATTTATCGTTTAATCATCTAGTTTTAATACAGCCATAAAAGCATTTTGTGGAATTTCAACATTACCAACTTGTCGCATTCTTTTCTTTCCTTTTTTCTGTTTTTCTAACAGCTTTCTTTTTCTTGAAATATCCCCACCATAACATTTTGCGGTTACATCTTTCCTCAGTGCTTTTACTGTTTCTCTAGCTATGATTTTCGATCCAATTGCTGACTGAATGGCGATATCAAATTGTTGTCTTGGGATTAGTTCTTTTAGTTTAGCACATAATTTTTTACCTAAAGCATAAGAATTGTCTTTATGTACAAGGGCTGAAAGTGCGTCAACAGGATCGCCATTTAACAGGATATCAAGTTTTGCCAATACGGAAGTACGGTAATCAATAGGGTAATAATCAAATGAAGCATATCCTTTAGATACTGATTTTAACTTATCGTAAAAGTCAAATACAATTTCTCCCAATGGTATTTCAAATGTAAGTTCAACTCTGTCGGTTGTTAAATAAACTTGATTGGTTAATTCTCCTCTTTTTGCAATACAGAGCGTCATTACAGGCCCAATAAAGTCAGCTTTTGTAATGATTTGTGCTCGGATATAAGGCTCTTCAACACTCTCCAAAATACTTGGATCAGGGTAGTCAGAAGGATTATGAATTTCTAGCTTTTTACCTGCCCTTGTGTATGCGTAATAGGATACATTGGGAACGGTAGTAATCACGGTCATATTAAATTCCCGCTCTAATCTTTCTTGAACAATTTCCATGTGAAGCATTCCTAAGAACCCACACCTAAACCCAAACCCTAGTGCAACTGATGATTCCGGAGCGTAAGTTAAAGAGGCATCATTCAATTGTAATTTATCCATTGAATTCCTTAATTCCTCAAAGTCCTCAGTATCTACAGGGTAAATGCCTGCAAATACCATAGGTTTTACTTCTTCAAATCCTTTTACTGCCTCAGATGCAGGATTTTCAGCAGTTGTAATTGTATCCCCTACCTGTACTTCTTTTGCATTTTTTATTCCAGATATAATATACCCAACCTCTCCCGCTTTCATTGATTTTTTTGGGAATTGCTTAAGTCTTAAAGCACCAATTTCATCCGCATGATACTGCATGTCGGTTGCCATAAATTTGACTTTTTGTCCTTTTTTTATTTCACCATTAATAATTTTAAAATAAGCCTCAATACCCCTAAAAGTATTGTAAACAGAATCAAAAATCATAGCTTGTAAAGGAGCATTTACATCTCCTTTAGGTTGTGGTACTCTTTCTACAATGGCGGCTAATATTTCCTCAATTCCAACTCCAGTTTTAGCGCTGGCAGGAATAATATCTTCATCCTCACAGCCAATCAAATCTATAATTTGATCTTTCACTACTTCTGGGTCAGCTGAAGGCAAGTCAATTTTATTTAACACAGGAATAATTTCCAAATCATGCTCTAAAGCTAAGTAAAGATTGGAAATAGTTTGTGCCTGAATTCCTTGTGCGGCATCAACAATTAATAAGGCGCCTTCACAAGCAGCTATGGAACGAGAAACTTCATATGAAAAGTCAACATGTCCCGGAGTATCAATTAAATTCAGAATATAATCTTCACCTTTGTAGGTATACTCCATTTGTATCGCGTGACTTTTAATTGTAATTCCTCTTTCTTTTTCCAGGTCCATACTGTCCAGTAATTGTGCTTCTGCCTCCCTTTCGGTAACAGCTCCAGTAAACTCTAAAAGTCGATCGGCCAAAGTTGATTTACCATGGTCAATATGTGCAATAATGCAAAAATTTCTAATTTTCTTCATAAAGAGCGAAAATACATCTTTTCACTCAAATACAAGCATGTATTTTTAATCAGATATTATAGTATATTTGTAAACCGAAAAGTAAAAAAATGAATAAAGTTAGAATCAGTAGAAGAAGGCATTTTCTTAAGGCAATTACTTGGAATTTGTTAGCTATGACAACAACATTTTTTATTTTATCAACCTTACCACCCTATATTGGTTTTGAACCTATTGATAAAAGTTCAGTGGGTTGGTTAGTTGCTCTCGATAGGGTTGCAAAATTGATATTTTATTATTTTCATGAAAGAACTTGGTTTGCATCAAATTGGGGTATTATTAAGCCTAAAGTTTAATTAGGCTTATCTTCAGTTTTTATTGTATAATGAAAGTTTTGGATGTTATTCTTTAATAATTCCTCTTCTATTTCTTCATCAATTTCCCACTGATATTTTTTAGGTTTTGGGCCTTCATTTCTGTAAAAGATAGCGACTAAAATTCCGGCTATAAATCCAGCTAAATGTCCTTCCCAAGAAATTGGTCCTTTTGTAGGCAGCAATCCCCAAATCATTGATCCGTATAGGAAAATAACCAACATAGAAACAGCTGTTAATCTTGGATTTTTGCGAATGATTCCACTTACTAGTAGAAAAGAGGCTAAGGCATAAATAAGCCCACTTGCCCCAATGTGAAATGATGGGCGGCCAATAACCCAAAGCCAGAAGCCTGCGATAAAATAAAGCCAAACAAAAAGTTGTGTTGCAATTTTACGATAAAGGGCAAACAACATTCCACCAAGAATAAGAATTGGATAGCTATTGTTTACTAAGTGGGTAAAGTCCTTGTGGATAAAAGGAGAAAATAATATGCCTTTTAATCCATCAATTGTTTGAGGAAAAACACCATAACGAACAAAGCTAATTTGGAAATTCACCTCAATAATTTTTACTAACCACATCATTAGTAAAAACAGGAGAGGAATAAATAATGTGGATAGAATTTTCTTTTTTTCTGTTGTATTCATAAGCTTAAAATTAACGCAATAAAAGTAATAAATTACAAATTGATTCAACTATAAAATTGTATTTTTGAGAATATGAAAGCTGAAAAAAAACTCTTCCTTTTAGATGCATTTGCCTTAATATATAGGGCTTATTTTGCATTTGCTAAGAACCCACGAATAAATTCTAAAGGGCTTGATACCTCTGCTGTTTTTGGTTTTGTGAATACCTTAAATGAAGTTATTAGAAAGGAGAAGCCAACACATATAGCTGTCGTTTTTGACACTAAGAAACCTACAGAACGACATATTGAATTCCCTGAATACAAGGCGCATAGAGAAGCAATGCCTGATGGCTTGCGTGATGCCCTTCCGTATATTGATACATTACTTGAGGCCTACAATATTCCTAAGTTATTTGTTGATGGTTTTGAGGCGGATGATGTAATTGGTACTTTGGCTAAAAAAGCTGAACATGAAGGCTTCCAAATATATATGATGACTTCCGATAAGGATTTTGCTCAGTTGGTTTCAGATAATATATTTATGTACCGACCAGGTACTAAATGGCAGCCCACAACAATTTGGGGAATTCCTGAAGTGTTGGAAAAGTTTGATATTCAAAGGGTGGATCAGGTGATTGATTACTTAGGGATGATGGGGGATTCAGCTGACAATATACCGGGGATTCCTGGAATAGGAAAAAAGTCGGCTCAGAAATTTATTAAACAATACGATTCAATGGAGGGGCTTTTTGCGAATTCTCATGAGCTTAAAGGAAAAATGAAGGAGAATGTTGAGGCATCAGAAGAAATCGGACTGCTTTGTAAAAAGTTGGTTACCATTATTACGGATGTCCCTATTAATTTTGATGCTGAGGATATGCTTTTGGTTCCTAAAGATGAACAAAAAATTACAGATTTATTTGAAGAATTAGAATTCCGAAATTTATTACAAAGAATATTAGGCACTTCTTCAACTCAAAAGCAAGTAGTAGAAAGTCCAGCTCTAAAAGCAGAAGTAAAAGTAAATGCTAGTAGTCAATTCGATTTGTTTGCTCCGCAGGTAGAGGTTGTTCAAAAAGAAAGTGTAATAAGTAATTATGAGTTAATTACTGAAGAAAGCAAGTTAACTAGTTTAGTAAATACTATTATTGAATCAGGCAGATTTGCTTTCCAATTGATTACAGACACTAAGGATGCTTTAACAACTAAGATTGTTGGGATTAGTTTTGTTTATAACGAAAGTGAAGGTTTTTACATTCCCTTCTCATTAAAAAATTTGGAAATATTCAAAGTCGTTTTTGAAGATAAAAATATTGAGAAGGTAGGTTTTGATCTAAAGTTTGCGATCAAAGTACTTACAAGTGAAGGATTAGTAATTTCAGGTAGCTTGTTTGATGTGGAAGTGGCGCATTATTTACTACACCCTGATATGCGACATAGCATTGAGTTGGTTGCTGAAAATTATTTAGGGAAAAAGATACTTGATGAAGTGGATTTATTAGGAAAAGGTAAAAATAAATTATTGTTTTCTGCTTTAGAGCCAGCCAATATTGTTGATTTTTCATCAGAAAGAGCAAGTATTATTTTTCAGTTAGCAGATATTTTAAAACAAGAAATGAAAGAGATTGGAGTGCTCAATTTGTTTGAAACTATAGAGATGCCATTGAGTGTTGTGCTAGCCAAAATAGAGAATGAGGGAATTGCTCTGGATGTAGATATGTTAGATAATTATAGTAAGACACTTACTGAAGAATTAATAACTCAGACTGCTTTAATATATGAGTTAGCAGAACAGGAATTTAATATTGCTTCACCAAAACAGCTGGGAGAGATTTTGTTTGAAAAAATTGAATTGGTTAAAAAGCCTAAAAAAACAAAATCTGGTCAGTATTCTACTTCAGAAGAAACTTTGCTTAAATTGAAAGATGAGCACCCTATTATTGATGCAATTTTAACATTTAGAGCGATTAAGAAATTGGTTTCTACATATGTTGATGCTTTGCCTTTGTTAGTGAATAAAGACACGAATAGAATACATACTACTTTTAATCAGTCAGTTGCTGCAACAGGTCGTTTGTCGTCCGTAAATCCTAATTTGCAGAATATTCCAATACGAACAAAGAGAGGAATGAAAGTTCGTGAAGCTTTTATTCCTAGAGATGAAAATTATATTTTAATGGCAGCTGATTACTCTCAGATTGAATTGAGAATTATGGCTTCTTTAAGTAGGGATCAGGGGATGCTTACCGCTTTTAATAATGGAGTAGATATCCATTCCGCTACAGCAGCTAAGGTATATAAAGTGCCCGTAGAAGAAGTAGATAGGACTATGCGTTCGAATGCCAAGTCCGTTAATTTTGGGATTATATATGGAATTTCGGCTTTTGGATTATCACAAAATATAGGTGTTTCCAGAACAGAAGCTAAAGAGATAATTGATAACTATTTTGAAGAGTTTCCTAAGGTAAAGGAGTACATGGACTGGTCAATTGCGCAAGCACGGGAAAAGGAATATGTGGAAACCGTAATGGGTAGAAGAAGATACTTAAGAGAAATTAATTCTAGAAATGCAGTGATGCGTGCAGGGGCTGAACGCAATGCAATTAATGCGCCTATACAAGGATCTGCTGCTGATATTGTAAAAAAAGCAATGATAGATGTGCAATCAGAGATGGACAAGAGAGGAATGCAATCAAAAATGTTATTGCAAGTACATGATGAATTGGTTTTTGATATGCATATAGATGAAGCAGAAGACTTAAAAGTCTTAGTAAAAGAGAAGATGGAGCAAGCTATAACCTTAGAAGTTCCCTTAACAGTGGATATTGGTGAAGGAATAAATTGGCTTGAAGCTCATTAAACTACCGAGCTTTCTTTTCAATAAATAGCAAGTATAAAACAACAAGTGCAATAACCCCAATAAAAGAAGGGCCTGCCTCTTGGATGTTTCCAACAGGATCCCAACCTAATATCTTTTCTCCTAAAAGGAGTTGAATAACAACTCCTAAACATAAAAAGGTAAGTGCGGTTGCAGTAAAGTCGACTATGCTTTGGTTTATTTTAGTAAATAATTTTTTCATCTTATTGTTTTGATGTGGTCAAATATAAGTTTTTAAAGTAAAATAGCCCTACGGTTAAGTAGGGCTATTTTATTATACATCTAATTATTCTTACTTAGCTGTTAAAAGTGAAAATAAAACACATAATCCAACTAAACCTGCAAATCCTGCACCGCCAAGTCCGTTAATTACTGCCATCACATTATCAATAACAGTCATACCAAACATTGAACCTCCTCCGAAAAGGATTTCTACTGCTATACCAAGACCTAAAACTGTCATGATTAAACCTGTTAAGCCTTTAAAAAAGCCATTGAAATACTTAAATACATTGTCCATAATTTAAAATAATTTAATTAATACTGATGCCAAACTTAGAACATAATTGATTTGTTTTGAATGTTTTACCAATTCTTCTTTTAGAATAACCTTTTTAGGTAATTTCTATTTTTAATAATTAGGTTTGGTTTTAAATAACTGATATACAATGATTTAGGTAGTTTTTGAATGAGTATTTGCTATTGGAATACCTATGGTTTTAAACATAAACTTGTTAAGAATTACAATTCAATATAACTTACTAAAAATCAGTAAGTAAAGTATTGAATGACAATAGAAAGAGAAGAAATGGGCTATTTTAAATTAACATCACGAATTGAGAGTATATTCTTGGTGAATTCGTTAGAATTTTGTATAATATGATAGAGCTTTTGAGCAGCAATAGTGGTTGTTTCTAGCTCATTTTTGGAATAGTAGGCTGTAAATTTGCTTAATAATGGGAATAAATGCTCTTCAGTCCCCCGTATAGTTTTTTGCATATTAGTATCTACTATTCCGGGGTGAACGGAAAATACTCTTAAGTTTTTATGATTTTCTTCAGCAATAACCTGGGTAAGCATATCTAGTGCTGCTTTAGTTGCACAATAGATACTCCAAGAAGGAATAGGACTGTTAGCTGCCCCAGAGCCTATATTAATAAGTAGTTTTTCTTGATAAGTATATGTAGTAATGAATTTTCTGCATAGTATAGTAGGGCTTACTAAGTTCAGGTTATACTCATTTATTATATCGCTATTTTCTTTTTTATCAAAAGGAACAATACTGCCTATAGTTGCTGCATTATTTATTAGTAGCACATTAACCGAACTAATAATAGGTAAGGCTAAATCATTAATTTGTGCAAGGTCGCTTAAGTCAATAGGTGTAAAGGTAAAATTAGGATGGTTAATTTTATTTGTTCGTGAATATCCAAAAACGAGATAACCTTTTTTTAATAAAAGTTCAGCTGTAGCTTTACCAATACCATTCCCCGTACCTGTTATAATTGCGACCTTCTGCCCTTGATCCGCATCTATAGTACTGATTTTTAATTTCAAATTTCTTTTTTTAGTATTTATTTATCTTAGCAAATGTATTAAAAGTTGAAGTAATTAATTTTACTTTTGCTAAAAATAATCTCCTTTGAGTAAGACTACCATAGCCCATATTTCTTTGTTTTTAGCGAACTTGATTTATGCTATTAATTACACTTTTGCAAAAGATGTAATGCCTGATTTTATTCAGCCATCAGGCTTTATATTATTAAGAGTAATAGGAGCGGTGACTTTATTTTCAATTATGTACTTTCTGTTTGTAAAGCAAAAGGTAGATAGTAAAGACATCATTCGTTTAGCAATATGTGGAATTTTTGGCGTGGCCATTAATCAGTTATTTTTTTTTAAAGGGTTAAATATTACCACCCCAATTAATGCTGCAATTATTATGACTTCTAACCCTGTGCTAGTAATCATAATGTCAGCTGTTATTTTACATGAAAAGCTAAATATCAGAAAAGGAATTGGGATAGCATTAGGATTGATAGGGGCTTCTACATTAATACTAAACGGAGGGAGTTTGAGTGGGAGCTCTGACTTTTTGCTAGGGAATACCTTTGTATTTATTAATGCAATAAGTTATGGTTTGTACTTGGTATTGGTAAAGCCATTAATGCAAAAATACCATCCTATTACCGTTATGTTTTATGTGTTTAGTTTTGGGTTTTTGTATGTATTACCTTTTGGATATAGCGAATTATTGGCTGTTGAATGGTCTAGTTTTCCTCCAAAAATTATGTGGGAAGTTGCTTTTGTAGTTGTCTGTACTACTGTTGTTGCTTATTTGCTAAATTCTTCTGCTTTAAAACAACTTAACCCTTCAACCGTAAGTATTTATATTTATACGCAACCTGTATTGGCTACTATTTTTGCTATATTTAGGAATTCTGATGCCTTGGATGAGATAAAAATTATTTCGGCATGTATCATTTTTATTGGAGTATACTTAGTAAGTGTTAGACCCTTAAAGGACAGGAAGAATAAACTTTCTTAAATTTGCAAAAAATATTTTCTGATGATTCAATCAATGACTGGCTATGGAAAAGCCGAACTAAACCTAATAAATGCTAACTTTACTATTGAAGTAAGGTCGCTTAATTCAAAACAAATTGACGCTAATGTTAAGATGTCTTCTATTTATAGAGATAAAGAAATAGGACTAAGAAAACTACTTTCTGAAAAATTACAGAGAGGTAAAATTGAATTGTCTATTTGGAGAGAATCTTCTGACTCCAATGTTAAATATACTGTAAATAAAGACTTGATAAAAGAGTATCATCAACAAATACTAGAGGTTAGAAAAGAATTAGGAGCAAATTATAATGCTTTGTGGTCATTTTATTATTCGGCCTTTAGCATGAAATCATTTGAGACGGATATTATCCCAACTTTATTGAAAATGCCTGAGGCAATGATAAAGGGAGAAGATAAAACAGATAAAAATGAGTGGGAAGAAATAGAAAAAGGAATTGATATTGCCATAGAAAATATATTGCAATTCCGATTAGATGAAGGTGAAAAATTAGAAGCCGACATTACTGCAAGAATTAATAAACTATCTGCTTTATTGGTTGATATTTCCCCTTTTGCAAAAGCAAGAATTGAAAAAGTAAAGAAAAGTTTAGCAGATAAATTAGCTGAGATTGACACTAAGAATATTGATGAAAATAGATTTGAGCAAGAACTAATATACTATTTAGAAAAACAAGATATTACTGAAGAGCAGGTGCGCTTAGATGCTCATCTTTCGTATTTTATTAAAACTATGAAAGCAGATGCTCCTAATGGGAAAAAGTTGGGCTTTATAGGTCAAGAAATTGGTAGAGAAATAAATACTATTGGCTCCAAATCATCAGATGCAGAGATGCAAAAAATTGTAGTTGAAATGAAAGATGAACTAGAAAAAATTAAAGAGCAATTATTAAATATTCTGTAAGTGGGAAAACTTATTGTTATATCAGCTCCTTCAGGGGCAGGAAAAACTTCTATTGTACATCAGTTATTGAAGGATATTCCTGAACTGTCTTTTTCCGTTTCGGCATCTAGCCGTGAAAGGAGGGAGAATGAATTACATGGTAAAGATTATTATTTTTTAGGAGTTGAAGGATTTCAACAAAAGATAAAGGAAGATGCTTTTCTAGAGTGGGAGCAGGTGTATGAAAATCAGTATTACGGAACCTTAAAATCAGAGATTGAAAGAATTTGGAGTGAAGGAAAAACCGTAATTTTTGATGTTGATGTTGTAGGAGGATTGAATATAAAAAAACAATATCCTAAAGAATGTTTAGCTATTTTTATTATGCCACCTTCTCTAGAGGTCTTAGCTGAAAGGTTAATTGGAAGAGGGTCAGATTCAGATGAAAGCGTTAAAAAAAGATTAGATAAGGCGGAGGAAGAAATATCAAAAAATAAGAATTTTGACACTATAATATTGAATGATGATTTTAAAACTGCTTGTGAACAGACCAAAGAAATAATTACTAATTTTATAAACGCATAATTATGAAAATAGGCCTCTTTTTTGGAAGTTTTAATCCCATGCATGTAGGGCATAAAATTATTGCATCTTATCTGACAGAATTTTCTGATTTGGAAAAAGTCTTATTTGTAGTATCTCCTCAAAATCCTTTGAAACAAAAAAGGACTTTGTTGGATCAAAATCATAGGCTTCAGATTATTAAAGCTGAGGTAGAAGAGAATCCTCAATTAGATGTTTCGGATGTAGAATTTAGTATGCCACAACCATCATATACTATTGATACTTTAGTGCGTTTGAAAGAAGAACATCCTGAGCATGAGTATGCTTTAATTATGGGAGCTGATAATTTGCAGAACTTCCATAAATGGAAAAACTTTGAGCAAATTCTGGAAGACTACTCTATATATGTGTACCCAAGGCATGGCTATGAAGTGGAGGGTTCACATAGCAATATTCATTTGATTGAGGGTGTTCCGCAGATGGAAATATCAGCTTCTTTCATCAGAAATTCAATACAACAAGGAAAAGATATTTCTTATTTAATGCCAGAGAAAGCTTGGAAATATACTGATGAAATGAATTTTTATAAATAGGAAATAGTTATTAGTTGCTAGTTTGTAGTTGTTATAAATTAGAAAAGAGATGAGAGAGAAATTAGAAAAGAAAATAGATAAAATGTCATATCTAACCTTGCGTGAGATATCTACAATTTCCCTTGTTACACTGCTTTTATTGTTTTCCTCCTGTAGCCTTACTACGAAAGTAGACCAGATAGTTGAAATAGAAGTAGTTAATATACAAAGTGAAGATGTGCCCGGCTTAGTTGTATCACCTTACGCTTTTACTGGCTGGTGGGTATATGGTGAAGGGCAACACATTTTTAAAGATGAGCTAACATTGGAAGAATATGATTTAGTTTTCCCCAATGAAAATATGGAGGAGCTAGTTGAATTATATGTATCAGTTTGTGAAATGGAATATTTTCCTATGGAATGCCAAATGACAGGGATTTTAATTGGTAGCATACTATCAGTTCAAGAGTTTGAAATCCTATATATTCAAGGCTGCGGGGAGTAATCACTTCTTTATTCCATTATCCAATCTATTATCCTAACTTTGCAAAAAACTAATTCCACAAAAGGAATTCCCCTATGAAATTTGAAGATTTAAAATTACACCCTACTTTACTAAAAGCGGTAAAA
>ENA-OSJC01003282-OSJC01003282.1-marine-metagenome-genome-assembly--contig:-NODE-3282-length-11635-cov-16.232307_pt1 | contig 11635 bp, 16 predicted proteins | sample MGYA00237885_ERZ534234 | MGnify/ENA primary metagenome ERZ534234 (study PRJEB26413, sample SAMN06343907) | marine metagenome | isolation source: coastal waters | place: Atlantic Ocean: West Antarctic... | reverse complement strand
CGATTTAAACTAAATTTAGAATAACTAAGTGACTAAAAAAGAATGATGAAAAGTGCTGACATCCGAAACTTGTTCCTCAACTACTTCGCAAGTAAGGAACATACGATCGTGCCAAGCAGCAGCCTGGTTCCTGGCAACGACCCAACTCTGCTATTCACTAACGCTGGGATGGTCCAATTTAAAGATGTATTTTTGGGGGCAGACAAGCGTAGTTATAGTCGTGCGGTTTCCTCGCAACGCTGTGTTCGAGCTGGCGGCAAACATAATGATCTGGAAAACGTCGGCTACACGGCTAGACATCACACCTTTTTTGAGATGTTGGGTAATTTCAGTTTTGGTGAATATTTCAAACGTGATGCTATTGGTTTTGCCTGGCAATTCCTAACTGAAGAATTAGGGCTCTCTAAAGATCGGCTCTGGATTACGGTACATGTAAGTGATGATGAGGCGGCAGACATATGGGTCAATGAGATAGGTATTGATCCTAATAGGCTCTCTCGGCTGGATGAAGATAACTTCTGGCAAATGGGTGATACAGGGCCCTGTGGCCCCTGTACTGAAATATTTTGGGATCATGGAGCGGATATTCCTGGTGGGCCTCCGGGGAGCCCCGACGATCATTTAGATCGATATATTGAAATTTGGAATTTAGTGTTTATGCAGTTTGAACGTGACGCCAGCGGCACCATGACACCGCTCCCCAAACCGTCGATTGACACAGGCATGGGCTTAGAAAGAGTTGCAGCGGTGATGCAAGGCGTCCACAGTAATTATGACATTGACCTTTTTCAGCATTTAATTAAAGACGCCTCAGTGGTTACTGGATGCAAAGATCTTCAGGATAACTCGTTGAAAGTTATTGCTGATCATATACGTTCCTGTGCGTTTCTAATCGTTGATGGGGTCAAACCGTCAAACGAAGGGCGGGGGTATGTCTTAAGAAGGATTATTCGTCGAGCATTGCGGCATGGGCATAATTTAGGTGCCCATGGTAATTTCTTTTACAAGTTGACGGCATCTCTGGGTGAGATTATGGGCGAGGCCTATCCAGAATTACTTGAAAAAAAGCATGTTATTAGCGATACCATCAAGAAGGAAGAAGAGCAGTTTGCGCGTACTTTAGACAAAGGTATGGGTGTTTTAGAGGCGGCTCTTACAGAAATGTCCGGGACTGAATTGTCTGGAGAGTTAGTGTTCCAACTATACGACACGTTTGGGTTCCCTACTGATTTAACGAATGATGTGGCCAGAGAAAAGGGCTACACCCTTGACATCGCTGGCTATGAGAAGTGTATGCAGGAGCAGAAGTCTAGAGCGAGATCGGCGAGCCAATTTTCGATTGATTACACAGACAGTATTCGGGTGAAAGGCACTACAGAATTTTGCGGTTATGAGGCTTTAGCGTTGAGTTCGAATATTATTGGCTTATTCACTGCGGGTAAGGCGGAAACCTTGGCGCAACCGGATGATGAAGTTGTCTTGGTGCTAGATAGAACAGTCTTTTACGCAGAATCTGGCGGGCAGGTCGGTGACTGTGGGTTTTTAACAAAAGGGTCAGCGAAAATAGAAATTACTGACTGTCGCAAGGTTGGTAATCATCATATTCATATCGGTCGGGTGCTGTCAGGCGAATTTAGCGTCGGTGACTCTGTTGATGGCGTTGTTGATCATAGTATTAGGCAGGCCACGGCATTGAATCATTCTGCGACACATTTATTGCACGAAGCACTTCGACAGGTTCTAGGTAGTCATGTTGAGCAAAAAGGCTCTCTTGTAGATAGTCAGCGTTTGCGGTTTGATTTTTCTCATGAAGAAGCTGTCAGTAACGAACAAGTTCGCCGTATTGAGCATCTTGTTAATCAAGAGATTTTTAAAAATACATCTGTATCGACACAAGTGATGAGTATGGATGATGCCAAAGCCAAGGGTGCCTTGGCTTTGTTTGGTGAGAAATACGGGGATGAGGTGCGAGTTGTCAGTATTGGTGGAGATTACTCTATCGAGTTGTGTGGCGGCACTCACGTCTCTCGCTCAGGTGATATTGGAGCAATCCGGATCTCTGCAGAGTCCAGCGTTGCATCTGGTATTAGGCGAATTGAAGGTGTTACTGGGATGAAAGCTGTTAGTTTTTGCGATGACCAACAAGACGCAATTACTGACGTCCTCAGTATCCTTAGAAGTGGCCGCCAAGGCTTGAATGAAAAAGCTCAGTCTATTGTTGATGATAATAGGCGGCTTCAAAAGGAAATAGAAAAACTTAAAAGCAAGCTGGCTAATACCGCTGGCAACGATTTGATGAGTGGCCTGCAAGATGTTGGTGGTATATCTGTTCTCTCGACGGTTGTCGAGGGTGCCGACGCAAAAAGTCTTCGAGGTGTTGCGGATCAGGTTCGCTCTAAAATGCATCGGGGTGTTTTTATGCTCGCTGCTGTTGAGGGAGAAAAAGCATCTCTAGTTGCCGGGGTCACGAAGAACCTAACCAATGAAATTAAGGCAGGTGATTTGTTGAAATTTGTGACCGATCAGGTTGGTGGTAAAGGTGGTGGCCGTCCCGATATGGCTCAAGGTGCAACTGGTGATGTTTCGCAGTTACCAAAGGCATTGGAGTCCGTATACCAGTGGATTACTGAGAAATCAGTCTAATATCCTAATTATTCTCTTATAGTGGAAATGGTTCGAATGCGTCATGAGGAGGACGCAAAGATACGACATTTTGCCTCAGGATAAGCTTAAAGGCTTAACTTTTGCGGTGAATTGTTGTTTAATTCGAGCTTTTTTTGGTAAATGAATAAAACTAATGAGTCTGATAGTCCAAAAATATGGCGGCACCTCAGTAGGTACTGTGGAGCGCATCGAAGCAGTTGCCGATAGGGTGGTGAAAAGCCATAACTGCGGTAACCAAGTGGTTGTTGCTGTTTCTGCTATGAGTGGTGAGACTAATCGACTTATTGGTTTAGCGAATCAAATCGATGAGACCCCGGATCCTCGTGAGATGGATGTGTTGGTGAGTACAGGCGAGCAAGTAACTATTGCATTAGTCTGTATGGCTCTTCAGAAACGTGGTATCGAAGCGCGATCATACACTGGGGGGCAGGTTAGAATCTTAACCGATAGCGTTCACGGCAAGGCTAGAATCAAAGAAATTGACGCTCATCGCATGCAAACTGACTTACAGGCAGGCCGAGTCGTTGTCGTGGCCGGATTTCAGGGCATAGATGAGGTGGGAAACATCACAACCCTAGGTCGTGGTGGTTCAGATACGACTGCAGTGGCCTTAGCTGCAGCGCTTAAGGCCGATGAGTGTCAGATATATACCGACGTTGATGGAGTTTACACAACAGATCCGCGAGTGGTTCCTGACGCTAGGCGATTAGATCAGATTACGTTTGAAGAAATGTTAGAAATGGCAAGTCAGGGTTCTAAAATATTACAGATCCGATCTGTGGAGTTTGCTGGAAAATACAGCGTACCCCTTAGAGTTATGTCTAGTTTTGTAGAAGGCCCCGGCACCTTAATCTCTCTTGAGGATAATGACCAAATGGAACAACCAGTAGTATCAGGGATCGCATTTAATCGAGATGAAGCCAAGTTGACGATTCGGGGTATACCTGATCAGCCTGGTGTGGCTTACAAAGTCCTTGGCGCGATTAGTGAAGCCAATATTGAGATTGACGTTATTGTACAAAACGTAGCCAAAGATAACTCCGCAACTATGACGTTTACCGTGCATCGTGCCGCTTTAAAACAGGCTGAAGCGCTATTAAACGAGATTGCAGCTGACCTTGGGGCTCAAGAAGTTGATTCTGATGATCGTATTGCGAAGGTTTCTATTGTGGGAGTAGGTATGCGGTCGCATGCCGGAGTAGCAGCTCAGATGTTTGAAGCTTTGGCCAGCGAAGGAATCAATATTCAGTTAATTACCACGTCAGAAATAAAGATAACGGTGGTGATAGAGGAGCGTTATCTAGAGCTAGCGGTTAGAGCGCTCCATTCAGGCTTTAATCTGTCTAACGATAAGGCTACAGAAATTTAAATTTAATTGTGAATAGAGCAAGCGGTTAAAGTTTATCAAGGGATAATCGCCTGAATTTTTTGCGTAGCAGACGGTATTTTTGATAATCGCTTCAATGGAGTGTTTGGGATTTTATAAGGGAGAAGGGTGATGTTGATTTTAACAAGGCGAGTGGGTGAGACTCTTATTATAGGTGACGAAGTTACAGTTACCGTATTAGGCGTCCGCGGTAATCAAGTCAGATTGGGCGTTAATGCTCCCAAAGAGGTAGCTGTTCATCGAGAAGAAATCTATCAAAGAATTCAAGATGAAAAAAATGGTGAAAATACAGGTGAAAATCAAGAAAATCGCAATAGCGACGTTTGATTTCCCCTATGATGTGATATTATGCCGCCGCGGTTCAGGGCGGCATATCTATTTTGTTAATACATAGATATTAATCACTCGGAACAGCATACGGAGAAGTGGCCGAGTGGCTGAAGGCGCGCCCCTGCTAAGGGTGTATACGTTAATAGCGTATCGAGGGTTCGAATCCCTCTTTCTCCGCCATATACCTTAATTAAACCTCTGTTTTCACAGGGGTTTTTTTGTGTTTTTTAGAATTAAAGCTGTATGGGTACAATAATGGGTACAACCCAGCATAATTAAAACTACTTTTACTCTAACCAGCTACCCCTCCCGACACAGCCTCTTTTCGACATCTATATGCCTAACTCAAAATCAGCAGGATACTTGGCACTACAAACATATACCAGTAGACTTCAAAAGACACTATTGAAAGAGGTTTACGTGGATAAAGAACACTCAAATACTAAACATGAATCATTAGAAAAACTTGAGTTACTTTGGGCAAAAATAGAGTCTGACTTTAAACCCTTTAATCGAGAAGTATCCGTTGCAGATAACCCTATCAGTGCATTTACGTACTATCTTGAAATGGGGAAATACCCTCCTCCTGAAATCATGGTGGAGATCATGGCAGGTTTCTTGGAGTACTTTAATTCTCATGGAGATAAATCTTTAGACGAGGCATTCTTTGAAGCTAAACATAAGAAGTATGGAAGCCTTAGTTATAAGCAAGATTATTCCTTACGCTACTCCGCTTTTGAGTGGTTCATCTTTAAAGGTGATTTTACCTCTTTGGATGATGCCGCTGAAGAATTCCTAAAGCCGATTGCTGAAGAGATAGACCAAGATACCTTTCTTAGAAATTATCGTAGGTGGAAATCTAAAAAAAACTAGCGGACACAAAGTGCAACCTTTTGTCCGTTTAGTATTAAAAAATACATGTCAGGCTATAGCCATATTTTCCAATAACTTAGAGGACAAAATATGGACATCATCATTAAGCGCATCTTACGCTTTAAAGACGTACAAAAACTCATCCCTTTCTCACGCTCATATATCTACAACTTGATATCACAAGGTCGCTTTCCCGCTCAAATCAAATTAATCGAAGGCGGACGAGGTGCTGGATGGTGGGAGCATGAGATTCAAGAGTATTTAGATAAAAGACATGCCGACCATATAACTGACTAATGTCTAAACTTAATAATTTACGTTATGACAGTTACTCGACTGGCCGATATGGCTCTAAATTATCTGAAGGCATAAATCTTCAATTTTTAGACATTGATACAGGTGCTGTTTATTACGTCATTTTTAACGTATGTCTCAAGAGAAAAAGAAGTTCCAAGAAGCACGCTAAAGATTCGTTCTTACCTGCAAAACGATTCTCTGTTACAAAACGAAGGAAGTTCTTTCGCCTCTGGCATTACACCTGCGGTCTTCCTATTCCATCACGAGGGCTAACCTCTTTTCATGACTGTATGGGAAAACTAAAAGATATTAGATTTGAAGCTATGATTCTTGAGGGAGAAAAGCTAGACAAAGATACTCTGAAGCCTTCTATAGCTCATAACTTCCAGAAAAATATCCGACAACAGCCTGATAAAGGTCGGACTATATCTCCCGATAAGCATTTAGAGAAAACCAAGACAGAGACTGACTTTAATGAGATATTAACTACGTGTAAATCTAACTACGGTATAAGTAAACAAGGTAAAACGGATACACGGGTACCTATACTTGCAAGTAACACATCATATAAGGATACTAATGATTGGTTATCCGAGTGTGATGAGTTGTTTTAGATAAGGATATTTTATGAAGATTAAAGTTTGGTTAATTATATTTTTCATGCTCGTTATAGGCAATTCTCCATACGCAGACGCTATGACAAAAGCTGAGGCAAAAAAGTGGGTAAACGGCGGCCTACAATATTATTCTCCAAGTAGAAAAGCCACCAAAATACGTAAAAAAACTGAATCGGTTAGTTTGATGCAGTGCCATATCGGATTAAGCGTTGACGAAAAAACGCACGTAATTATACCAGTGCGATCAGAGTTAATTGGTTACTTTAAAAAGAACGATAAGCTCGCATCAGCCAATGGCGTGGTAATAGATTGGGAGCTTGACCATCCCAGAGGATTCTGGGGTAGTTTAGATAAACTGCCAATTGAAAAGGGTGACGAAATTTCTCTGATTGTTCAGCGGGAAGGCAATAAAGTTCAGGTAAAAATACCATGCTTAGGAGAAAGACAAGAAATAACTGAAGTTCTTGAGGATATGGCAGTTGCACTAAATAAATATAAAGGCAAAAAGTTTCTCGACAAGTGGGGACATCGCCGCCTTGATTGCGCGATGACTAATTCTATCGCCCCAGTAGCGTACATATCGATAATAAAAGGAGAGATAAAGCAGGCTTCATATAATTCTTTTTCTTACGCAAGAAGTTCATGTCTAATAAAATGGGAAGAAGCCGCGCTTAAATCTGGGTATCGGGAGAACATTGACCCTTTATTTTTGGATCAGGCAAGACAGAATGTCGACTTTTTGTTTAAATATGATTCGCCAAGTTTAGCTCGGCAACTAGAGCGAGAGTTAGACGATTTGGTTCAGATAGTCAGAGAGGCGGAAGAACATTCCTCGGTTGAGAAAAACGATACTTTGAAAACTGAAATAATTGAAAGTCCTGCGTCCTCAAATCAGATTTCAGCCGAAGCTAGAGTGGACATTACAACAATGTTATCTACCTGTACGGCAAAGAAAACCAATGAAGAAAGATTAATGTGTTTTGAGCTAGCCACTGAATTAGCTGAAGGATCAGTTATAACCAAACCAGAAGATCAAGAATCCATCTACGAAATACGATATGGTAAAGATTACTTTATGGCCCCTAATGGCAGAGATGAGACTGTCAGAGTAAGTTTTAGTGCTATGGATGAAGATAAACATAGAGTACCTGAAGACATGCTAGGTAGAATTGCTTTAAAGGCGATAGTTACCTGTAAGTACTACGCCAGTAATCCTCTCTCGTTTGTTCCGAAGGAACTCTTCTTATACAAGTCAGACACTTCAGCTTTTCCTACTCTTAGTTTAACTTGGTATGGAAAAAATGCCTACGGCGCTGAAAGTAAAGCAGATTGTTACTTAAAAGTACTCAGTGATTTTTCCATTGAGCTTATCTGATGACTGGCAGACCCGCATGGATACCACCTGACTCTTTCAGGACGCAGGAACAAAAACAGTTATTCTAATCAAGGAGTGGAGTTATGGATGGAAAAGCATTTGGATATTTGATAACAATTGGATTAGCGTGGCTCCCTTGGATTTTTTTTAATAAGAAGGTTTTAGGGGGCGTTAGCGCTTTCTCCTCGGGTATCGATATAGTTATTCCTATATTGGTGTGGTTTTATTGTTTGGCGATGTTTTATGGGCGATCTAAGCAAGGGTACCAGCAGAGTGGAATTGAACTGCTTGTTGGAAAAATTAGCGTTGGGGTTGCCCTGCTAATGACGGGTACTGTTTTGTTGGCTAATCTGGTTGGGATAGACTTGTGATGGTGACTAGCCCTCTTCTGGTAAAATGATATGAAAAAACTACTGATTACCCTATTACTGATAAGCCCTTTTAGCTTTGCTGATTGGGGGGATGTTTATTACTGTCAGATGACTACTCATTCAGAAGTAACTCTCGAAGGGAAAGACAAAGATTACATTCTAGAGAAGTTTCAGTTCAAATTAGACGAGACCAAAAACGCTATGGTTTTCGGCAAAGGCGGCGTCTTTAATAACATGGAAATAAAGCTAGATGAAAGACTGTCTATTCCATCAAATGAGAAATGGCGGGCAGATAATTCTATTTCTAAGTTGTACTTCAAGGACGGCAAGTTTTTGTTTGCGGTAGTGACGCACGAATTTGCTAGTTACATATCCGCAGACTGCGATAAGTTTTAAATGATTACTGAAAACCTCAACAACTTCTCTATTACTGATGCCGATATGCAGATCATTCTCGATGATCTAGCTGTTGATATGGATCAGATACTTGCAGGGCTTAACTTCGATATAGATTCGACCCTTAATATCCTGTCACCATGTCTCGATACTGATTACCTGAAAAGCCCACCATTAGAGGGATAGGGATTAACTAGCGCAGGGTTTCGAGACCTTAAATGTTAGTATTTGTTAGTTGTGGCTGACTTCCGGGACACTGCAACGCGCGACTTATTACACACCGTATGCGCGACTTTCTGGACACCATACGCGCGGATAGATCGAAGTATCTGATGCCTATAAAAAAGGAAAAATTAATATGTCGAAAATTATTGTTACTCAATCGGTTCTGTGGGCTACAGCTATTCTTATTTCTTCTAGCGAGAGCGAGTCAGCTTGGTTATTTTTAGCGGTACTTGCGACGCTGGCGCTAGGGACCTTAAAAAAAGGGATCGAATCACTGGGAGACCAGTAGACTATTGGATTGAAGGAGGTAGTGGTTTCTATTCTTGCAGTTAATGCAGTCTTTAAAAAAGGTTAATAGGTAAATAGGTAAACATTTACTTTTCAACCCAAGGCAGTAGCCTAAACCGCCCGACCAGTAGGTAGTTAACGATGGCACAGCATGGGTAAAGACCAAACGCCAAGAACAAGAGCACAGGTTGATTATCAGGCACAAAATTATCCTCGAAGAATTTAGCTAAAGTAGCAAAAACTTCGAAACGCGTGAAGCTAATTAAAATCATAAACCAGAAAAGGGCAGGATATAAAAAGCCAAGCCAAGCTAGGACATTACTGAATCTTTCTTTCATTACTTTCTCCCCTTTCCTGCACTGCCAACGTCAGAAACTACAGGTTCGCCCCACTCTGCCATTAGCCTATTAACGGCCTCAACTAATGCGCTCTGGTTCGTGTGTCCGTTCCTCTCAGCCGCATGCTTAACCCTGACTGCATCTTCTAGGCTTAACCGAACGTGTAGCTGTCTGAACGTATCGGGGGCGGTTACGGCTTTAGGTTTAGTTGCTGTCTTTCCGAAACTAGCAAAGTCTGGCTTGCTCATATCATTGCCTCAATGGTTGTCCATAGTTCCTTAATTTCGCCTGATGCTCTGCCTGATGGTTCGTACTCAGTGACACCCTGCCCTTTCGTTGTGGCATGTTGGTAGGCAATTCTTTGGCCTGTCCTGCCGATTACTTTGATTCCTGCATTCTTAACAAATGCGGTGGCATCGTCGATGACCTTTGTCCCTGATGGAACGGCATTGATTACCGCACCTCCTTTGCCGCCATTCTGGGCTAATAGATCGAAGGTAGCTTGCGCGGCCACCAGGTCGAATGCGGACGGCCTCACTGGGATTATTGTTAAGTCTGCAGCGCTAATAGCATTAGCCGCGGCTGTGCTGTTATGGGGCGGTGTGTCGATAACGCAGAGTTGATAACCCTGTTGGTCACACTGTGCAACGTACTTAGCCAGTAGTGGTGGATGTGAGGGAATGATATGGATTAAATCATCCTCTCTGGACGCATGCCACGCGCTTATAGAGGCTTGCTGGTCTAAGTCGATAATGACTGTTTTGATGCCGTTACTGGCCGCGTATGCCGCTATGTTAGCCGCTATCGTGGACTTTCCTGCACCACCCTTTTGACTAACGAATGCTAATGTAATCATAGTTTACCCATTTACTTATTTACCCATTTACCTATGCCGCCAACACTCTGCTAACACTCGTTGGTTGCCATTCTTTGCCGCGTGGCGTTTTGTATCCTGCCTCGTTGAGCATCTTGGTCAAGTCTCTCAATGACAAAGCACTTCCTGCGCTGTCGCGCATCTCATTAATAATGGAAAGTATGTCAGCGTTGCGTTGTTTGGCGTTGCTTATCTTGGCGGCCCTGGCATTGGTTGTGTCCGTGTTCCTAAACTCATCTAGCCTAGGGTTGCCTAACTTCACTCCTTTAGCTTTAGCGGCCTTTAATGCGGCTTTGGTGTTGTCGCTTATTTGTTGTCTGTAATAGCCAGCCATGCAAGCCAAAATGCCTACAGTAAAGTTATTGGCCTCTGGCATATCAACGCAGACAAAATTCGTACTAGAGTCCTGCAGATTAATTAAGAAAGCGGGGTTACGGCTTAGGCGGTCTATCTTGGCAATGAGCAAGGTAGCGCCACTAAGACGGCACTGGCGCAAAGCCGCCTGTAGTTCTGGTCTGTTCTCATCTTTTTTACCACTCTGTATCTCTGTGTACTCAGCGAGCAGTTCGCCACTCTTTGAGTTAAGGTATCCAGTGACAGACGATTGCTGCGCTTCAAGCCCTAGACCTGACTGGCCTTGCTTGATGGTTGATACTCTGTAATAGGCTATGTATTGCATGGCTTGATACTCTGCTTAACGAACGATTGGCACAATGTAACACCCCAACAAAAATAAGTAAATAGGTAAACATTTACCCATTAGATCGTGGGAAAGGGGGCGGCAGCAGTCAGAGAGTGGGGCGGTTCTTCCCAGCGGTTCCATTGAGTGTAGTGCGCTTAATTTTTGGTGTAGTGCGCGTAAAAAACACTATCAGTGTAAGTAATTGATACCAATATACATTCTTGTATATAAATCGTTAAATTAATGCATTTCGCGCTTGGAAGAACCTAGACAAGTAGGGTAGACTCTGATTGTAAACTTCGATTTGGATTAGCATAAACGAGCTTACAAAAAAGCCCCTATCGTTAGACAGAGGCTTTCGTTTTGATGGTTTGATTCAGGTGTTGAAGCACCTAAACCAGATAGCGAGAAAAGGACAAACCTGACTAGCTATTTGCGAACTATAAGCCGGTAGCTATGAAAGGTAAACAACATAATTTACTTTTAACTATTGGAACCCAACATGACAAATAGAATTAATACCGCACCATCCGCATCAACTGGCTTTATGACCATCGCAGTATTAGAGTCCTCAGAAACCGAACGACTGATTAACCTGCTGCCAAAAACAAGACCTGCAGTAGCTAGGCTCGTTGAGTATCTCGCAGACAATCCACATTCGCCCTCAGTTAATGTGAATCGTTCTTGCGCCATCGGCAACATCTCCCAAGAGGCTACAGCCGCCAATAAGAAACTATTTAGCAAGGGCTATATGGTCGGATGCATGCGTCCACCAGTGCCGCTAAAAAATAGATTCGAGCAAGAAACCTCACAGCATCTATGGAGCCTGTACGCGCTCCCCAAAGAGGCCGCAAACGACAGCGAGTTTTAATCGTGTCCCTGGAGAACAAGGAGCCTTGCAGCGGTGCAGGGCTTTCT
>ENA-OSJC01003276-OSJC01003276.1-marine-metagenome-genome-assembly--contig:-NODE-3276-length-11648-cov-4.509982_pt1 | contig 11648 bp, 10 predicted proteins | sample MGYA00237885_ERZ534234 | MGnify/ENA primary metagenome ERZ534234 (study PRJEB26413, sample SAMN06343907) | marine metagenome | isolation source: coastal waters | place: Atlantic Ocean: West Antarctic... | reverse complement strand
ACCGTATCACTGACATTCAATGCGCATTAGCTATATCACAAATGAATAAGATTGATCTATTTTTAGATGGCAGGAAATCAATAGTTAAATATTATGACCACGCCTTTTCAGAAGTTCAAAATATTACCCCATTACAGATTCATGGAAGAGATAATAGTTCTCACCATATCTATATAGTTAGTATTGATTTTGATAAGATTGGAATAAGTAGAAATCAGTTTATGCAAAAATTGGTTGAACAAGGAGTAGGGTCGCAAGTGCATTATATTCCTGTTGTCACACAACCATATTATCAAAATATAGGTTATGGAATCGAGCAATATCCGTCAACTAGTCAATACTATAAAAATACATTATCTATTCCTATGTATTATGGGTTGAGTAATTCTGATAAAAAATTGGTTGTCTCTTCTATAAAGAAAATATTAAAATGAGTAAGATTATCCTTGGAACTGTTCAGTTCGGATTAGATTATGGCGTAGCTAATAATATTGGACAAGTTGACAAAAAAGAAGTTAAAAAAATATTAACCTTTGCAGAACAAAATGGAATTAATACTCTAGACACAGCAATTGCTTATGGAGATAGTGAAAGATGTCTTGGACATGCAGGTATTGAAGGCTGGAATGTTATAACTAAATTGCCTGAGATAAGTGTGAATAATTTAGATGTTGATTTTTGGGTAAATAATCATATTAATAATTCATTAATTCGTCTAAAAGTATTATCAGTGTCTGGAGTTTTGCTTCACAGGCCATTACAGCTATTGGAAAGTTACGGGGCTCAGTTATGGGGTGCCTTAGAGAAGTTGAAAGACAAGGGTATTATAAAAAAAATTGGATTTTCAGTTTACAGTCCTGATGACTTAGATAAATTGTGGAAATCTGGTTTTATACCAGATATAGTCCAGGCTCCTTATAATATATTTGACCAAAGAATTAAGAGCTCTGGTTGGCTTGAAAAGTTAAATTATAATAAGGTAGAGGTGCATACTAGAAGTGTTTTTTTACAAGGCCTATTGTTAATGCCCGCTGAAAATAGGCCTAAATATTTTACTAAATGGCAACATATATTTGATAACTGGGACTTATGGCTTGAGAATAATAATATTAGTGGCCTTAATGCCGCACTCAATTTTGCTCTGTCTGAGAATTTGATTCATAAAACTATAGTTGGTGTTGAAAGTCCTTCTCAGCTGGGCGAGGTAATTTCTGTAATTAAAAAATGTAATTTAGATGTTCCAAGAACCCTAAGCAGTTCGGATGATATGCTAATTAATCCATCACTTTGGAGTATATGAGTAATGAATAAAAGTAAGCAAATGAAAAAAATAAGTAATTTAGAGATTGAGACACATTTAAAAAATCTTGAAGTTTATGGATATACTAGGATGGAGGGCATAATATCTTCTTCACTAGTCAGTTTACTAAAGGATAAAGTAGGTAAACATTATTCAAAAGTTGAAAATATTGCGTCCTATGGGCTTCCAGAAAGAGATTCACAAGACAAAATAATTTACAACCTTCAAAATAAAGAGCTGGAGTTTATAAAATTATTAACTGATAGTTCAATACAGAAAATATTGACATCCAAATTAAACGATATTTATTATAGGATGATGGATCCAAAATTTCCCAATTACATTCTAAGTTTATTTTCTGCTCGTTCTTCTGGCTTGCCATTAGACCTTCATATAGATTCACTTATTCCTTCCAATGGAGATTTTACATGGAATATGCAAGTAGCTTATATATTGGACGATATGAACGAAGATAATGGGTGCACAGTAGTTGTTCCAGGTTCACATAAGTCAGGAAAATATACAGATCGTCAGCTAAAAAATGTTACGCAGATTCATGCAAAGTCTGGAGACATAGTTATATGGGATAGTAGATTATGGCATGGAGCTCTAGAAAATAAAACTGGTAAATCTCGATGGGCTTTAATAGCAACTTTTAGTCGTTGGTGGGTAAAGCAAGGAATGGACATAACAAGATCTTTGCCAAATTCAATTTATCAGCAGCTGTCTGATGAGCAAAAATTATTAATGGGTTTTTGCTCTATACCACCTGCTGAAGAATCTATTCGAGTTGTAACAAAAGGTGGGTACGATTCATTGTTGCCAAATGTAGATGATTATTATTAATGAATTGTTCGATGTGTTTAAATATGGCGTGGAGAAACGATAAAAGAATATGAAAACAGAAATAATCGCAGAAGTAGCTCAGGGATATGAAGGTAATCCAAAATTAGCACAGCTTTTAGTTAAAGGAGCGTTAATTTCTGGAGCAGACGCTGTGAAAATACAACTTGTTTTTGCAGATGAGTTGTGTGTCCCTTCTTATCCATATTATGATCTTTTTAAATCTCTTGAGATGAAGGACTCCATTTGGCTAGAGATAGTTAAGACCGTTCATGAGTCTGGAAAACGTATATATTTTGATGTATATGGCGAACGAAGCCTGATTCTTGCAAAAAGAATTGAAGCCGATGGCGTGAAAATATCAACAACAGACTTTTATAATCTCCCTTTAATAAAGCGGGCTTTTTCTAGTTTTGATAATGTTTATGTTTCGATTGGCGGTGTTCCAAAAAAGGATATTGATGCCATGATGAACATGCGTGATTTACCTAAAAATATTGTCTTAATGCATGGTTTTCAAGCTGAGCCCACTGAGACGAAAGAGAATAATCTTGCCCGAATTGCTACATTAAGAAAAGAGTATCCAGGTATTGGAATTGGTTTTATGGATCATTCATTAGGCTCAGAAGAAGAGGCGTTTAATTTACCACTTGTTGCTCTTGGTGTCGGAGTTAGTTCTATTGAAAAACATATTACGCTTGATTATGATCTTCAAATAGAAGATTATATTTCAGCTCTCAGCATAGATCGTTTTGGAAAATTTGTTCGCATGATTCATTCATTGGAGACATCTTTAGGCTCTTCAGAAATGACATTGACAGATAAAGAGATAGATTACAAAAATCGTGCTGGTAAAGTTGTTGTTGCTATTCAGAATTTAAAAAAAGGCCACTCTATAAGCGAAGATGATGTCTCAATGAAGCGAGTAAGTACAACTCCTTCTAGTAAGTATTATCAAAAGGTTGAGCCACTTATTGGAAAAATAATCTCTACTTCAGTAATAAAGGATGAGCCATTCATTAAGGGTATTCATATATGAGAAAGCTTGTAGCATGTTTAGCGGTAAGAAACCAGGGCACCCGTTTATATGGCAAACCTTTGCAAAATCTAGATATTGAAGAAGGATTAACAATACTTGAATATATGATTAACTCTATTCGAAACTATAAATCAGTTTCAGCTATAGTTCTTGGTATAAGTGAAGGTACTGATAATATTGTTTATAAAGATTTTGCAACAAAACATGGTATTGATTTTATTGTTGGTAATGAAGAAGATGTGTTACAAAGATTGATTCAGTGTTGTGAAAAAGTAAATGGAACTGATATCTTTAGATTGACAACAGAATCACCATTTACTTACTTTGAATCTATAGATAATTCATGGGCTCAACACATAAGTGGTGATTATGACCTTACTGCCCTTGATAATTTACCTGATGGATCTGGTTATGAAATGATAAAGTTAGAGGCATATAAGTATTCTTGGAAATATGGTGAAAATAAGCATAGATCTGAATTATGCTCACTTTTTATGCGTGAGAATAAAGATAAATTTTCTATCGTTTACGTAGATAAACCTGAAAATATAAGAAGGCAAGATATAAGGTTGACAATTGATTATCCAGAAGACCTGGTTCTTTGTAGGGCTGTCTATAAAGAGTTTAAAAACTTTGCACCATTAATACCCCTAAATAAAATTATTAATTTTTTAGATTCAAATCCACAAATTAAAGCTTTAGTAGACCCGTTTGTTGAAGAGGGTATGAAAGACATGTACTTGTAAAAAATAGAAATAAATAATTCTTAAAAAAGATTTGAAGATTGACATTAAATATGATTTATTCTGTTTTCAAATTAAAATATAGGATAATTAGATTGAAAAAAAATTACTTTCTTTGGTCATATCCTAGTTTACTTAGAGGATTATTTAATAAACCTATATCCCATGTAATTGTATGGAAAGGCATTGAGCAGGCAAAGCTACTTAATTGCAAAACTTTCGAGTTTGGTAGGCAAGACTATGACACAGCAAATAGGGAAAAAGAATCTAAAATTTCTGATTTAAAAAGAGGGATTGGTGGTTATACATTATCTCAAACTGTGATTTCAAAATGAATATTGACTGGGTAACCAAATTAGCTCAAAAGAGATGGCGTCATCAATTTAGGTCAATTCATAAAGGGTATAAAGTTTTAAGAGTAGAAAATCGCTTAGATTTTTTAGTGAAAATCATTGATGTTTTGACAAAAACCCCCCTGAATAATGTTGTGTTGCCTAAGTATTTATTGCTCAAAAATGTTACTGATGTTGAATTGTCTGTTAGGCAATATGTTAGTGAAAAAGTTATTTTGAGGGTATCTTTCAATAAAGCTATGTTGTATAGTATTGGGGTAAAAAAACCATTAAGATACCCACTACCCCAAGAATGGCAAGATGCCTTATTTAATCAAAACGTGGAAGTTGATAGGTTGTCTTGCACTTTATTATGGCATGGTTATGTATTACTCATTTGGGGATACAGTATTGTAAAAACCCTTAAAAGTTTAGGATATTTATTGAAAAAGCACAAAAAACTTAATCGCTATATTTATTTTCATAATCTAAAAAATAACAATCTACCTTTAAAAGTTAAGAGTAATACAATTATTAACTGGTATTTTCAGTGGGAGAATAGAGCGAAGGGTATTGATACTATATGTCATAGTATTAGTGATACTTCAGATACCAAATACATTAAAACCGATATAGAATTCACAGATGGACTGCCTTATTTGGGTAGCACTCAATTTTTATTATATTGTGTTTGGTTCGCTGGCATGTCATTGTATACGCTTGTGATTGGCTTATTTAATCCATATCCTGCAATTATGCTGAATGAGTCTATTAAATTATTAAGAGTTAGTATTGCAACAAAAGACCAATTAGCAGATGATTATCTCTTTCATCAAGAGCTTCCTTACTACCGACCATTATGGACTTATGAAGCAGAGAAAAAAAGTTCTAGAATTTTATTTTATTTTTATTCCACTAATACTGAACCTCTTAAAATATCTAAGAGTATTTTAATTCCGCCCGCTTTTCATTTAATGAGTTGGCCTCATTACTTAGTTTGGGATAAATATCAGGCAAATTTTATTAGGAGTGTGAATAGTAATAATTCAATAATTGAAGAAGTTGGGTTAATTTGGTTTTCATCTTCTTCTAAAGAGAGTTTATTAATTGAACGAAGTGCAATCACTGTTTTTGATATTACTCCAAAGCGGAAAAGTAATTATATTACGCTTGGTACTAGTAATGAGTTTTATACCTCTAAAGTTGCCAATCAATTTCTAAATGATATACAAGAAGTTCTTGCACAAAATAATTATAATATGTTCCATAAAAAGAAGCGGGATGTGAAAGATCGTAAGTTTAAAAGTTGTAGTAAGTATGATTATAATATTAAGATACTAGAGACAAAGCCTAATTATCACAAATTGGATGCTGATCTAGATGCCTTATCTGTAATCGAAAAATCTTTAGCTACAATCTCTATGCCATTTACTTCAACTGCTATAATTGCCAGGTTTTTTGATAAGCCTTCAGTTTATTATGATCCAACTGGCATGATAGAAAAAGATAATATTTCAGCACATGAGATACCAGTTTTGGTAAATATTGATGAACTTAAATCATGGGTTCAAAGTATTGTATGAATATTAAATGTTCTTACAACAGAAAAGTATTCTATAAATAACGTTAAATTACATTGTTCTAGTCTGCATCCGATAATCCCAGAAATTAAGGATTTTAGATTTTTCGCATTTTACAAGGCAATATTTTCTGGTGGACATATGCTAAGGCTTATTAATGATAATCTTATTCATAAATGCTTAGAAGATTAGGTTAGAAGCAGAGCTTTAAAATTACGAAAGAAAAATCACACAAAAATTTATAATAATAATTTGATAAAAATTCAAGATTCTGAGGTTAATATAAAAATATCAGGATTTCCACATACGTAAGAGAATACATGTGTTTTAATGTCTGCAAAAAACCTTTCTACTGATAATGAGGTCAATACTGTATATAATCCACAATCTTTTAATATTACATATTTTGATCAAATATAGAGATAATATACTTACTATAATTATTAAAAAAAGTAATATTTTTTTTGAAGTTAAAGTATTAAGGTAAAGAATATGTGGGAATATATTTTTTTAGCTTAATTTATTTTTTTAATTAAATTAAATTAAATTAATGATCGATTAAGGTATTGTTCATAGAGAAATAATTACATAAGTGTGTTTAGTGCTATGTTAGGAATTAAATATGATGAATAAAAAAGTAGCGTTAATTACTGGTATAACTGGACAAGATGGTTCTTATCTTGCTGAGTTACTTCTAGGAAAGGGATATGAAGTTCATGGTATAAAGCGACGAGCGTCATCATTTAATACTCAACGCATTGATCATATATTTCAAGATCCTCACGATAAAAATCCTAGTTTTTTTTTACATTATGGTGATTTAACAGATAGCTCAAACCTAATTCGAATACTTAAAGATATTGAGCCTGATGAGGTCTATAACTTAGCGGCTCAATCACATGTTGCGGTTAGTTTTGAAGTGCCAGAATATACTGCAGATGTTGTGGCTATAGGTACCCTAAGGTTGCTAGAAGCAATTCGTTTTTTAGGTTTTGATAAAAAAACTCGTTTTTACCAAGCATCAACTTCAGAATTATTTGGCGAGGTGCAAGAAACACCTCAGACTGAAACTACCCCTTTTCATCCAAGATCTCCTTATGCAGTGGCTAAAATGTATGCTTATTGGATAACTGTTAACTACCGTGAGTCTTATGATATATATGCCTGTAACGGTATATTATTTAATCATGAGTCGCCTAGGCGTGGAGAAACTTTCGTAACTCGTAAAATTACAAGTGGGCTTGCTCAAATGGCCCAAGGCTTAAAAGGGTGTTTATATATGGGTAATATTGATGCACTTCGTGATTGGGGCCATGCTAAGGATTATGTGCGAATGCAGTGGTTGATGTTACAACAAGATAAGCCAGATGATTTTTGTATCGCTACTGGTGTTCAATACTCTGTACGCCAGTTTATTGAGTGGTCCGCATTGGAATTAGGCATTGTAATTCATTTTGAAGGTGAAGGGCTTGATGAAGTTGGTATTGTCGAATCTATTAAAGGTGAAGATGCGCCCAAATTAAAGGTTGGTGATATTATTTTTAGAATAGATAAGCGCTATTTCAGGCCTGCAGAAGTTGAAACGCTTTTAGGTAGTCCAAAGAAGGCAAAAGACAAGCTGGGTTGGGTGCCTGAAATTAGTGTGCAAGAAATGTGTGCTGAAATGGTTCGAGAAGATCTTAAAGATGCTAAGCGTCATGTGCTCCTAAAAGAGCATGGTCATGAATTGCATATTACAAAAGAATAAATAGTTTTATTTAAATTATGAAAATCCTTTTAACAGGCTCTCATGGAATGGTTGGACGCAACATTCTTGATCATTCAAATTCTGAAAATCATACAATATTATTACCAACCAGCGAAGAGTTGAATTTACTAGATGATGAGAGTTTGCGGGACTTCATCAGTACTCATAAACCAGATATGATAATTCATGCTGCTGGTATTGTTGGAGGAATTCAGGCAAATATGACTCAGCCTGTAAGATTTTTGGTTGATAATATGTACATGGGTCTTAATATTATTATGTCATCCAAGGCTTGCAGTGTTAAGAAATTTATGAATCTTGGTAGTTCATGTATGTATCCAAGAGTTGCTGAAAATCCATTATCTGAAGATTTAATCTTAAAAGGTGAGTTAGAACCTACAAATGAAGGATATGCTATTGCTAAAGTAGCTAGTACAAGGCTTTGTGAGTATATAAATAGAGAAGATGACACATATCTTTACAAAACAGTTATTCCTTGTAATTTATATGGCAAGTATGATAAGTTTGATCCTGAGAACTCTCATATGATTCCTGCAGTAATTAAAAAGATTAAGGAGGCTAAGGATCAAAATTTAAATTTTATTGATGTTTGGGGAGATGGACTAGCCAGAAGGGAGTTTATGTATGCAGCTGACTTTGCTGATTTTGTATATTATGCTATTGATCATTTTAATACAATGCCACAAAATATTAATGTTGGCCTAGGCCATGATTATTCAATCAATGAGTATTATCAAAAGATAGCTAATGTAGTTGGTTATAAAGGAAAGTATACTCATGACTTGTCTCGTCCCACTGGTATGCAGCAAAAATTAATTGACAACGCTAAGCTAAAAGTATTTGGGTGGAAGCATAAAACATCTCTAGAAAAAGGCATTCAACAAACCTATGATTATTATTTAACGGAGATTAATAAGTGAGTAATTATCCTTTAGCTACTAGCACTTGGGATGATAAAGAGCTCCAAGCCATTCAATCAGTTATAAAACGAGATAGTTACAGTATGGGTCATAGTGTGGCTCAATTTGAGCAAGACTTTTCTAAATTTATTAATAGAAAATACTGTGTCATGACAAGCTCTGGATCTTCTGCAAATTTAATTGCAACTGCAGCCCTTTTTTATACCAAGAATCCAATGCTTAAAAAAGGTGATGAAGTAATAGTTCCAGCAGTATCCTGGTCTACTACCTACTTTCCATTACAGCAATACGGGTTAAAGTTAAAATTTGTCGATATTGATATAGATACATTGAATTATGATCTAGAGGCTCTTGAGACTGCAATTACGATTGATACTAAAATGATTATGGTGGTAAATCTACTTGGTAATCCAAATGACTTTGATGTTATTAACAGCCTTATCCATGATAGGGATATTTTTATCGTTGAAGATAATTGTGAGTCAATGGGCGCTATATACAAAGGAAGACAAACTGGTACATTTGGAATATTGAGTACATTCTCAACTTTCTTTTCACATCATATGGCGACAATGGAAGGTGGTTTTGTAACTACAGATGATGAAGAGCTTTATCATATCCTGTTATCATTAAGAGCACACGGATGGACTCGCAACCTTCCACAACAAAATCATGTATCTAATAAAAGTGATGATTGGTTTGAGGAGTCATTTAGATTTGTTCTGCCTGGCTATAATGTAAGGCCTATTGAGATGAGTGGAGCTATTGGAGTAGAGCAGCTCAAAAAGCTACCATCATTTTTAAAACAAAGACGGAAAAATGCGAGTATTTTTATCGAGTTATTTAATGATTCGTCAGATTTTATAATTCAAAAAGATATTGATAAAAGTTCATGGTTTGGATTTTCTTTAATTATTAAACCAAATTCAAATCTTAAAAGAAAAGAAGTAATTAGAAAATTGCAAAAAAATAACATCGATTGTCGGCCTATTGTGACAGGAAACTTTACAAGAAATGAGGTCATGAAATACTTTGATTATAAGATACATAAAGAGTTAAAAAATTCTGATTACTTGCACGATAATGGTTTTTTTGTGGGAAACAGCCAGGCTGATTTGATGGATAATTTAAATTATCTTTATGAAGTGATAAATTAAAATATATAAAAGTAAATTACAGTAAAAACACACTTCAAATTATACAAAAAAAACTATATTTCTATGTTTATTGATTTAATTTCTTTAGTTATCAAGTATGAAAAAAAATTAGCAGCTTGCTATGTTTAATCTTTGATAATATTAAAAATATTATATGATCTAGTTTTCAAAAATATTGATAAGTTATTAGGGTGAATTAAAAGTATTGATAATGAATAAAATATTAAAGAATAGTTCAATATTCTCGCTCCAGATTGGTATTAGTGGACTGCTAATATTAATATTGCTTTCAATTTTTACAAATTATATTACTGCAAGTGACTTTGGCATATTTGTTTTAGCCCAAGTCTACTCAAGTATTGCAGTTGGGATTGCTAATTTTGGAATGTTAACAGGCTATGAAAGAAATTTTTTTATTTTTGAAAAGTCAATATTGGATACTTCTAGACTAATTTCTGCAGCTTTAATATTCTCTGGTTTTAATATGATAATTTTATTGTTGTTGTTATACCTGTTTCAGTTGGAGATTAGTGGTTTAATATTTTCAATTAAAGTCCCTGATAATATCCTGTTTATTATTTTCATTGGAGCATCTTCACAATCATTATCGCAGTATTTTTTAACATTTCTTAAAAACACTGGTATGGCTTTAAGTTATATTAAGTTTGCTATTTCAAATTCTATTATTTACTTTTCCGTTGCAATATTTTTGATGAATAAACTAGACCTAGGGCTGATGGCATTAGTCTATGGCTGGAGTGCCTCCAATGTAATCTTAATTATTTCGTTATTTTTAACCTTTAGAAAAAAATTAACACTATACTTTGATGTTAGGATGTTTAAAGATATGTTTAAAATTGCTTTTCCACTTACTCCAAGAGTTTTTTTTGGTCTAATAGCATCTCAGATCGATAAAATATTATTAGATATTATTGGCTCAACTGCTTTAGTGGGTTTATATCATATAGGACAAACTTTTTCCTCAACTATATTTCAATTTATGACTGGATTGGGTAAAGTATTTCAGCCTGAGATTTATCGCAAATTATTTGCGGAAAAACATATTAATAATCCTCAGGATATCAGTAACTTTATTCTACCTTTTCTGTATGTCTCTATATTTGTTGCTTTGGTAGTTACGATGTTTTCCAAGGAGTTTATGAATGCATTTATTTCGAGTGAATATTTTGGAGCTATACCTGTAATTGTTATCTTGTCACTATACTATGCAATCATATTTTTTGGAAAGATAACAGGCATACAGATGATTTATGCTAAGAAAACTCATATCTCAACTTTATTAATGTTTATTGGTATTGGAATTAATATTGGATTAAATATTCCATTTATTATGGAATGGGGGATATTGGGTGCTGCATGGGCAACAACAATTTCTGGTTTTATAATAACATATATTGGTTTTTATGTTGCGCAAAAATATGTCAAATTAATATGGTTATGGAGATCAATATTTTTATTGTATTCTGTGTTTATTTTCGGCGCAGTTTTTGCTTTGCTTGATTATAGTGGATTATTAACTATGAGTAGCTTTGTTCTGATAATGGTTAAATTTGTAATTATTATGATTTATTTAATATTAGGCTATAAAATAAAAATTTGGACTTACTTAAAATTATAAAATTACTAAAGTCTTTAATTAATAATTTCTGTATTTTATTGTAATTCATATTGAGTGTAAAAAAATGAAAAAATATTAATGAATATCGTTACTTCGCTTTTCTTTTTTACGATTTCAACGATTATAAAACAGGTGTTAGGAAAGCTCAACCAACTAACTCCTAATGAGGCTTGCGCGCAACTAACGGCTTTAATAGAGCAGTCAGGAGCGCTCGATGAGGGAAATCAGTTTGCGAGTTCGATTGTTGACGAGATGAACAAAGTTGCGCCATCTAATCGAGGATTAACTTCCGAGGAAGCCATCACCGCCCTCAACGATGTTACTACT
>ENA-OSJC01003267-OSJC01003267.1-marine-metagenome-genome-assembly--contig:-NODE-3267-length-11663-cov-4.042810_pt1 | contig 11663 bp, 11 predicted proteins | sample MGYA00237885_ERZ534234 | MGnify/ENA primary metagenome ERZ534234 (study PRJEB26413, sample SAMN06343907) | marine metagenome | isolation source: coastal waters | place: Atlantic Ocean: West Antarctic... | reverse complement strand
TTTATATTTAATATTAAAACTATTGTTTTTTTGTGGCTTGCTAGTTTTTTTAATATGCTGATTATAATAAATCTTTTGTTTAAAAATTTTTGGGGACGTGCAAGACCTGGAGATATACTTCAACTTGGAGGAGGGGAGAGTTTTACTCCGTGGTATGAAATATCAAATGCATGTAACACAAACTGTTCATTTGTTTCAGGAGATGCTGCAATAGGCTTTTCTATAATAGCTCTTTATTTTGTTACTAAAATAAAAGTCTTCTTCTGGCTTTCACTTTTGTTTGGTCTCTCCCTTGGTTTGATTAGGATAATGGAGGGAGGTCACTTTTTTAGCGACGTTATAATGGCAGCAATTATAATTTATATTTGTTTTTCTTTTCAAACAAAATTTTTTTTAAAAAAAAATGATTAAAGATAAAAACATACTTGTATTTTGTTGTTTTTTTTTACTCATATTTAAAACCTTTTCAATTTATTATACTAAATTTGACCTTTTCGGAGATGAAGCACAATATTGGATCTGGTCAAAAAATCTTGATTTTGGATATTTTTCTAAACCACCTCTTTTGCCTTGGGTTATTTATGTATATTGTTTAGTTTTTGGCAATAGTGTTTTTGCAATAAAAATGATTTCTGTATCTTTTTATTGTCTGTCTTCTTTTGTGGTTTATTTGATATCAAATCAACTTACTATCAATAAGAAAATATCCCTTTACGCAGCAATCACTTTTTTTTTAATGCCAGGCGTATCCGTGTCTTCTTTTTTGCTATCTACTGATGTTTTGCTTATTTTGTTCTGGTCCCTATCTTTATTACAATTATTAAAGATAAGAAAAAGGCCAGATTTTTGGGGATTTATTTTACTTGGAACCTTTCTTGGTTTGGCTTTTTTAGCAAAATATGCCGCTATATATTTTTTCATTTGTACTATTTTTTTACTAATCTTTGATAAAAAAATGAGGGGTGTTTTTTTTAGCAATAAATTATCATTCTTTTTTTGTCTTTTTTCTTTTGTTTTAATAATTTTTCCTAATGTTGTGTGGAACACAAATAATAATTGGGTTACCCTACATCATACTGCAGACAACGCATCACTTGGTAGGACTGCTATTAATTTTAAAGGGGGGTTAGAGTTTTTTATTTCTCAAATTATTATGCTGGGTCCGCTAATATTTTTTTACTTTATTATAAGGTTTAAAAAAATCAAAATAGGTGCGAGTTCTATTTTTTTATTGTCATTTTCAATGCCCATTTTCTTTATCGTTTTAATAGAAGCTTTTCTCGTTCGAGCGAACGCTAATTGGGCTGCTGTTTCTTTGGTATCATTTTTAATTTTTATTGTTCATCACGTTTACAGCATCAATAAAAAATTTATTGTTTGGAATAATTATATAAGTTTTTCATTAGGTGTGTTTTTGTTTTACTTAATCGCAACAAGCGCAAATATTTCGGCTTTTAGTAGGATTAATGGGATAAGCAATTTTGCAAAAAATTTAGAGGGCTTGGTATCAGAAAAATATGAATATATTGTGGTTAGTGACAGAATGCTTTTTTCTAATATAAAGTATATTTATAGAGACAAAAAAATTAAATTACTCACACCCATTTCTCCAAATTCAAAGATTGGTCATCATTTTCAAATATCTAATCCACTGCCCAAAGACCATAAAAAAGATTTTTTATATGTTGGATTTGTTGATCAAATTGGATATCTTTCCAACAAAGCTGTTATTAACATAGTAGGCAACAACGAGGTTCTTTTCACAAATGACCCAATAAAAATATATGAAGTTATTTTTTAGAATAATATTTTTTTTATTTCTTTTGTTTTTTTCATCAATGTCCCTTGCTGAAAAAATAACAGAAAAATATTTGGTAGAGGTTGGGGGTTTAAACTTAGGAGTATTTGTGTGGGAGGTGGACCTTACAAAAGATAAATATTCTATAAGGATTACCTTAAAAAATAAGGGATTTTTAACATCTCTATATAAGTTTAGTGGACTTTACGAAGTTTCTGGTATTCGCCAAAACGGAAATATACTTCCTAAAACATATAAACAAGAATGGAAAACAAACAAAAAAAAGAGGTACATTAAAATTTTTTTTAATAAAAATAAAGTTGTTAAAATAATACAAAATCCAATTGAAAATGAAATTCGAAGAATAGATTATAATAATAAGATTGGATTAAAAGATCCGCTAACCAGCTTTCTTGAGATATTATTAAGAAAAAGACAATCTAGAACGATAGATGGAAGGCGCACATATTTAATGAGAGCAGAGCTAAACAAAACAAATAATCTTATCAAAATAAACATAGAAGAATATAAAAATATTTGGTCAGACCATAAAAGGTTGGATTTGGAGTACATTGAATTATTCCAAAGTAGCTCTATAAATAACCTGACTCTTCCAAGCCTAATTAAGATAAAGTTCAAGGGGATTCTTTACAAGATTACAAAAAATTAATTTTTTCTTAAATAAACATAAAAAGCTCCATCAGCTCCGTGCCTTATGTTTGCCTGTTGCACGGTTAGTATTTTTGAACTAACCCGATCGTCGGCAACCCAATCCATAAAATTATTTCTAATCTTTCCATAATATAGTTTATTATCAGTATATAAATCCAAATTCCTTTTTAAACCTTTTCCTGTTATGAAAAGAATGCACCTTAGATTCTTTTCATAGCAATCAGTTATAACATTAATAAATTCATTTTTTGCTTCCTCCAAAGTATAACCGTGAAGATCAATTTTTTTATCTATTTGTATTTTTCCACCTTTAAGTTTTTTGTTTATTGGTCCCTTTTCTGGCTCTAAGTGTTTTTTATTGTTTTTAAAAGCTTCTTTTTCAAAGGTTTTGTTTGTGTCTAATGGAGTAGGCTTGTTTTCTTTTTTTTCGTTATTATTTGTATTTTTTTGTATCAGTTTTCTTTCTATTATAACTTTTTTTATTTTTTTATTACTTTTTTTTAAAGGCTTAACCCCTTTTAAAAAACTCGAAAAAATAGATTCGTTATTTTCTTTTTTTGTCATTAAAGCCCAAAAGATCAGATATTAATATATTTACTCTTTTTTTAGTTTGCCTATACCAAAGACTGTCCATCATTTCTAGCGCTGCCATGTGTTTGTTTTTTTTTCTTAATTCGTTAATAAATTTTTTAAAACGCAAAACTCCCTTAACTCCTAATTGAAATATCATTTCTATTAGAATTTCATTTTCTTTTTTTTTAAAATTATCTTTTTTATAGTATTTATTAAAATCATTTAATGCTCTTTGAAAATCCTCTTCAAAAACTTGTGTTAGCTCAGTTTTTGTGTATTCCTTACCTTCTTCAAATTTGTCTATTTCACTAATGAGGTGGCCGTAGCCGATTGTTTTGTTGTTTAACTGATCTAAATAAATTCTATTTCTGAAACCTTCGTTTTTTTTAATCCTTTTTTTTAGACCAATGTAAGTCAAGGTTTATGTTGATGAGAGAAGCCAGCTTTGATCGGTTGACTCTGTGTTTTTTTCAAATGTCCATGTATCATTTTTCTTTATTACGGTACTTTCATCATTGTTCTTAAACTGCTCGCTAAAAAAAGCGATGGTAATTTTTATTTTTTTGTCTTCCTCAACAACTTTTAATATTTTTTTTATACTAAGAGAAAAAAATTGATATTCGGGACTGTTTTCATTTTTATTAATTACCTCTTCAAAGCTTTTGTAAACTTCGGGGGTTAGTAGTTTTTTTAATGTTTTTTTATCGCCACCATTAAAAGAGTTAATGATTATTTCAAAAGCATTTTTTGCACCCTCTAAAAAAGCTTTGTGGTCAAAGTCTTTAATAATTTCGTAAGCATTTTTGAACTCAGCTAAGTCTTCACTAAGTTCTGGGGGCTCTGTTACAACAACCTTCTCTGTTGCACCTTCTTCTTGCTCAGCTTCTTTTTTTGGGCTCTTTTCAAAACCGCCTTTTTTTCCTAAAACATTTTTTAGACGAAAAATAAGAAAAATTGTTACCCCTGCAAATATTATAATGTCTATTAATTGCAAATCCCCATAAAACATATCTTATATATAGCTATACTGTGTTCATTTTAGTAGTCAATTTTATGCCAAAGTGCATTTTTTAATCCTTTAACGAAAATCTTGTGTTCCGCAACTTCCTTTTCAGAAAGATTTATTTTGTTGATTGATGTGATTTTTTCAATATTTTTTTTATTAAAAGTCTCTTCTTTTGTGCTTGGGTTGCTTAGCTCTAGTTTTGTTTGTTGTCCACCTATAAGCTCTAGATAAACCATTGCCAAAAGCTGACAATCAAGAAGAGCACCGTGGAGCTTTCTTGAGCTTAAGTCAATTGAAAACCTGTTACATAAATAATTAAGATTTGCGATTCTTGTGTTTAGGGTTTTTCTAGCAAGCTGAACCGTGTCAATTACGTCATTTTTTAAAGGGGGGCTTTTTATAAGTCTTAATTCATTATTCAAAAAACCCATATCAAAATCAGAATTGTGAATAATAAGAACATCCTCTTTAATAAAATCTAAAAAAACATCAGATTGACTTTCAAAAGAAGGGTGTTTTTCTAAAAAGGCGTTTGTGATACCGTGGACCTTCATTGCACCAGCATCAATTTTTTTTTCTGTAGAACAGTAAAACTGTAAATTATTTCCAGTGCTAATATGGTTTATAAGTTCCACACACGCTACCTCTATTACCCTGTCTCCCCCTTTATAATTAAGGCCGGTTGTTTCTGTATCTATTACTATCTCTCTCACTTTTTTTCTAAAATCTCATTAACAATATCAAATATTTTTTTTGATAAAAGGCTTTTCTTGCCAGAAGTATTAATAATAAAATTCGCTTTTTTCTTTTTTATCCCGTCCACTAACTGGGTTTTAAGTATTTTATTGAGAATTTCAACACTCATTCCCTTTCTTTTAAGCGCTCTTTTTTTTCTTATTGATAATGGGGCAGTAAGCAGAACCACATAATCACAAATGTGATTAAGTTTTTTTTCAAAAAGAAGTGGAATGTCTAAAAAAACTATGTTGGCTTTGGCTCTTTCCTGTTTTTTTAAAAAGCGTTCTCTACTTTTTTTTACCTCTAAATGAAGATGGTCTTCAAGTTGTTTTTTCTTAGTTTTGTTTGAAAAGACAACCTCTCTAATTATTTTTTTATCTATCTTATTCTTGTTTATTGACTCCTTTAAATTTATTCTTTTTAAAAAATCAATAAATTTTTTGTTTGGTTTTTCATAAATATCTGTAACGACAAGATCTGAATCGTGCACAGGTATTTTTTTACTCTTAAGAATTTTAGTTGTTGTTGATTTGCCAGAAGCTATTCCGCCTGTTAATCCCACGATTATGGTCAACTTACTCGCCCCACTTTTTCCAACAATAAACTAAATAATTTTTTATCAATTTCTGGCCTAACACCAAACCAGGTCTCAAAACATGGGGCAGCTTGATGGATCAGCAAGTTTATTCCGTTAATTCGGTTTGGGGCTGGAAAGCGCTTTAAAAAACTTGTTTCTTTATTGTAAACAAGATCGTATCCTTTTGTTTTTTCATTAAAATAATTAACTTTGTTGTTTTTTTGATTAAAAAAATTTTCTGACGGAATGGTGTTGATGGCTATATCTACATCTTCATCTATGTTGAAATTTTCCTTCTTTAGATTTTTAGGAAATATTTTAATTTTATGGATTCTTTTTATTTCTTTAATTTTATCAAAACTTCTGTTCCACAAAAAAACCTTTGAGAAACCCATCTTATCTAGGGCATATATGGTTGCCTTTGCCGAGCCCCCATAACCAACAACAACAGCTTTGTTTTTTTTTAATTTTGTAATGCTTACGCTTTTTTCTAACTCAAGAATTGAGTTTTTAAAACCAATCCAATCAGTATTTGATCCTATAGTTTGATTTTTTTTTTTAGTAACGCAGTTAACGGCCCCTATTAGCCTAGAGTCGTTATCTGTTTCAGAAAGAAAGGGGATTATTTTTTCTTTAAATGGAACTGTTATGTTAAGCCCACAAAGGCCTGCCTTGTCTAAAATTTTTTTTATCTCTTTTTCAAAGTTGTTTTCATTAATTTCAATAAAGTCATATTCGCCTTTAATGCTGTGTTTTTTAAACCAATAATTAAATATTAAGGGTGAGAGGCTTAGGCTGGTATTACTTCCTATTACGTATGCTTTTTTAATCATGTTTTTATCTTATCATTTTTATGTTCATTGAGAAAGGTGAGGAAGGGGAAAAGGGGAAATCCCATAACGTTAAAAAAATCTCCTTTTATTCTTTCAACTATGGATGGTCCATTTTCCTCAAGCTGATAACATCCTACAGAACCTAAAATCGATTTGTTGCATTCTTTTAGGTAAAGGGATATTTCTTTATCAGAAACGTGTCTAATAAAAACTTCTGTTTTTTGAGTTTTTTTCCAAACAATATTATTATTATAAATAACTACAGCGCTAGAATATATAGTGTGTTTTTTTCCAGAAAGTATTTTTATTTTCTTCTTGGCCTCACTAAGAGTCTTTGCTTTATTTATCTGCTTTCCATTAAAATCAACAACTGTGTCAGCACCAACATAATAGAAGTTGTTTTTTCTTTTTTTGACAGATTGAACTTTTTGAATAGCCAAGATTAGAGACATATCTCTTGGTTTTTTGTTTTTAAATATTTCTAATTTTTTTATTTTTTCTTCATCACATGTTGGCGATATTTGGGTAAATTTGATTTTATTTTTTTTAAATATAAGGGCTCTTGATCTGCTGTTGCTAACCAAAATTATTTTTTTGTTTATAAACATGTTGATAATGTGCCATCTTATTAACACTATTATTTATTTTACTCTAAAGGAATTTTTAGTTCTTTTTTTTGAACATGTTGTTGTTTTTTTATAAACACCCACAAAAAAATATAAACTGGCTGTAGATACTTTTTTAAAGTAAGTTTTATAAACATCTTAATTTTAGTGTTTTTTTTAATATTTATATAAAATTCAGTGTTTTGACTTGTTTATTAACGTAATTATTGAGATGTTAATAAAGTTAATTACATGCTAATAATATTTGTAAAAAAGACCGGTTAATATACAAATATCCTAACTAACACCCCCAAATACTAATACAAATAAAATAAATATATAAATAACATTTTGACAATTATTTATTTTATTAATAAACAAAGATAATATTTACTAAACCCACCTCAACAACAACAATAAAAAAAATGAATTTACAAGATTTAAAAATTAAAGAGCCTGAAGAATTATTGAAACAAGCTGATAAATTAGGGATTGAAAATCCTTCATCTTTTAGAAAACAAGATTTAATGTTCGCAATATTAAAACAAATTGCCTTAGATGGAGAATTAATTACAGGATTAGGTGCTATTGAAATAATGAATGATGGTTTTGGATTTTTAAGATCTCCTGAATCAAATTACTTAGCAGGACCAGATGATATTTATGTAAGTCCTAGTCAGGTAAAAAAATTTAGTCTTAGAACTGGAGATAGCATTGAAGGAGAAATAAGAGCTCCAAAAAATGGAGAGAGGTATTTTGCTCTGATAAAAATAAATAAAATTAATAGCGAAGACCCTGACCTTGTAAGAAAAAGGATAAATTTTGAAGACCTAACCCCACTATATCCAGAATCAAGATTTAAACTTGAACAAGAAAAACCGATGCCTGATTTAACTGAGAGAATTATAGATATAATTGCACCCCTTGGAAAAGGACAAAGACAATTAATCGTTGCACAACCATTTACAGGAAAAACAATTATTATGCAAAAAATAGCAAATGCTATTACAAAAAATAATCCAGAAACAAAATTAATAGTTTTATTAATAGATGAAAGGCCGGAAGAGGTAACTGATATGGCAAGATCAGTTAAAGGAGAGGTTATTAGTTCAACCTTTGATGAACCTGCCTCAAGACATGTACAAGTTGCTGAAATGGTAATAGAAAAAGCAAAAAGATTAGTAGAATACAAGCAAGATGTAGTTATTCTTCTTGATTCAATAACAAGGCTTGGAAGAGCCTACAATACGGTTGTTCCCTCTAGTGGTAAAGTTTTAACAGGGGGTGTTGATGCTAACGCACTGCAAAGACCTAAAAGATTTTTTGGAGCAGCAAGAAATGTTGAACACGGAGGGTCTCTTACAATTATAGCAACGGCCCTAATAGAAACTGGCAGCAGAATGGACGAGGTTATTTTTGAAGAATTTAAAGGAACAGGCAATAGTGAAATTGTTTTAGATAGAAAGCTTAGTCAAAAAAGAACCTTTCCTGCTTTTGATATAAGCAAATCAGCAACAAGAAAAGAAGAACTACTCTTAGACAAGGATGAATTAGGCAAAACCTTTATCCTTCGTAAAATTTTATCTCCTATGGGAACAACCGAAGCAATGGATTTTTTGTTAGATAAAATGAAAGATACAAAAACAAACGGTGAATTTTTTCAAAGCATGGGAACAAAAAGCTAATACCCTTATTATAAAAAGATTCTCATTAAATTAAGAACGAGGACAAAAAAGAAACCAGAGATGTAACTGACTGGTAACCTTTATGTCCCCAATCAACATATAAGGAATTTAAAAAAAAAACCAAATGATAATTGAGAATGAGGGCAAAAAGCAGTTCAAAGCAACTAATAATTGGGCCACTTCATACCCTCAATCAGCGTATAAAGACTTTAGAAAAAATATAGACAGCATGACGCCAGAAGAAAGGCTTGCTGATCTTGAAAAGTACAGGAATAAAGACAAGCCTATTGGCGGTGGCATTAGTAGCTATGTGCATAGAAAGTTTGTGCTTGAGAACTTAGATGTAATTAAAACGCCTAATGATTTCTTAGAGTTTATTCTTTACCATGAGCTTACTCACGGCAAGCTACTAAGGACTCAGTATCAGGGTCCATTGCAGGTAAAGCCAGTACAAGGGCCAGCAAGACCAGAAACACCTTATGCTCTTGGTGATGTAGCTATACCTCTAAGAGAAATAGAGTCGCTTGATAACTATGAATTAAGAATAGATCAAAACGCTTTACCTTTGTTAAAAGATAGACAGTTAAAATTTGATAAGGCTGAAATTGTTATAAACGAAATGGCTTATGAAAGGCATTCAAAACAACCAAAGATAGAAGCTGAAACTTTAACAACCTTTAGGTCTGCATTATCTAGTGGTGTTCTTAATACAGTTATGATGGGAACCCCTGCAGATAAACCTTTGCTTGTTGATGGTGTTGCTTACGTTCCTATGAGCGTTGCTAGTAAATTTGGAATGAAAGAAGATGCTAGGGTTAAAGGTTACTCTCGCATTGAAAGCGGTCTTCTTGGTTTGCCTTTTCAGTTTTATAGCTATTCTCTTGCTGCAACTAACAAGGTTGCTGGTTCATTTATGCAAGGGCAAATGAAAAATAGATGGGGTGGATTAGCTACAGCTATGGGGGCTGGCTATCTATCATTAATGATTAAGACGCCTGATTGGGCTTGGGACAACATGGAAATGGAAGATCGCTTTGCTAGGGCGTTTGATCAAAGTGGTGTTTTGGCTTTATATAGTGATTTGTTTTATACTTCTATGTCTACTTCTCTTGCTCTTGGAGGCCCTAATATTAGTGGTGGTGTTCTTGAGCCGAAGTTTCCACCAAGAAAAGGAGCAATGGGATCGGTAGATGCTGCAACTGGTATTCTTGGAGCGGGTGCAAGTATAACTACAGACTATACTGAAGGTCTTTATAAGTTTGTAAATGGAGATTATGGGGAAGGTAGTAAAGACATTCTTCGCTCTCTTCCTTTTGCAAGAATGTGGTTTTGGAAAGGTCAAATGAATGAGGCTACCAATGCTATATCCCGTTTTTAATTGTGCGTTGCTATGCTTTATATGTGCTGTTAGCAGGGCCGAAAGGAGTGCCACATGACTATTAACCTATCTGCCAACTCGCCAAGGGTTTCCTATACGGTAAACGCTGGTGCGACTACTAGCACGTTTGCGGTATCGTTTGAGTTCTTTGCTGCTGCTGATTTGAATGTGTATGTTGATGGGGCGCTTAAAGTATTAGGTTCTGGCTCTGGTCAATACGCTGTATCTGGTGGTGGTGGCTCTACTGGTGCTGTTGCTTTGTCTGTTACTGGTGCAAGTGGTAATAGTACCGTTGTTATAACTAGAGATATTGATCTTGAAAGAACAACTGACTTTCCTTCGTCGGGTTCATTTCAAATAGCTACACTTAATACTGAGCTTGATCGTTTCGTAGCTATTGCTGCTGATTTAAAAGATAGTTCTGATCGGTCATTACAACTTACTGATTTTGACGCTGCTGTTTCTTTGGTTCTTCCTGATGTTGCTACTCGTAAGGGTAAGGTGCTTGCGTTTAATGCGTCTACTGGCGCTGTTGAGGCTGGGCCATCTACTTCTGATGTTCAAACTGTATCTGCTAACGCTGCATCTGTTGCTCTTTTAGGAACTTCTGCTGCTGTAGCTGATCTGGCTATCTTGGCAACTGATGCCGTAGTTGCTGACATGGCTATCTTAGCAACTAGCGCAATAGTTGCTGACATGGCAATCCTTGGAACGGATGCAATAGTTGCTGACATGGCTATCTTAGCTACTGATGCGATTGTAGCTGATCTGGCTATCTTGGCTACTGACGCAATCGTGGCTGACATGGCTATTTTAGCTACCAGTGATATTGTTACTGATATGAATTTGTTAGCTACGGCTGCTGTTGTTGAGGATATGGGTCTATTAGCAACGTCTGCTGTAATTGAAGATATGGGTTTGTTGGCTACATCTGCTGTAATTGAGGACATGGGACTGTTAGCTGTAAGCGCTGTCATTACTGATATGTCTATTCTTGGAACGGCTGACGTTGTAGCAGATATGAATACGTTAGCTACAAGCGATATTGTGGCTGATATGAATTTACTAGCAACATCTGCCGTTATTGAAGACATGGGTCTATTAGCTACTTCTGCCGTTATTGAAGATATGGGCTTACTTGCTACGTCTGCTGTTATAGAAGACATGGGATTATTAGCTACTAGCGCAGTCATTGAGGACATGGGGCTATTAGCTACGAGCGCAGTTATAGAAGATATGGGATTGCTAGCTACAAGTGCTGTTATTTCCGATATGTCAACGCTTGCTGGAAGTGGAGCCAACCCTAATATTACTAGCGTTACAGCCAGTGGCGTAGTAGCAGCTGGTAGCCTAGACATATCTGGTGACATAGATGTAGACGGTACAGCCAACCTAGATATTGTAGATATTGATGGCGCAGTTAACTTTGCCGCTGACGTAACCTTTGCAAATGGCGCAGATATTATCACTGCATCAGCAGGTACATCTAACTTCAGAGCAGGCGTAAACGCAGGAAACAGCATAGCCTCTGGCGGTAATTACAATGTGACTGTGGGCGATGAGGCAGGTACTGCAATTACGACTGGTGATCAAATAACTGCTGTAGGATATCAAGCAGGTGCTGCTATATCTACATCCAGTCAAAGTAGCTTCTTTGGTTATCAAGCAGGATTAGCAACTACAGGTCCTGGAAACAATTTCTTTGGATTTGCAGCAGGTCAAGCAAATACTTCTGGCATCAACAATGTAGGAATGGGTAACTTAGCTCTATCTACAAACATAGACGGAGATGATAACA
>ENA-OSJC01003266-OSJC01003266.1-marine-metagenome-genome-assembly--contig:-NODE-3266-length-11667-cov-3.854875_pt1 | contig 11667 bp, 7 predicted proteins | sample MGYA00237885_ERZ534234 | MGnify/ENA primary metagenome ERZ534234 (study PRJEB26413, sample SAMN06343907) | marine metagenome | isolation source: coastal waters | place: Atlantic Ocean: West Antarctic... | reverse complement strand
CCAAGTTCTAAATTATGCTCCTTCATTCGGTCAAAAAGCTCCGCATACTCGCATTGCTTATCGCCTTTGGGTCCAAAACCTGAATCTGCATGATCCGGGCAGTCAGAACTATCTAAACAAGCTTTCACATCTAGAATAGATTGCTCTACCCAATCCGAATTGCCCTCATACTCAATCAGCTGAACATCAAATTTCATGTTGGCTGCATCTGCATCCTCTGCAAGCATTCCATCTTGAAAATGCTGATCACCATTTACGTATACAAAATAGCCTGTATTACTGACATTGAAGCCTTGTTGCTTAAGTATCCACTGATACATATCCATTTGATTTTTATAAGCTTCTTTGTAGACACCAATCAAGGAAATTGGATGCAAAGCTGTGCCCTCTTCGTTTCTTTTGCCTGCGGTGCTCTTGTAATCAACTATGTGAATTTCATCGGTATCGCGGTTGTGCCAAACATCATCTAAACCTCCGCCAATAATGAAGTCGGCAGGCTCATAACTTGCTCTTAAGCCCAATTGCAATGATTTGGTCCAGAGTTCGAAATCATCGTGTTTAAACGGCACCAGATGGCCTAAACCATGCCTTTCCATGAAAGGATGGGGTTGCTGCAGTTCTCGATAAACATCAAAGTCTTTTTTTAAGAGAGTATCCGTAGCAGTATTAAGTAAAAAGCCAGGCATACCTGGAAATTTAATGCCTTTAACTCTGTTCATCCAGAAGCAAGCAGGACACTTAAGAAATGATTGAATCTGCGAGCGACTCACCTCATAAGGCTCTGGATGCTCGGGTTTGTAGGTTCCTCTATGTCTTGCCATATCTGCTACCTCTTATTTATCCCACTCTTGCGGAGGATCATTTTTTCTTAAATACTCAATATCACTTTTTTGATCTAGCTTGTGCCCTACTAGCACAACAAACCTAGTTGGATTACTGTTAGTTTTATAAATATAAATTCTACCTTGTTCATCTTTACCAGTGTTGATCTTTTTAGCAACTTCTAACCAATGTGATGTTCGTTCAACAGTCTTTTTTGGAACCGCAGTCTCTTCTCGAATTAGATGTTGCAGGGTTTTATATACACCATCAGGAGATTCAAAATTTCTCAAAACTTTTTTGCCACGTCGCATGAAAATAATTTCTTGGTCAAAAAAAGTCTTGAGAGTATTGTCAATTTGTTTTTTTTGCTTTTCCTTTGCTCTCTCTATGTCGTTTTTAAGAACACTAATGGTCTCCTCTGCCTGCATATGTTCCAACGTTACGTTATCCAGACTTTCCTGGAGAACTCTATTCATATCAGCAACTAACTCATTATCTGACTCAAGTTCTTTGATCCAAGCCTTATTATCTATTTCAGGTTCTGGGCTTTTGACGATGGGTGGATCTAAATAAATATTTGGTCTTATGGAGGCATCTCCATGTACCTCAAAACCCCTATTTACGCTTAAGATATTAGGTGCAACTAGATGCATACTGTGAATTGAAAAAATGTCATGGAATAAACTTCGTAACTGATCATCTGAATATGACAAGTCAAATCGGAACCAATGATCATACATAACACCGTTCACAGAGGGTCTAATGCTGTCTCTATCTTCAAAATCACATTCTCCCCATTTGTCATAAAAAGTTTTATGTTGATTTAAAGCAATAGGTTCATCTAAAAGAAACTCTTTATAAGTGGTTAAGCAGCCTTGAGTGAAGTTATCTTGAAATTTTTGCAAGAAGATTTTACTGAAAATTGTGTGGTCAATATGAAAGTAAGCTGAATTTGGTAACTTAAAATCCTTAGGCTCCTCTAGAACTGTGGAAATGAAGTCTATCCGCTCGTTCGACTCTGTTATTTTATCTTCATTGACTAGAACATAAATGTACCATTTTGTTCGCTCAATAAACCAATCATCATTAAATATTGGCAAGTTAAGTTTATGAAAAGCTACTTTCGGCTGAATTACTGCTTCTTTCTTTTCACTCGCCAAGGACATAGAAATATTCATCGGATCAGTGAAGACGAAATCAGGCGCATCACGTCCTAAGTCGTCTGTAGTCTTAGTATTAAATGATTCAATAATTTTGGGATTGAGGGGTAAATTAGAAGCAGGAATCAAGTGCTCGAGCATAGTCTTGGCTTCCTCTGAGGTAACAAATGGACAATCATGCAACGACACTTCTTGTGGAGAGTCAATATCAAACATCACCGAATCAATCACATTTTCTTTAAACGGAAAAATTTTATAAATTTCACCGCTGTAATTAATGCACGGTCGAAGATTGGATAGCCTACGTACAGCGCGAGAAAAAAATAGTTTTTTTAAGGTGCCATCTTTTTTATCTATGTAATGTACTTTAACTTTAAAGGTCATAACAATGTTACAAATAGTTGATAGAATAAAGATTGGAAAGAATACATAATCTTAATAATATATGATTAAAGGATGGACAACTAATCCTGATAATGCCTTTCTGCCAGCTGAAATATCAGAGGCTAAATGGTATACAGAACCCGTCACTTGGGAGGTAAGGAATGATATACCCGAGGAGGCTGGGCTATACATTTATTCTGCAAAACTTAAATTTCCACAAAATGATCTATTTAACTCAATGAGAACCGTCATGTATGCGGGCAAAGCATCTGTAAGCATTCAACAGAGATATACTGATCATTGGCGTGAGCATTTATTTGACCAGTGCCGCAAAGCATATAAAGGAAATTTTCAATTTCACTATATGAAAATTGTAAATCAGGAGATGCTAGATAATATTAAAGATTATGAGCAAAAATTAATAAATGTTTATGGTCCCAGCATCAATCAAATAGCTAGCGTAAAGCAATAGAAAATTAGCAATTTTACTTAAAAATGTATAATCTAATACAAACAAAATAAGGTTCCATTATGAAGAAAACATTTCCTGCTATTAAGATTAAAATGGGTTCCTGGAATTATTATTCTATAAGAATGAATCTAAAAGAGGCTTCTGAGAATATTATTATGGCTAATAGTTTTAATAAGCCATCCCTTCTAGATGACCTGCTGCAAAGACAGTTTAATGAAAGCAGATTAAAGCCAATGGCTAACTATCTAGCAAAAAGAAACGATAGGTTTTATGCATCTTTAGTAGTGGCAGCATTGGATGGAGATCCTGAATGGCATCATGCTCCTGAAGACCCTAAATTTTTAAAAGACCATGGTCTGAAAAAAAGTGAAGATAGGCTTGGCTATGTCAGCTTAGACTTTGGTTCTGAAGCTAATCCAAAAAGATTTTTTGTATTAGATGGCCAGCACAGGTTAATGTCCATAAGTCATGTAATCAAAGAGGAGCTTGCAGAAGACATGAATGCATTTGAAGAGGAACAAATCAGTGTATTAATTGTAGCAAAGCAAGATGCCGCAACTAAAGATGCTCAAATTAGGTACAGAAGATTATTTACAAGTTTAAATCGCTGGGCAAAACCTACGGACGATACCACGAATATTATCATGGAGGAGGATGATGCTATTGCTTTAATTACTCGTCGTTTAGTTGAGACACATACTGCCTTTGAAACACCAGCTGGCAAGACTGCAAGAGAAAATCCTAATCTCAACGTTAATTCAAAGAACCTCCAGGATGGTGTGCCTTACCTTACAAGTCTGGTTACTCTTTATAACATGAACAAAAAATTTCTTGAGAATTGTGACTTCCCTGAATTAAATCCAGCTGATAGAGATGCCCTTCTTGTTAGGCCAGTTCAAGAAGAAATGGATAATTATTTTGCTGACGTTGAAGCAATATGGAATGCTATTTTTTTAATTCTGCCTGAATTATTAGGTGATCGAAGTAAAATGAGAGCGCATGATGCAGAGCTATCAAATAATGACTACTCAGATCATCCTTTTTTATGGCCAATTATCCAGCAGAATGTTTTTGCACCAATTGTTAGAAGATTGCTTGATGATCAAGAAATGCAAGATGAGACATATGAAAATCGCTTAGCACCTCTTAGTAAATTAAAGCTTGATTTAAGGCTTGCACCAGCTGTTCATCTTGTCTTAGTTAAAAATGATTATTCCGATCCAACAAGCGATTTTATTATGGCTGCCGGAGATGATAAAAAACAAAGAAATACAATCTACAAAGAGTTGCTGTACTTTATTTGCGATATAGGAACTTGGGAAGATCAGGACATAGCGGAGCAAAGGGCTAAAGCTTTTGCCTTCTTGCATTCATCATTAACCAATGAAGAAAAAAATCAATGGTGGGATGAAGTAATTAATCAAAAAAGCTAATTCTTTAGTTTAGAAAAGTTTCGATGTAACGCCACGTATAGGTCTTGCTTATCAAGCAATATTAAATTTTCTCTTTGCAAAAACTTCATATTAATCATTCTATTGTAGCCAAGTTCAAATAGCAGCTTTAGATTCTTTTGATTTTTAATTATTAATGGGTTGAACATAAAATAATTTGGATATTGGTTGGTTTCTTTTAAGTCATTACCAGCATCAATAAAGTATTCATAACACCTGACTAAATTTTCAATTTGATTTAAACGTATTCGATGAGCAAAAAGCTCGCCAAGCTCTAACGATGCAGAGCTTAAAAAGCTTAAGTAACACTTTTTACTATCGGAGAAGATTGAAAAATATTTTTTTAATACTTTCTTGTCATATTTGGCATATTTAAGCAGCTCATTTAAATCTCCAGCAAGAACAATACTAAGAGCATGAGAGTTCAGGCATAATTGATTTTGGCCTGGTCTTGATATTTTTGGAGAATTCACATGGAACCAATTTAGCCAGATAATTGACTGTCTAATATTATTCATATCAGCGGATGTAAATTTCTCACCTCTATGTGAAAGGTTATTTGCCCCAATGCTAAAACTATATTTTTTAATACGCTTACTACTATTAAAACTTGATAACTTAATATTTAACTTCTCATTATTCCAGGGGTTAATTAACGCCTTCATAGGAAAGTTCTGAAGCTCCTTATCTATAGATATTAAATTTTTCTTATGAGCGATCGCCTCTATAGCATTGAAGTTAATCCTCATATCTGGATGTCTTTTCTTAGCATATGACCTGAACTTCGGTATATCCTTACGACGGTGTGGCTCCTTATTTAATCTATCAATGAAGAATGAAAAAGCAGGGACTGAGCCCTGATAGGCAAGATGTTTAAGAAATTTATCATCAAGATGCTTATTGGTGATTTTGTAAACAGACATCAGTTTTTTTTCCTAAGATTTTTTATAACCATTTTTTCAATCACATCACTGTTAAGTAGTTTCTTTGTATTTAGAATTTTTATTACGCTTTCTTCAATAGTATTAACTGTATACAAATGATGAATAAATGTATCTTTAGTTTGCCCAATTCTAATAATCCTGTCACGAGCTTGTGAATTATTAGATGGATTCCACCATTCATTAAAAAAAATTACATGATTTGCTTCCGTCAAATTTAAGCCTTCGCCACCTATTTTTCCAGAGCACAAAAATGCAAAATGATTATCATTTAATTTAAAGGATTTAATTACATCGTCTCTCTCTTTGGTATTAAGATCTCCCGCAAAGACTGAAAAGATGCCTTTTTTATATGTTTTCTTTAATTTAATTTTTAGTATTTCTAATGGTTTAATCCAGAATGAAAAAATTACAACTTTCTCATCTCTGGCTTTTATTTTTTCTATCAATTCAATAATATAATCAATTTTAGAGCTTTGATCTGATACCTCATCAAAATCACAGATCTCTTTTAATTTTGAAAAATTAGATAATCGATCCCTATTCAATGAGGTGAAAAACTTTTTTTCTTCGGCCTCATATGATTTCAACTGCTTGGGATGAAGGGCTATTTTGTGATTAATCTCTGTAATATCAGTAATAGACGAAAGAACATCTAGCTTCATTCTCCTCAAAAGATAGCTTTTGAGTTCAGTTCTCAGCGTTATTGCAGAATCAGTTGCTAAATTAGATATGTTTACTCTTGGATTTACAATTGAAAGGATATTTTTTATATCATTAGCATTATTTTCTATAGGCGTTCCAGTTAAAGCCCAGAATTTTTTATATGTTAATCGTTTAATCCCTTTATGGATTTGAGATGATGATTTTCTAATCTTATGGGCCTCGTCAGCAATTATTAAATCAAGAATTTTACCCTCGATTGCAGGCGGCGTATCTCTGAGTTGCTCATAATTTGTTATGACAAAATGACAATAAGTAAATAGCTTCTCCCAAATCTCATTCTTGTGATTACTTGTATTGCTTATGGTGTAGACGCAAAACCATGGAGCCCATTTTTTCAGTTCTTCTGCCCAGTTTGTAATTAATGATGGTGGGCAAACTATCAATATAGTCGAGGCTTTACCCGAGACTATTAACTCAGAAGATGCAACTATTGATTGAAGGGTTTTACCTAGGCCCATATCATCGGCAAGAATTCTGCTTGGGGACTTTAAAAGCCATTCAACACCCTCGCTTTGATAGTCTTTTAGCTGAGCTGTCGGAATAATCGAATGCCTTAAAAAAAATGGTCTTACAAGATAATTAAGTGGGTATCTGAAACTTTGAAACGGTTGTTTTAGGGATGAGGAAAGATGAATGGGAGTTAGCTCTTTATTCTCTTTATCTAGTTGAATTGTAAAGTTGTTATCAAGACGACCACTTGATTTATATGCGGTAATAAAATTACTTACTCTCTCTTGATTAATAATAAATACATCATCTTCGAAGCATGACACGTCAATTGTTAAGTTATCAAAATTAATATTATCAGTCTTGAAATCTAATAGAATTCTAGATTTTTCATTTTGAGTATTAACAACTAGCAAAGACATATGGCTAGAGCAAACTATATATTGAAAACTTTATTCATAAGCTGCAAGTAAGACAGGGCCTTTCTAGGTCATCATCCTCATCTTCTTCCTGATCAATAATATCTTGCCAGCGCTGAATTTTAGAGGATCGATCAGAAGCTATTTGATTCGACTGATTTTTTATCATTTGATCAATAATTGCTTGCGCTCGATCGCCCAATTCAGTCGCATCATAGTCAGATCTGGCTAATACCTTTAATTTGGACTCTGTGATGTGCATGGTGGAGTCGCCTTTGTCGGCTATGTATTTTTCTGCTTCAGCTTTCGTTGTAAAAGTCGTGATTTGCTTGCCGCCTTCTGCATCAAGAATCCGCCACTGTGGATATGTGGCCTTGGGATCAGGGTACAGAGATGTGTCTTCACCATTGGATTCCATTTCTTCATAAACTTGCTTTCTAATTTTAAATTTTTCTGCAAGCTCAGCTTTGGCTACAACATCATTAAGCGTGCCCTCTTGTCTCCAGGTAAAACCATCGCCTTCGTTGTCTTCAAACGCCTGGGATTGTTTAAACAAATCTGGGTGGATTCTTTTTAACCACAGCCACTCATCTTGGCGTTGAAAGAAGCAAAAGTAACAACCAGAGCGCGATCGCCAGTTATAGTATTTAGGGACGCCAACAGACTTATCTAAGATTTGAAAAACGTCTGCGCGCATAATTCCATCTTCAACGAATGGAAAAACAGGGCGAATGGTCTCCTTGCTGCTCTCATAGCCCTGCCTATTCTCATCTGCCCTAATGCCAACATAACTAATCACATCGTCGTCATTTATAAATTGCTCAAAAGGCTGAATTTTCATGGTGCGAGTACACCAGCGTTGCTTGGCAGAAGGAAGATAGTTGTTGTGGACTTTAAGCCAGTGCTCAAATGGCTTGCCACTGCTTAATCGATGAATTTTGGTATCCAAGAAAGCTTCCATGCTATCAAGAAATTCATAGACCTCTTTCATCTCCGAGCCAGTATCGGTAAAGAAATATTCCATTTTGGCGCTAAGCTCAGGGTATTTATCTCTGATATAGATTGCTAATGCAGCGCTGTCCTTGCCCCCAGACAAGCCAAGAACGTGGCGGGTGGAGTCGGCTGTTTTTAAATCTATAAAATGCATTAATCTTTGTCTTTTTTAATTGCTTTAAGTTTTACCTTTCCATCAATCTTATCCTGTAATATTTCATCAATCAAAGGTGCCAGGAAACTTAATCGCTCTTCGTTATCTGAAGAAAACAAATCCAGTGTTTTTAGGATCTCTTTTTTGAATTCAAGATACTTGGTTCTTTCAGCTTTGGATAGAGTTGTAATGACATCTTTTTCATCCTGACCCTTCTTTTTTAAGCGCATCACAAACACATCAATGTCTTTTGATGTTGTGGTGCCTTTGTCAATTTCATAGACTTGAAGCTTAGCAATGTCTTTCATTCGATCAGAAATATTTCTTAACTCTACCTCTGCCTCTGAAACAGTTTCGTCGTGCCACTTGTGAGGATGCTTTTTAACCAAAAAGCTCAGTAAGCCTTCAAACCAGAACTGGTCCTCTATGTCTTCATCAAGAATCTTTGATACAAAAGGTTTCAAGGTCAATGAATCCACAGAGTAGTCTCGCAAGGCAAGATATTTAGTTCTAAGCGAAGTCCGTAATTTATTTAAGTTGTACTTAGGGTCTAGATCAAAAGCTAAGTTAAATTTCATTTTTTGATCTTTTAATAACTCCTCATAACATTTATTTAATTCTGTTAATGTCTTATTCAAGTCATTGGAAAAAGCCTCTATCTTAGCCTTAGACTTAAGCTCTTCAGGCTTATAACCAAGCGCCATGGGTATGTCTTTAATTAATAAATCCTGCGGTGATTTTGAAAGCTGGAATGATGATCTAAATTTAATGGCTTCCTGGCTTAAATTTGAACGAGTGTTTGTTACATATTCAGGCAAGCCCTTCATTACGCGAGATAGCTTCTTAACAATACTGAGCACATTTAATTCTTTTGAATCGCCTCCGAATAGGCTTTCGGCATACTGAGAAATAATCCCTTGCTGCTCTTCAAAGGCGTGCATCTGAAAAGAGAAAGCTTCTGTTTTTCTTACCAATCGATCGATAGACTCATTATTAATGTAAGGGCGAAATATGCCATCCTCATACACGGCAAGGTTGCTCTCATTCGCTAAGTAAAAGCCCATAAAAATAACCGGTTGCAGGCCTTTTTTAAGACCGTAGGGTGCTGCAGATAATGATTCTTGTATCTCTAAAAAGCTTACAGGCTCCTGAGAGTTTAATAACAAATCTTTGAGATGCTCGAAAACTGGATATAAGTTTTGATCTTTTTCAGGCTCAAGAAATGTTCCCTGACCATCATCATATCTATATATTTTATTCGCCATAAAAATGGAATTAAAAACACTTTTTTCTGGTGGGAATTTATCCTCAGGGTACCCAAGGTTTAATATGGCTCTGTTGTTCAACATATCCTTCATCAACTTTGTTCTCGCACTTTGGCCCTGGCCTGAAATGAGATCACGATTCACTAATTCATTTTTGATGATTGGGGATTGTGAATAAATACTCTCCAGAATTTTTGATAGCTCTGCTTGAGCCTCAACATTTGATTGAATGTTAAGCTTGGAGCCCTTCCAATACCAGGAGGCAAATTTTGGATCCAGCAATCGCCTGAGAGTTGCCGTGATAAGCATTTGGCGGTGATCTATTTGGTCTGATAATTCCTTTTTGGCTATTGGGTCAGTTTGAATATCGTCATAGGTTGAGTAGATAACACGCAGAGCCTTTAACTCTTTGGCTTGGATCTCAACGCCCAAGTCAGAACTGACATCCAACACAATAATATTGTCTGGCAAAGTCTTAATAACATTTAATGCATGAGAAGATAATTTTTGTTTTTTCTTCAATAACAAAAGAGCTTTTGGGAGCTTAGAGTCTACTTTCATATCAAGTGTTAAATTTGACTCAGCAAAATATTCTGATGGAACAATTCTCAATGCGCCGCTTGTGACTGAGTACTTTTTTGCAACCAAAGGTAAAGGAGGCATGAGGTCATTTAGCTCGGCTGCAAGGTCAAAGCTCTCCAATTGCGCAAGCTCATGACTCAATGATTGCTCAAAATCAAAATCACTTCCCTGCCATACTCTGTATTCATTATTAAAACTTCTGTAAGTAATAATAGATTTTTTCTTTAATAACTCTAAAGATTTTGAGAGCTCTGATTTTTTGAAGATGGTTTCGAGAAAATCCCTTGAGCACCTTAAATTAGATGTTGAGCCTACTATGTTGAGCAACCCTATGGTTTTCAATAAGTTAATGGTTACGTGATCTGCATCTCCAAGTCTATCTATAGAATCAAGAACTTCTAGCCAGCGTTTGTGTGTGTAGTGATCGTAAATGTAAGAAGCTTGATTGGTTACAAAATAATCAAATAACGCTGAAGGCAAAATAAACTCTGGGTAGCTTAATTCTGTAATCTGAGCTTGAAACCCAAACTGCTCAGCGCTGCCTAAATAAGTAAAAACAGTCCTTTCATTTTGCCCTAATTTTTGAGCTAAGATTGGTAGCAATATTGAAGTGACAGGATGGAGCGGATAGACTGAGTGAAAAAACTCAACGGATTCCCGTATTTTTAGCAGATTAGGAAAGATCTTGTTGTTGATAACTCCTTGCACTGGGTTTTTGATGACTCGCTTTAAATCTGCAGATTGAGACTTAGTGAATGAATGCACAATTGCTCGAGAAATAATCCGAATCGTTTGCTCAATACTTTCAACAAATGTAATCTCTTCAAAACGGCCTTGAATTTTACGCCACTCATTTTTTGTTTGCGCATCTAGCTCTTTTGCATAGAAGTCTAATGTTTGATGAAGCATAGCGATAAAAAATAAAGGCACTTGATGCTCTGTTACAGAAAGTTCTGCAAGTGACTGAAGGAGATAAATATCCCCTTGATTTTTTCCAGCGTACTCTACAAATTTACCTAACTCATCGACAGCAATGACGATGCCGCAGTAATTAACATTAGATTCAGCTATGCATTCCTGTGCTAGTTTTACCAGTTTAATGACGTCATTTGGCTCTGGAGTTCCATCTATGCTCTTAATAAAAACATCAATCTTATTTTGAGATTTTTTTGGAAGATTAATTTTGTTCAAACTCGACTGAATAGCTGTAAAAAGCTCTAATTCAAGACTCCCATAAGAGCCTGTGATCATCACATTTAGAGCCCCGCCTTTAAGAGCAACATCATTGAATTTTTTAGACAAGACAGGATCAATTTGGGATAATTTTTGTTGCGCATGTTGGAATAATTTAGAGTCTCTATTCTGAGTTAAAGCATTTAAGAAAATAGCAAATGAGGATTTACCTGAGCCGTAAGGACCGATCAACGTCCAAGCCCTATGATGCTTATTAGCGGTAAAGCCATTCACTATTGATTTTAGGGTCTTAAGGGTTGTTGAGGTTGGGACATAAGCTGTCACTGCATCCAAAGAAGAGCCATCTCTCTCTAAATTAATCGATCTAGAGAACCAATTATCGATATCTACGATCTTATTAAGTTTCATGAGCCCTTATTAAAGTAGTCATCTAGGAACTGAATGGGGTTCAACTTATCTTTGATATAAAGATTCTTTTGGCCCGCAGTCTCAGTTAAATTAAATAGTGTTGGGTATGCTGCTACTAGTTGCTCCAAAATTAAGTAAAGACAGTCTTCTGTGGTTTTAAATATTTTCTGAATAGATGGAAATTCATTGGAGTTCATGATTTCTGATACAGGAATCATTGAAAAGTCTCTAGATGCATCAATTAGATCA
>ENA-OSJC01003264-OSJC01003264.1-marine-metagenome-genome-assembly--contig:-NODE-3264-length-11673-cov-3.488703_pt1 | contig 11673 bp, 7 predicted proteins | sample MGYA00237885_ERZ534234 | MGnify/ENA primary metagenome ERZ534234 (study PRJEB26413, sample SAMN06343907) | marine metagenome | isolation source: coastal waters | place: Atlantic Ocean: West Antarctic... | reverse complement strand
TGACGTAATTACAAAACAAACATTTTTGAATAAACAAGTGGTAACGGCTAATCCAGATTTTAAATTTCCTGAAGTGCCTAAGCTACCAAAAATACCTGAAATACCTAAAGTTCCAAATATACTAAATGCTCCTGATATTACGAAATTAGGAATAGAAGAAAAATTAAATCAATCATAAGGAGTTATTATGACTAAAAAAGACCTTGTAAAAATAATACGAGAAGTAGTTCGTAGAGAGGTACAAAAAGAAGTTGAAAAGATATTTATAAAAGAGGAAGCTTCACCCACTTTAAGTGAAGTCCTTCCAAAAATTACTAAACCAGTTACTTCACCTACGAAAAAAGAAGTAAAATATTCTAACAACTCAATGATTAATAATATTTTAAATGAAACTGCTGGATTGTCAAAATCACAAGGGGATGAATATCCAACTATGAGTGGTGGTTCATTTGATACAAATCGTATGAGTGAACTTATGGGATACGGTAAACCTGAAGAGGTTAAGAGAGATATGGTGGCTATCGATAGTTTAAAAAAGGCTGGAGTATCTTCAGAACAAGTACCAGAACATATAACAAACGCTTTAACAAGAGATTATAGTAGTTTAATGAAGGTTATGAATAAAAAGGATAAATAATGGCAAATGCAAAAGAAGTAGATTTAAATCCAAATACTTACGTTGGGTTATCTTTTCCATTACGGAGAGATAATCGTAATGATTTTGCTTTAACTAAAAATTCATTAGAACAATCTAAACATAATCTAAAAAATTTATTACTAACTCACGTGGGTGAACGGGTAGCACAACCTCAGTTTGGTAGTAGGTTAAGGGAATTAATTTTTGAACAAATAGATGATGATTTACCAATTGCAATTGAAACGGAAGTTAAACGTGCTGTTACAGCTTGGTTACCTTATATAAATTTAATAGAAATAAATACACTTACGGATGATGGTGACGCTAATAAAATTTTTGTAGAAGTACGATACTCTACTACACTAAATCCACAATCACAAGAATCAATAGTATTGGACGCATCATATACAGCTGATGTATATTAATCGGAGTTTTTAAATGGCACGTACAAGTACAAAAAAGAATGTAGTAAAATCAGTTAATTATCTTAACAAAGATTTTAGTGATTTTAGAGATAATTTAATTGAATTTGCTAAGATATACTTTCCAAATACATATAATGACTTTAATGAGTCGTCACCTGGTATGATGTTCATTGAGATGGCATCTTATGTTGGTGATGTTCTTTCATATTATGTCGATTCACAATTTAGAGAATCACTTCTTGCTTACGCAGAAGAAAAAAGAAATGTTTATAATATAGCACAATCATTTGGTTATAAACCAAAAGTATCTGCACCAGCTTCTGTCGTATTTGATGTATTTCAAACCATACCTGCATTAAACAATGAACCAGATTATAGATATGCTCTTACTGTTAAAGCTGGTGCTCAAGTTAATGCAACTTCAACGGGTACAACATTTAGAACATTAGAAGATTGTAACTTTAAATTCTCTAGTTCGTATGACCCAAGAATCGTCACAGTATTTGAAACTAATAGTGGAGCACCAACTAAATTTTTATTAAAAAAGAAAGTAAAAGCTGAGAGTGGTGTTGTAACATCTGAATTATTTTCATTTGGTACAGCTGAAAAATACCCTCAAATAAAATTATCAAACGAAGATGTTATAGAAATTATATCGTGTACGGATAGTGATGGTAATATTTGGCATGAAGTAGACTCTTTAGCTAGAGATACTATTTTTGACGATATGGAAAACAATTCTACCAACGACCCAACATCAGTTATTAATAGAGAAACTTCTCCGTATATTTTAAAGCTAAAGAAAACTTCACGAAGATTTACTACATTTATAGATGAAAATGATAATACAGTCATTAGATTTGGAGCTGGAATATCAAACAATCCAGATGAGGAAATAATTCCTAACCCAGCTATGGTTGGTTCTAATTTACCAGGTAGTCCAAGTTATCTAACCACAGCATTTGACCCAAGTAACTTTTTAAAAACAAAAGCATTTGGTTTAGCTCCATCGAATACTACGTTAACAATTAAATATGCACACGGTGGTGGTATCGATGATAATGTTAATACCAATGAAGCTACAGAACTAGCATCTGCTATTTATGATATTCAAGATAGTTTACTATCCACAACATTGGTAAATGCCGCAAAAAACTCAGTTGCAATGAGTAATCCAAATCCCGCAACTGGCGGTGCATCTGGAGAGAGTGTTAGGGAAGTTCGTGAAAACGCATTAGCACACTTTCAAGCACAAAGTAGGGCAGTTACAAAAGAAGATTATATTGTCAGAGCATATTCTCTTCCAGCAAAATTTGGTAATATTGCAAAAGTTCATTTGGTACAAGATGACCAATTAAATAAATCTGCTCAAACAGATAATTTAGAACGAGCAGTAACACAAGATGATGTTGATAATAAAAGAACTTTAAAATCTTTTCAAGTTGGGAGGATACCAAATCCATTAGCGATGAATATGTATACACTTGGTTATAATACAAGTAAGAAACTGTCACCGTTAAATCAAACTGTAAAAGAAAACTTAAAAACTTATATATCACAATTTAGATTAGTTACTGATGCTATTAATATTAAAGACGCATATGTTATTAATATTTCTGTTAATTTTGCAATATTAACTAAAGTAGGATTTAATAAAAATGAAGTTCTTCTAAGTTGTATTTCAAAAGTTCAAAATTTCTTTGATATTGACAGATGGCAAATTGGACAACCAATTGTATTATCAGATATTTCTTATGAGTTATCATTAGTAGATGGTGTATCTTCAGTAGTTGCTCCAAAAGGTCAACCAACGGGAAATGAAACAACCGTTGTTATAGAAAACAAACATAAAATATCAGAAGGATATTCTGGTAATTTTTATGATGTCAATAGTGGTTTAATTGATGGAGTATTATACCCAGCTTTAGATCCAAGTATTTTTGAAATTAAATTTCCTGACTCCGACATTAAAGGAAAAGTTGTTGGTGATAATTTAGGTATAGTGGAGTAAGTTAATGCATTATTTTACATTCGCAGATAAAGATTCGACAATCTATCAACAGAGTAGTAGTATAAATACTGGACTTGATGAGGTATTAGAAATAAGAAAAGATGTTAGTGATAATGCTAATCAAGTTAATGTTTCAAGAATATTAATTAGATTTCCATTAACTTACATATCAGCTTCAATTATGAATGGAACAATTCCTAAACCAGGACGAAACCCAGCTTCAAGTTCATTTTTTCTAAATCTTTTTGATGCTAACCCAACCGCATTAGCTACATCTCAGAGCATATATGCATATCCAATAAGTCAAAGTTGGACTACAGGTGATGGTCGTTCTTATGATAATCCTGCAACAACTGAAGGGTCTAGTTGGAGTTTTAGAAATGGAATAACTGAGGGTTTACTTTGGGATGGAGCAGTAAGTCAATCAGGTGCAACTTGGTTTAGTGGTAGTTCTAATGCTTCAGGTGCTTATGAAGCTTCTTATTCATTTAGTTCTGCAAGAACCCAAGATGTTAGAATGGATGTAACTGATATTGTTACGTGGTGGTTACATGGTACTGGTTCTAATGAAGGGTTTATTGTTAAAAGAAATGGTATCATAAAATCAGGTTCTCAAGCAGAAGGAAATGATTCATTAACTATGAACTCTGGATCAGATGAGGGTAATTCAACTAGACTTGGTAACTTCTCATTTTTCTCAAGTGATACTCATACAAAATTTCCACCAACATTAGAAGCAGTTTGGGATGATTCTATAGGTAACCATAGTACAGGTTCGTTACAACCAATAACAGGTTCAGCTTTAGAAGATATGGTAATTTATATGAAAGGTTTAAGACCAGAGTATCACGAGAAATCAAAAATAAAGTTTAGGGTTGTTGGTAGAGAAAGATTTCCAGTTAAAACATTTTCAACTACACCTTCAAATCTAACAGTAAAATATTTACCAAGCGGTTCATCTTTTTATTCTATAGTGGATGCAGAAACAAACGATGTGGTTGTACCATTTGGCAGTGGTTCTAAACTCAGTTGTGATTCAACAGGAAATTATTTTAAACTTTGGTTGGATGGATATCAACCTGAAAGATACTATAAATTAAAATATAGAGCAGTAAGTGATGGTGGTTCTACTGATGAACTCGACCAATACTTTGATGAAGGATTCACATTTAAAGTTGTTAAAGAAGACTAGGTAAATTTATGCCATATACACAAGAAGAATTAGATAGCGGTGATGTAGAATTTTACACTAATTTTAGAAGTGAACTTAGAGGTAAGTACTTAGATAAAATTTCAAAATCTGCAAATCAAAATTTTAGAGATGAAAACAATGTTTTATATTCATTTGAGGATATTCTTACCGGTAATGGTATAGAAGATGTAAATTTAGATGATGGTGGAGCATTACACAAGGGTACTTTAACTAAAGAACAAAGATTAAAACAATCAGTAGTTTCTAACAATGAAGTACCATTATATACTCGAACACCTCTTCTTGAAAACGTAGTTGATAGATCATTTAGTGAGTTAAAAACTATTACGTTTGCAGATGAGTTACCCGCAGGTATTGAAAATGAAGATTTGTTATCATCATTGGATGCAAGTGATTCAAGAAAATATTTAGTACAAAATAATCAACGAAGATTATTTCCAGATTTAAGTACAATACTTGCTTCAGGTCATGACTTTTCTAAATTTAAAGCTATAGCTCTATCTATAATTAAACAAATTCCTGAAGGTGAAATGGTAGATTGATATTATGAAAACTAAATTATCACAGAAAGATTTTGAATTATTGAATACAGGTCGTATAGAAGTTGATACCAGCAACCCTGAGTATTCCTATTTATTCCCAAACTTTGATGCATCAGAAAGTGGTGTCGAAAGAGATTATGTCGAAGCTCATATTTTTGATACCAGTGAAAATTTTATTGAAAATATAATTGTTGATAAAAAACTTATTACAAAAGATAACAATAATAAAATAATTATAAAAACAGGTACTCTTCTTAGAAGAGCTGGTTATGATAGGGGTCGTTATATTGTTAAGTATAATTTTTTAAGAAAATTAGCTGGTGATACCACACCTATTTTAATTGATAAGGATGGATTACAATTTAACGAACCAATTGATACCAGTGCTAATGGTACTGTAACAATTGAATCAGATGGTAGAATATTTACAAAAACAGAAGTACCCAAAGAGTTATTTTTAAAGGATAATAAATATTTCTTACACGAAATATCAGATTCAAGAAAAGAAGTTAGATTAGTAACCCAACAAATAAAAAATGATAAATACCTTAGAGACTTCTTTAATTTACAGAAGGAAACAAAGTTAATAGGTTCATTCGGAAACGAAAAAAGTCATTTAGAGTTTATTGACCCAACTAATGCTGCTAATAATTCAGATGCTAATAGCAATACTTTAAAATTTATCGCTCCAACTGCTGAACCATTCCGAAAAAATATAATAGGTGGTGCAATTGAAATACCAAATGCATTTATCACGAGATTTGAAGCTAGAAGTCAATTAGATGATAGTACTTTAGGTGGTGGTCCAGATGAAGAGTTCTATGATTCTGAAGATACATCAATATTTATTTCTAGTTTCTTATTAAATTTAGATTCTGATAAAACAGAAACCGGTACTATTTTAGCAAATAGAGATGACAACAAGTTTGCTAAAATTAAAAGTAGAATTATTCCTGGTGCTTCCCTTCGGTGGTTTTTTGGCCAAACTATACCTACACCTTCAACTGAAATATTACGTTCTATGAGTACTGATATGGAGGGAAGAGCTACTAGTTTACAGCGAATCATACATAATAGAGCTTTTCTTGATATTGCATTTGGAAAATTCACTATAAAGACGGTTAAGAATAAAAAAATAACCTTGAGTAGTAATTCAACCCTTCGTGATGTAGGTAGAACTTATAGATGGACTATTGGTGGGTATGAGAGAAATAGAAAGCATAAAACTACTCTTGGTGTAAAGCACAGTTATTACTGGTCCTACACTCAGCTTACTAAATCAAATGTTACAATAGAACCACACGCTGAAGGTGGGGTAAATGGATTATCCTTTCAAGGAGATGCAAGTCAAGCTAAAGATTTAGTTATTACAATAAATAACAATGGTTGTTTCTTAGATATTTCATTAGAAATAGAGTTGGAAGAGGGCAGCAGATTTACAGAATCAATATTCCTACCAAGAGCAATTTCAACAAAAGCTAGTAATGTTTAATAGGGGTGATATATAATGGCTAATTCATATATAGAACTTCCAAAGTTCTTTGCAAATAACGTAATTAATAATGAACCTGGTTATGATGCAATCATAATTGAAGAAGGTTTGGATGAGGTTGGGGGAAAAAATATAGGATTTGTAACAGTACCAATTACGTTTAATTTAGCAGATACCTTTTCGAGTGAACGAATACCTATGGGTACTACCCAAGTTAGAGGTGAGTGGAATTTATATAATACAATAAATAGAGAAACTCCAGTTTTAACTAAAGGTACATCTATGAGCGGGGGTGCTGATACGTTCTTGGAAATAAATAGTGATGTAGCTAATGCGTTTGACAATACTGTAAGCGAACCAGGGTTTTATGTTGTTACATTCACGCTTATACAAGAAGCAGTCACTATTGCAACATTTACATATCCTCGTACAGAAGAAGTTTTTAGTTTTGAATTTCAACTTGAAGCCGATTTAGAAGATGTAAATGAGGTAACTGAAAAACCAATCTATGCTTCATACCTTTCTAAAATTATAGACGTTGACGGTCCTCAAATAACAGTAGCAGATTCGTTAGATGGTTTTTCGAAAAAAACTAGACAACAAGTAAATTTAATAAAAAACGATGAACCTATAAGAAATTGGAGCATACGATATAAGAATCAAGATAGAAGGGATTTATCAACTTACTTACATCTTGGTGAAGACAACTTAAATTTAGTAACAAATTTTACATCAGACTTAGAAACTATTCCAGATACACCATATTCTATTATATATAAACTATATGAACCATTACCAGAAGACGTTGAAGAAAAGGATATGGCTTATGTTGTTCGTGAAATGCTACCACAGCTTACGGAAACTATTGAGTTAGTTCCATACGAACAAGAAGATGAAGGTACAACAATATTAAGAATACCTGAGTCTGATAGTGTGGATTCACCAATAACAAGACGAGAGGTAGAGTATAAAAATTATAGTGATTTAGTAACTACTGATGCTCGTTTGAAAAAAGATATTGAAGATAAGTTTTTAAGTGGTAGTGAAAAGCCAGTAGAACTAAGTGTAGATTATTCTAATTATAAAAACTTTATAAATTTCTCTTCAGCTGAAAGACGGTTGGAAAATTTTAAATATAAGATACAACTTATAGAAGGGTACACTGCCGAAAGTTCTTCATTGGTTGGTGTTGATTACGCTACAAATGACGTAAAAGAATTTGATAAAAAAATAAGAAATGTAAAAGCTAATCTTGATGGTTATGAAAGTTATTTGTATAATGTAAGTTCATCTTATATTTCAAGTTCAATGGGAGAATTTCCAAATGCATCTTGGCCTAAAACAGGTAGTGGTACATATGCGATACCATTTGAACCAGTTAGTTCTTCAAATTCTGATTTTACTAATTGGTATGGTTCTATAAATTCTAAAACAGGACAAGTTTATTCCGCATCACTTTATGATACTGATAATCCAAATAGATTAGTAAATTTATTACCAGAACATATTAGATCAGATAAAGAGAATGGTCAATTTCTTGATTTTATGGATATGATTGGTCAACAATTTGACGAACTTTGGGCTTATACATCAGAGATGTCAAGGATAACTGATAGACAAAGTGATTTAAGTAATGGGTTTTCAAAGGATTTAGTTTTTAATTTAGCAAAATCTTTAGGTTGGGATGTGCAAGATGGAAAAGATTTATTAGAGTTAAGTAGAGTAGGATTTGGTCAAAAAGCTAGTGGAAGTGGTGGGTATTCTCTTTACACTTCTGGTTCTTTAGATTCACCTCCAGAGGGAGATGTTTCAAAAGAAATAACAAAAAGATTAATTTCAAGTATGCCTTATTTGTTAAAATCTAAAGGTACTATTGGTTCGTTAAAAGGAATTATGAATTGTTATGGTATTCCATCTACTATTTTAAGAGTTAGAGAGTATGGTGGTATACAAAAGCAAAACCACAAAGACCAATTTGAAATTGCAAGAAAGTTTACAAAAGCACTAGGATTTAGAGGTGCACAATTTATTTCAAGTAGTTGGGCTGATGAAAGTCAAACAAGTAGAAAACCAGACACGGTGGAATTTAGATTCCGTTCAGTTTCAGGTTCAGACCAAGTGCTTGTACAAAAGAGTGGTAGTTATCCAGGTTCTCAAGATTGGGCTATTAAGTTAAAAGATAATGGTTCAACTGATAACTATGGTACAGTTTCATTTATGTTATCTGGTTCTGCTGGATACAAAGAAATAAGTTCTTCATTGATGCCTGTTTTTGACGGTGAATATCATTCTGTTATGTTAAGAAAATCAAAAGTAGATGTGAATTTGTTTGCTACATCTAGTTTTGAAGAAGCAACAACTTTATTCAATCCACCGTTTATTACGGGTAGTGATAGTGCAGAGTTTGGTACTCTTAAAATAGTAAGTAGTTCAAATGTAGCATTAACGGGTAATAACAGTTTAGAACTTAAAAATACAAGAACTGCTGATGATCCTGGTATTTCTTATTCTCATTTATATCAAAATGACTCATTAAGATATCCAGGTATGACAGCTTCACTCGCTACTGTAGCTCAAGGTGAAACATACGTATTCTCTGCTTTCACAAAAGTTTCTTCAAGTTTAGTTGACTCTGTAGGTTCATTAGCTTTATTTGAATTAGATAGTGAAGGTAAGGTTGTAAATTGGAATGATGAAAAGGTATATCCCCTACAAGAAGGTGGTATAAAATCTTCAGAGCAAGTTGGACTAAATGAATCTGAGTGGAAACAGATTCAGGTAGAGAAAACTATAAAGTTTTCAAATACAACAGGACTTAGTGTACGGTTTGAAAATCGTAAACCGGGTTCAACAATTTATTGGGATGATATATCTTTAAGGAAGGTATCATCCAATACAGATACATCTTCTGATACATTTAACTATGACCTTTTTGTTAAAAAATATGATGCAGGTTTAGATAGAATATTACTTTCTTCTAAAACCAGCTTAACAATATCTGGTTCTGGAAATTTAGTTTCTCAATCATATAATTCAGCGTGGACTGGTAGTGGTGATTTATTTATTGGTGGTAATATAACTACACCTTTTAATGCGAGTAAACTAACTGGTTCAATGATGGAATTTAGATTATGGACTGAACCATTAGAGGAAAGATTTTTTGATAATCACGTAGAAAATCCAAAGTCTTATGTTGGTAATAACCCATCATCATCTTATTATAACTTAGCAAGAAGATTTTCATTTGATGATAATACTGCATTATCAGATACAAGTGAAATACGAGATGTAAGTTCTAATCAAACTACGACAGTAATTGGAAATGCAAATGGTTTTAGTGGAGCCAATACATTTGAATCTGTAGTTGATAAAACAAAAACAATTATACCAAATAACGGTCCTAATCGTAGAATGGCTACAAAGATTAGAATAGAGAATAATATATTAAGTGGTAGTACGGGTAAGTTAAGTCGTACAAAAAGATTTGATAAAAGTTCAAATGATTTTGCTCCATTAGACTCTCCAAAGTTAGGGGTTTACTTTTCACCTACCGATGTTATAAATGAAGACATTGTATCATCATTTGCAAATCTTGATTTTAATCAGTACATTGGTGACCCAAGAGATAATTTTAGTGAGAGCTATAGTACCTTAAAAGATATTTCAAATGAATATTTTCAAAAGTATACAGGTAAAAATGATTTTTGGGATTTCATGCAAGTAATAAAATATTACGACCAATCAATATTTAAACAACTTAAAAAATTAATCCCAGCAAGAGCAAAAACTCATATGGGAACTTTAATTGAAGGTAATATATTTGAAAGACCAAAATCACCTGTTCAAAGGAGTAATCCATCTTTTACAAAACCTTTTTTTGAGGATAGTATAAATATTTCAAACACTAATGTAGATGAAACAGAAGCCAGTCAATCTATAATACAATTAAAAACAGAATATCCTACCTACACCGGAACTATAGATGAAGGTGATATATTCAGAACACCGTCACTTTACGAATTTGCTGCAAATGATAATTACGATGATAGAAATTTATATATAAATGGTGATATTAAATTTGGTAAGGTAGCAAGGATATTCTCAGAAGCAACTGGAGCGATGGTAGAAAATAGTAGAGATTCTTTAACTAATAAAGAATATGAATTCTTTTACAATAGTGCAGATGATTTTGATAAGAGTGTAAAAAATAGTAGTCTAACTGGAAGTTTAGCAACGGGTACAAATTATATCGATGCTGGATTTAAACTAAATTACTATCATTCGAAGTCATTAAAAACATCCGATAGAGATCCACAGTATCATTTATACTTACCAACTAATAGGTCTTTTTATGAGGGTGTAAAACAAACAATCAGAACAACATTAGATGGGGATTTACCTGTAATAGTTAAGGTATCTGCTCCTACCGTTGCAATTCCTTCGGATACCGGCATATCCAAACTTAGAGTTGATGAGCGTAGATAAATAAAATGTATCAAAATTTAACTTTTCTATATTTATTTACAGATAAGTTATATATAGATACTCAAACCATTGGAGATTAAAATATGGGATTTTTAGATAATTCAACAATTACAGTTGATGCGATTTTAACAAAAAAAGGAAGAGAAATACTTTCCACAGGAGGTAACTTTAGAATAACTAAATTTGCACTTAGTGACGAAGAAGTAGATTATACTCTTTATGATACAACTCACCCTAATGGAACTAATTCATATGGTGCAGTTATTGAAAATATGTCGTTGTTAGAAGCAACACCAAACAAAGTAGATTTTAAAAGCTTCTTAGTTAATTCAACATTAGCTGGAGCAAAGATTGCAGTTGGTACTACATCTTATAGTGGTCTTGATAAAGATGATCCAGTAACAATAGAACCTAAAACAACTGGTCAATTCAAAGGTGAAACTTATAAGTTTATAATTGATAATACTAACATAATAGGTACAGCTAATGTTTTTGAAGCTTCCAAAAATTTAAAGAAACTAAAATCAATATGCATAGTTACTTCAGATAAGTGTTATGAAAATAACAATAAATTAAATCAATTTTCAGAAACATCAAATTTAGGTGGTGATGACCCATATAGTGCCTCTAAAGCTGCTGCAGAAATTATAACAAAATCTTATTATAAATCATTCTTTAAAGAAAAAAAAATTAATGTTTTTAGTGTTAGGGCTGGAAATGTAATTGGAGGAGGTGATTGGTCTAAAAATAGAATTATACCTGATATAATTAGAGCACATAAAACTAAAAGAAAGTTACTCATTAGAAATCCAAGCCACATACGTCCTTGGCAACATGTTTTAGATCCGCTAAATGCATATTTAAATTT
>ENA-OSJC01003260-OSJC01003260.1-marine-metagenome-genome-assembly--contig:-NODE-3260-length-11678-cov-4.256271_pt1 | contig 11678 bp, 11 predicted proteins | sample MGYA00237885_ERZ534234 | MGnify/ENA primary metagenome ERZ534234 (study PRJEB26413, sample SAMN06343907) | marine metagenome | isolation source: coastal waters | place: Atlantic Ocean: West Antarctic... | reverse complement strand
CCTTGCCATATCTTTTGTTGCCTTGTGTAATCTTTTGCATCAGCTCGCTTAATCCAAATAAAAGCCACTAAGGTAAAAAATCCTATTATAACCATAAACAAGAAAATCCAACCTATAACCTCTGCAATTTGTTGTCTTAACTTTTGTTGCTTATATATAGTTCGTTGTCGCTCTTTCCTGATTTCGCCTTCCATTGCCAGAAGTTCATCATAAGCATGGGGCCCTATCGTTAAATTTAAGAACATCTTTAACTCATAACGTTGTTCTTCTAATTTCTTTTTAGCGGTGTAAGCTTGGAGGGCCGTGGCTTCAATGCTCCCGGCTCCAAAGACCTTACCAAAGATCCCCGGATTCTTCGCTTGTTTGTCAGCGTTGTCTATATCAGAAGATGCACCCATCCACCGATTTAAATCTCCAGTCATTTGTTCCAGATCTCGACCGAGTGCAAAACCTTCCTTAAGCGCAGAAAAGGCTTTGCTCGCGACTCCCACCGCAAGACTAATCGTTAACGGGTCCATTTGTACACTATATCACGTTTTTAAAAAAAAGTGAAAGTCAAGACTAGGAAAATAATAAAATAGTTTATACAATGATTTTTTAAAGGAGGAACCTATGTTAGATTTACCAAACAGAAGACCATGCGTAACCACCGATGTCGGAGAAGGACTAGCCGTGACAGTATCATTTCATCCAGAGACGAATGATCCCGTTGAAGTTTTTCTATCTGGAAGAGGTAAAAAGGCCTCGGATGGACCTATGACGGACGCTTTATATAATCTAGGCGTTGAAGCATCAAAAATAATGCAAAACAAAGATACGTCTAGCCATTAGCTTGAGAGTATTCTTTTGCTTTTCGTAACGACATCTCAGCATCCACCAGTTCTTTTACTCTCTTTTCTTCTTCGGAAACGTATTGAGAGTAAATGAACCGGAGTTGTCCGCCCAAAGTTCGACCTTCTTTTGAAGCTATCTTCTTAATTTCTAAATAAACATCTTTAGGAACAAGAATGCTTTTCCATTTTTCAGTATCCATATCGCATAAATCCTTTTCTTTTGTCAGATCATATGCGATTTTATACAATCTAGTCAATGTATTATTTAGCTTCGCCCCACGATGGCCCAATCTCTACGTCAACTTTGTTAGGAACGCCTAGCTTCACGGCATTTTCCATAGCGTATACCATCGAATCAATTTGATCATCGTTAGAAACGGACATGGCAATTTCATCGTGGATCTGGATAAGTGGTGTCATACCTAGTTTATGAATATCCACCATAGCTTGTTTTGTCATGTCAGCGGCTGAGGCCTGAATTAAACGATTAAGAGCTTTGTAAGTGTAGGCTCGCTTTAGTCTGGTCGTTGGGCCGTGTTCATTGAGCGCATCTTTCAAGGATAAAGCTTTATTCATCGCGAAGGTATCGGGCTCCCAGAGATCAAAACGACACTTTCTTCCTAAGATAGAACGGATAGAACCTGAGCTTTGTCTTGAGTTTAATTTATTCATTACACCATGCATCAGCATTTTCACAAAAGGAACGCGTTCATGGTACTGGCTCACGAGGTTCTTTGCCTCATCTAGGGGGATATCAAGCTGATCTGATAGCTTGTTCACACCCATGCCGTACATCATTCCCAAATTTATAGTTTTAGCTTGCTTACGATTGATTTTAGCCATGTCAGCTACCATGGTATGAAAGTCCATATCAGGGTCATTTTGGTAACCATCCACAAATTCTTGTACGCCTTTCATGTCATGGCCTTGAGATTTACCATAAGCGTGGGCGTAATGAACCAAGATTCGTGGTTCTTGTTGCGAGAAGTCAACACTAGCCCACTTTTCACCTTCTTCTGGCAGAAACAAAGAGCGAATCATAGGTCCTAACTCAGGATCACGAGCGGGTATTTGCTGCAAATTAGGATTACTCATACTGATTCGGCCTGAAACGGTACCGCCATCATCCGACCTGATCTGATTTATGTGTGAGTGTATTCGGCCATCGTGTGCCGTGTGCTTCATAATAGTGTTAATAAACGTACCATTCGTCTTGTTAAGTGATCTTGTTCTAAGTATCATCTGTGGTAATTCGTGATTATGATCGGACAGAAAGGACTTAGTAAATGATGGAGCACCTTTTTCAGTCTTTGGATAGTTTATCCCAACGGTATCAAACGCTTTGGCAAGAGATTGCGCCGCCCAGACTTCCACATTCATTCCCGTCACATGCTTGATCTTAGCCAACATGGCCTTTTCTTCTTTGAGAAGGAAGTCTCTGGTCCGCTCAACCCGGTTCAAATCGATTCGGACACCTTTCCAAGTCATATCTATGAGGACTGGCAAGACCGCGAGCTCCAAATCTACGACACTCCAGAGATCCTCCTTAGTGATGAGTGGCTTAAAGTAATTCCAGAGTTCCAATGTCAGCTCCGCGTCCACTTCGGCGTAAGGCCCGACATACATACTTGGGAGCTTCCACAATTCAGCTTTGGGATCCACTCCGAAATCACGAGCGGCTTGAGTCAGGTTCTTTTCACTTTTTGTTTTTGAAAGGTACTCGAAGGCTAACGCGTTTAAACTGTAGCTGAAGCGGTTTTCATCTAATAAAGATGCGATAACCATTGTATCAATGATACGTCCATTTAACTTAAAACCCATTCTCCTGAGCCATCCGGCATCATATTGCGCGTTGTGCATAACTTTATCAGCGGGTGATTCGCAAACCTTTTTCATCCAGTTGTTGCAAATTCTTTCATCTATGTTTCCTCCACCACCGTGGCGAATTGGTATATAACCTTTCCAACCATCTACGGCTACGGCGTATCCCACCACTTCACCATCTCCAGTAGGCCATCCGGGACCTTTGGTTTTTAGATTAGGGTCTTTGGTTTCGACATCGATAGCTATAGTCTTAGCTTCGCTTAGATCTGGGAGCTCGTGTGGTGGAACCCATTCTGATTTAGTCGTGAACATCGCCATCTGTAAAGTCATGTTGTACCTCTATTAGTTTGTTAAGATACCATTGAGCCTTTTTAAGATCTTCGATACCGTTTTTGTGTCTGTAACGAGTTAGGTATTTCAAAATGTTTCCTTCCAGATAATAATGAAAACCTTCCGCTGTGACGGATTCTATCATGTCTATAGTTTCGACAGAGCTTTTTGTATAATGCTCTGGGTGATTTACCATGTCTTTTTGTCTCATTTTCATATACTCCATGTATTTCATATAGCGTAGCTCCTATTACTATCTTCTGATTCGACAATAAACAAATTCTCTTTGGCTCGTGTTACGGCCACATAGAATACTCTATGCAGATCATCATTACCTTCGCTCATAGCATCGTCAGCTGACGGAGATAGATCTGTGAATACAACTACGTTTTCTGATTCGCCACCTTTAGACCCGTGGATCGTGGATACTGTAATGCGAGGTTCTGCATTAAACTTCTCGCCACGTCTAAGCATAGCCGTAATATAGACCCGTGATTCTTCTGGTAATCTATCAAGAGCTTCTCTCCAAATCAACTCTTCTCCTATTACGAGGCCCCAATCATCTTGTAATTGCAACATATTAAAGACATTACTATCGTCAGCTCCACTCATAGTCTTGAAGCCACGTTTGACACGGTTGCCCGTAGACATAAAGCTATAGATATCTTTGGCGGTTTCCAATGTTATGCTTTTACCTTTACGGAGCTGTTCCCAACCATTTACAGCTGACGATATTTTAGCTGAAATAGATCGATGGCCTTTATAAGTGAATAGGTATCCAGAAGACCTAAGCATCACAACAACGGGAATTAGTATGTAACCCGCCTGAGCTAATATAAGCCATTGACCAGATGATACATCTATATCGTCTAAACTGGAGATGTAGCTAACGCATCCTTCACTATCTTTAGGCTCATACTTTTTAGGGTATCGGCTTCGTATTCTGGATACGATGTTTTCAGCGGTTCGATGTATCCGCCTTGGCACACGATATGATTGTGACAAGGTTTCACTTGAGCCGTCTAATGTAATAAATTGTTCAACGTCAGCTCCGGCCCATCTATATATAGCTTGGTCATCATCGCCTGCCGCGTACATTTTCTTGGCGTTCTTATCTAATATGTGAGCTATGTCCCATTGCAAAGGACTAAGATCTTGAGCCTCATCAAGGAATACCAGATCAAACTTAGGACAAGACACTTCAGCTTCATCAATAAAACATTGTAGCATGTCAGTAAAATCATAGAGCTCGTATTGATCTTTGTACTTTGTGTAACATTTGTTCACATAATTAACGGTGTTCCAATCAAACTCCATTGAGGTCTGGTTGTATTGTTCCCTTAAAGGCTTTTTGCAAAGCCGGGCTAAGTTTATTAAACTCAAAATAGGATGGTCAGTTGCTTGTCGATCGCCAATGTCATCCTCTAGTGAGGACCGTGAGACGAGAGGCACAGATATTAATTCACTAAGAGCTTTGTAATGCTCTTTGTCCATCACTTGTTCAGTACGAATACCGCTCATGGACAAAGCTAAACTGTGTAAGGTACGGAAATAAAATAAGTCTTTGTCAGGATCCAGATGGAAACGAGCGGAGGCTCGCTCCTTGGCTTCGCTTGCGGCTTTTCTGGTAAACGCAAGGAATGCAATGCTGTTAGAAGACACGCCACTATCAAGAGCTTTGTCCAACATATTTAACAGCGTGGTTGTCTTACCAGTACCTGGAGGTCCAAATATTCTAAACATTAGTGAGCTGTCTCATTCCCAACAACTTCGTCCCAATCATGTATCTTATAAAGAAACATAGGAGTTCCTTCTCCCATCCACGCTCCAACTACGTTAAAATCCATCCACTCCACGGCTTCTTCGTATGTCCAACCTTCTCGCTTCATAAAAACCTCAACGCATTTTTCATAATCATAAATAAGTATATCGTCTTGTCCGCATCTAGAACCAACTCCAATTATAGCTTCATCTAGACCATCGGCCTTTAGCATTACATATTCTTCCATTAAAACGGTGTCTCCTGTTTAGTACCCATATTGGGCGGGTTAACATCAAAATCTACACTATCAAAAGCGGGTATTGCCCAAACTCTTACGGACCTGTTTTGAATTTTCATAACAGTACTGGACCCGTTAATGTCTCGTAAGCGTTGGGCAATTTTGTGAGACTTATATTCAAAGAACTTATTCTTTTTTAGAAAGTTCTCAAAGTCTCTTAACCTAAAATAAGTCACGTTATCTTCTTCGTCCGTCCAAGGTCGGCGCAGAAGTATTTCTTCTTTGGCCTGAGCTTGTTGTAAGTGTCTACAGAACTCCTCAAGATAATCATAGAACTGTCCAGAAGTACTAGCGTCTTCCGCCACCTCGATTATGGAAGCCTCGTTTTCTTTCATTTCCGTCAGCAACGTGCTAATTCGTCCTTCCCACATTGGCTTACCAACGGTGCGAGGCATAAAGTTTAACTGCTCCATGCAAGCCTTTTGAAAAGTGGGCTGAGATAAGAGAGCGTCTGTGTCGAGCTCCAATGGTTCAGCGTTTACATCCATAAACCAGACGGGCGGTGTTGAATTATACTTTCTAAGGTTTGCTATAGTAGCTCCTTGTACGGCTGATCCAACGCCATGCTTTCGCGTTCGACAAAGTTCTTTGTTACAATGTGAATTAATAGGAGCGTCATTACATTTGTAAGCGTAGTCCTTACGTTTGGCCTGATTCGCTACCACGTTAACTTCTGACAGAGGAAGCGGAGGCTCAAAATACATCATGTTGTATGTAAGGATTTCAGTTTCCCAACTATCTGGATAGGCTTTTCGTAAGTAAACCGCTATGTTAAACAATCCATTGTTTCGCCCACCTTCGGATATTTTGCTTGCGCAAAGAGTTTGGAGGCAAGGTGGGCCATCTTTAATAGGAGTGTCTTTCGCGTCTTCTATCTGTAAAGCCATGACTTGTTCTAAAGTCTGTTTGTAAGTCTCGTACAAGGCTATAAATTCTTCTAGGGTCGCAGAGGTGCCGTCATCCTTTATGGCATATCGTAGGCCACCCTCAGCGTCATAATAAGGTAAGTTTAAAAAGTTTCCTACGTCTCCACGCTCTAATTGTAAGCGGATCTGTTTTGGAAATATTTCACTTTGACCGTAGCCAAGCGCGGCAGAGATATGCTGAAGCGTCTGTTGCATCTCCTTAGCTTGAATCCATTCACTTGTGAACAAAAAGCAATGAGCTCCACCACTCTTAGATCGGCAAACCACAAGAGGCAGTTTCATCCGCCTAATTTTTTCAATTAAAGACTTGTGATCTAGCGGATACTGGTCAATGTCTATACATCCCCACTTGCAGTTATTTTCTGCGTTGATGGGTATGATACCTAGAGAATTGCCTTTACCGCTAAGATGCCCAAGCCAATGGTCCTTTGTCCGAGGTTCGCGCACTAAAGCCGCTCTCCCGGACAATTTTCCATTGGCTTGGGTTTTATCTATCTTATACGTTCCAAAGGCTTCTTCTAGGCCATCAAAGATAGCACTAAAAGATTGCCACATTAGAACGGTATCTTATCGTCAGAAACACCAAGGTCTGCAGGAGCGGACGAAGTCCCACCCTCTTGCTCATGCTTAACTTTGACATCGCCTTTTTCGACTGATAAGGCAAACAACTTAGCTTCGTCATAGTGAGCTCTTTGTTCAACCTGACCATCTAACTTCATCTCCCAATTATACCAAGAGTATCCGCTCTTTTCCTCTAAATAAGTCCAAAGATGATAGACATGAGCGAATCTTGGTGGGCTGAAGACAGAACCTTCTGGAGTTGTCATCTTTCTGCCCGCAATAATTGAGTTCCACTTCTTACTTTTCTTTAAAGAAGTAGACTTCATAGCGATCATACCAACGTCAGTTGATCCATCGTCATTCAATACAAGAACAAAATGCTGATGCGTATCTTCTATGTATTGACCAGAACCATCGGTTAGATATTCTTTATTATCTTCCTTGGATCGTTCTGTTGGAGGACAATCTTCCTTAGTGGTATAGATCTCGATTGGAGCGGAGTTATCGTCCCCTTGTGGTGACCATTGAATAAAACGTCTTTGGTACGCACAAGGAATAACTTTAAAACCGTTTTCCCCATTATAAATGCTATTAGTGACTGTATTAATAACATCGCCTTCGCTTGAACCTTTGTGCAAAGCTCTGATTTGCTTTGTAAGGTTTGTCTTTAAAAAAGGTATACTAAGACTGTCTTGATCTACCTCTTTATTTCCAACGCCTGCATCCGCCACAAACATTGACATATCTAAAATATTAGCATCTTGTGCCACAACCTCAGATTCTTGCTTCTTAACTGGTGTATTAGCCATTACAATTTCCCTTTCATTATTTTTGCTTTTTTACCTATAAACGCGCCGAACAGATCACTTGGAAATTCGCTTCCCTTTTCTGTCATCTCTTTCACCCATGACTTTAAACTCATAGGATGCACCGCTTCTTTCTTATCAACCTGAAAGCCTCTATCGATGGCCGACTGATAAAAGTCTTTTGCTAAATTATCCTCGCCCATACCAAAATTAGCGGAGATGGTGTTCTTAACTAAATCACCATAACCGTTATCTCTTAACCAAGTATGCGCTTGAGGTTTGTCATCAGCTCGGATTGTACCGCCATAGGTTGGCATAATCTTAACTTCTGAACCGTCTTTTAACGTAAAACTTTCCATATTGATCTCTTCCATAGCCGCAGGAAGATCTTGATCGGTGAGCTCCAACAATTCTTTCTTTGTTGCTTTAAGCTCCTCTTCAAGAGTTTTAACTTTAGATTCTTTTTGGATTATTTTAGCCGCGAGCTTAGACACATCGGTTAACCGTCCTGTGTCTGTGCTTTCTACACCAGAACGCTTATCTGAAGCGTCTTGTTGCATTTCTTGAAACAAATCATCTACCATGTTTTTTTCCTTCGTATTTGCTGTTTCGTGGTTAAAGACTTTTTTATAGCCTTGCATTAATATAATAAATCGCATAATGTAATATAGATGTCAAGCGTGGAGATAAAATAATTGTTTAAATTTAAAACTAAACCTTTTGAGCACCAAAAAGTAGCTTTAGATAATAGCTGGGAACTACCCTATTTTGCTCTTTTTATGGAGATGGGCCTTGGTAAAACCAAGGTGGCTATAGATACTATAGGAAAGCTTTATTATAAAAAAGAAATTGATTCGGTATTAATCATAGCGCCTAAAGGTGTTTATGATAACTGGGTTAAGGGAGAAATACCCGCTCACTTAGATGATAACATTGCCAGAAATATTGTCAGGTGGACACCATCGTCTACTAAAAAGTTCCAAGAAGACATGCAAGCCTTAGTGTTTGATACGTTCGAGGGTCTTAAGTTTTTTGTGATGAACGTGGAGGCCTTCAGCTCGGACCGTGGAAAGAAAGCCGCCTACTACTTTTTAAAGAAGAACCCAAACAACATGATGATTGTGGATGAAAGCACGACTATTAAGAACCGCAAAGCGTCTCGTACTAAAAATATAATGCAGTTAAGTAAATTTGCTAAATACAAAAGAATACTTACCGGATCTCCGGTTACAAAAAGTCCTATGGATCTTTACTCTCAATGCGCCTTTCTAGATCCTATGGCTTTAGATCAGGCTAGTTTTTTTGCATTCCAAAATAGATACGCTATTGTACAAAAAAGAATTATGGGGCCTAGAAGCTTTAATGAAATTACGGGCTATAGACGTTTAGACGAATTAAACGAGAAACTAAATAAATTTAGCACAAGAGTTTTGAAGGAAGATTGTTTGGATTTACCAGAAAAGATATACACCAGAAGAAATGTGCCGTTGACCGCAGAACAAACTAAGTTGTACGCGCAGATGAAGAAGTATGCCTTGGCTAAGTTAGACAACGATCAGCTTGCAACAACGGCTAGTGTTCTTACGCAGATCATGAGACTTCAACAGATATGCTGTGGATATCTTGTGAGTGACGAAGGTGAGATGAAGGTATTAGATAGTAATAGACTGACTGAGATGTTGGCCGCGATTGAAGAATGCTCAGGTAAAATCATTATATGGTGTAATTATACACATGATATTATAGAGATAGAAAAAGCGCTGTCTTCTAGGTACGGCGGCGATTCGGTGGCAACGTACTATGGCGCAACCAAGCAGGACGATCGTCAACAGACTGTGGATAACTTCCAAGATATCCACAACCCATTACGGTTTTTTGTGGGTCAACCTAAAACGGGTGGTTACGGTATTACTCTTACCGCCGCTAACACTATTATTTATTTTAGTAACAGTTATGATTTAGAAATAAGACTACAGTCAGAAGATCGAGCTCATAGAATTGGCCAGAAGAAAGCCGTTACCTATATAGATTTAATTGTGGAAAACACAATAGACGAGAAAATAGTCAAATCTTTGCGAGAAAAAATTGATCTGGCAGGGGAAGTTCTGGGAGAAGATACAAAGAGATGGTTACTTAATTAAACCTTGTCTGTATTTGTTTACTCTGTCGTATGTTAATAATTCTTTACGAGCTCGTTGTGCGTAAGAACAATGGATCCAACCACTATTTCCGCCCGTATAGCACTCTAATATGAGCTGATCAAATACCAGATTGTCTCGTATCCATTGCGCCAGAAGATAATTATCTACGTTAGCCACCTCAAAATCAGCCGCGCTTCCTGTGCAATGTTGACTGTTCTTGGAACTTCCAATCGCTATTGAGAGCTCCGGGCAACGGAATCCTGACGATATCATAAAAGATCCAAACTCGTTTCGTATGGGCTGCAAGATATTTTCTGCAAGTGATTTTAAATTTTCTATAGCGTCAGCGTCAGGTACATTGGATATACCTTTACGCTCTGCTGTCTGGCTTTTTGTTAACTCAGCCAGAGAGAAGTTGGGACTTAACTTCATTTATCTTCTCCTCAAAGATGCAATTCCTACTGGACCGCCTTTAGCAAACTTAAATCCAGCAGTAAAACCGGGATTTCCCCCAACCATACTTGGAGAAACATTAACATTTCCAATGTTAAATCCAGCAGCTATTCGGCCAAAAAAACTAGGTTCATTAGCCGCTTTTTCCTTAGCCGCTTTTTCCTTAGCCGCTCTATCCGCTTGTTCCCTGTTCAAATTAGATATTAAATTATTAATATCTAAATTTTTAGGACCCAAAGCCAGACTTGTTTTTTGCACACCACTCTTTTTAGGTTGTTTGTTTACCGTGAAATAAGGTTTGTTTATAAGAGGATTTCTTGCAACAGTCGTTCCAGAATAAGGGCCTAGATTGTATTGTTGTGCTATATCGTCCGCAGCTTTTCTAGAATCTTTTTGACGTTGAGAAGTTCTATCATATGTTGTAACGGTAGTTCCTGCTTTAGGTCCTGTGCTAAAGGCCGTTTGAGTAACACCCCGTCTACCTGATCCTAGATCTTCTTGTTGATTATTGCTGTTTTTTGTTCCAGAAAAAGCAGCTTCCTCGCTTAAACCTCCGTCTTGCGTGGTGTCACTATAAGTGTCTGAATAATCCATGTCACTGTCCGGAGCACTGGTATCATCGTTACTTGTGTCACCACTTACGCCTCCTTCTGTTGAAGCTTGAGCGTCATTAGAATAAAAACTCGGAATACCCATAGGTCCAGGTCTTCCTGAGCCACCCATTAGCTGTAATATTCCACCTTCTTGAGGTGTAATATAGGCTAACATGTGAGGCTGACCTTTTATATTAACGTCTCTGGGAGGTACGGCTCCGCCTTCTGCCATAGTAGCTGTGGGCTGTATCATCCCTGATATAATATCATTTGGAAATAAGGATGCGTACTGAGATCTTTGATTAGTATTCGCAGAAGGAGCGGAGGAACCTGCCCCCTCTGCGGGAGCGATGTTCAGTCCGCTCAAAAATGGTTGATTAGAGGCTAATTGGGTGGTGGGAATACCCGCTTGGATCCTCGGCTCAACCGAACTCTGTTTGTTAACCTCTTCTGGTTGATTTATTATCTCAAAAGGATCTATTTCAGGCCTTATCACCTCTGGTGTGAGAGGTATAGTTCGTCTAATTCCTGATCCTGCCGTTAAAATTCCTGCGTTTTGAAAAAACTTTCTAAACCAAGAAGCATTACCTTTTTGAGATTTTGCATCTTTTGCCGCTCGTAACAATTTAGCTAAAGCAATTGGGTTTTGCATAATAGCAGCCATTGAATCTAATTTCATGCTTTCAGGTATTTCTTGAAAAAGTTTTCGCATAAACTTACTACCCGCTTCCGCAGCAACTAACTTACCAGCACCTACATTTCCCGGTATAAAATTCTGCATTTTTGCTCCAAAAGCAGAACCTGAAACTCTTAAATAAAAATCAAAGATAGGATTAATTTCTGCGCCTAAATCCGCTAAACTTCCGGAAGACTCGGCCGCTTCAAATTTTCCCATTTGCTCTAATAGAGTTCTATAAGTGGTTATTTCTTGATTATTAGCTACTTCATTTTTTAGCATCCACTCGGCTAAAGACTGTCTGGTTTCTCCACCAGAGGTAGGCATATCATCAAATAAAAGAGAAAAAGCTTTACTAGGACTAAACCTAGATGATGTACCAGAAGCGCCTGCTCCCGTTAAAATATATTCTAAAACAGATTGTTTAAAACCCTTTACAATATTTTCTGTAGTTACAATATTTTCTGTAGTTTCA
>ENA-OSJC01003259-OSJC01003259.1-marine-metagenome-genome-assembly--contig:-NODE-3259-length-11678-cov-11.858547_pt1 | contig 11678 bp, 12 predicted proteins | sample MGYA00237885_ERZ534234 | MGnify/ENA primary metagenome ERZ534234 (study PRJEB26413, sample SAMN06343907) | marine metagenome | isolation source: coastal waters | place: Atlantic Ocean: West Antarctic... | reverse complement strand
ATTTTAAACACTTTTTAGCTATTGTTTAAATAGAAGAACACTTGTAGAACAGATTTTGTACTTTATTTGTTCTTATGTTAACTAAAAAACAAAAAAACCTGCTTTTATTTATCAACAAGAAGTTGAGAGCCTCTGGTGTATCTCCTTCTTACGAAGAAATGAAAGATTCACTAAATTTAAAGTCTAAATCAGGAATTCATAGATTAATAAGCGCTTTAGAAGAAAGAGGGTTTATTAGAAGACTACCTCATAAGGCAAGAGCTTTAGAAGTAATAAAGCTTCCAGAAACAGCTTCTGCTAACGATATTTATAATAGTTTTTCACCAAGTGTTATTAAAGGTGGATTAGACACAGAAAATAATAATATAAATGAAATGGAAATTCCTGTTTTAGGCAGTATTGCTGCAGGAACTCCTGTTGAAGCGATACAGAATGAAGTTTCCAGAATACCACTTCCAAGTAACCTTGAAAAAAATGGTCAGTATTTTGGACTTAAAGTAAAGGGTGATTCAATGATTGAAGCTGGTATCAATGAAGGTGATACGGTTATTATTAGAAGATCTGACACTGCTGACAATGGTAAAATTGTAGTGGCTTTAATAGATGAACATGAAGCCATGTTAAAAAGAATTAGAAGAAAAGGCAAAACTGTTGCCCTAGAAAGTGCTAACAGAAACTATGAAACTAAAATATTTGGCCCTGATAGAGTAAAAGTTCAAGGTATTCTGGTATCTTTATATAGAAACTTTTAAGATAATAGTCTAAAAATCATACATGTCCAATGTTGCAACAAGATTTGCTCCCTCACCTACTGGAGCCCTTCATATTGGTGGTGTTAGAACTGCTCTATTTTGCTGGTTATATTCGAAAAATAAAAAAGGAACTTTTCATTTAAGAATTGAAGATACAGATAAGGAAAGATCTAAAGATGAACATAAAGATCAAATTATAAAATCTTTAAAATGGATTGGTATAGAACATGATGGAGAACTATACATTCAATCAACAAAAATTAATGATCATATCAGTGTTGCAAATGATCTACTTAAAAATGGTCATGCTTATAAATGTTATTGCTCTACTGAAGAAATTGAAGATCAAAAAAAAAGGGCTAAACAAAAAAAACTCCCCTACACCTACAGCAGAAAATGTAGAGAATTGAGTGAAGGTGATGCTCCAAAAGGTATTCAACCAGTTGTAAGATTTAAAAGTAAAATTGAAGGTTCTTCAATACTAAAAGACCTGGTACAAGGACATGTCGAGATAGAGAATATTACAATAGAAGATTTTATTATTTTAAGAAATGATGGAACTCCAACATATAACTTATCAGCGACTGTTGATGATCATCAAATGAGTATGTCCCATATTATAAGAGGTGATGATCATAAAATAAATACTTTTAAACAGATACAAATATATTTATCAATGAACTGGCAACTACCCTCTTTTGCGCATATTCCTTTAATTCATACATTGGAAGGTAAAAAATTATCTAAAAGAGACAATGCCTCAACGTTAAATGATTATTCTAAAATTGGAATAATGCCAGATGCTCTAAGGAACTATCTATTAAGACTAGGCTGGTCATATAAAGATAAGGAGATATTTACATTAGAGGAGAGTATTGAACATTTTAATTTAGAGGGAATTGGTAAATCTCCATCAAAATTAGATATGAGCCGTATATTATCAATAAATGAGCACTATATAAAAAATATGGATGAAGGTGATTTATTTGATCAATTTATTGAATACTGCAAATTATTTAAAACTGAAATAAAAATGGGTAAAAAAGATAAGATTAAAAAATCTTTAACATTCTTAAAAAATAAAGCAAAAACCTTAGAAAATATATTTAATAATGGTCAGTATATAATAGTTGATGAGGTAAATTTTAATCAAGAAGATATAAAGCTAATTGATGATAAAGCAAAAAAAGTTATTTCAGATTTTAACAAACAATTTGAAAAAGTAGATAAACTAAGCAAAGAAACATTAGAACCAATCGTAAATGAGCTTATTAAATCAAATGATACAAATTTTAAAGGTGTTGGGCAACCACTTAGAATAGCATTAACGGGTTCGAAGTTTGGGCCAGGTATCTATGATATAATTATATCTTTAGATAAAGAAGAGGTAATAAAGAGATTAACTAACAAGAAACTTAGCTAATACTAAAGACGCTTCATCAGAGGAAGTGGTTTTTGATCTGATTTGACCTAATGTTTTTTCACAATCATTAACTTGTTGTTTCATTTTTTCAGGGTTTTTTAGAAAATAAACAACAGAATTATAAATTTCTTTAGAATTGCATTCTTTTTGAATTAATTCAGGAATAATTTCTTTATCATTAATTATATTAATAATATTTGCATACTTAATCTTTACTAATAATTTCACTATTAAATAATTTAAATAATTCATTTTATAGATAATTAAAGAAGGTACTTTAGCATTACAAATTTCAAGTGAAACTGTTCCAGATTTTGAAACAGCAAAAGTGGATTTTTCTAATATTTGTTTCTTGATATTTTCATCAGAAATAACATCAACATTTTGTAAATTAGAAATTTTAATTTTTTTATTGATTAAATTTCTATTTTCTTTTGTGGCATGAAAAACAAAAAAATAATCATCAAAATTTTCGTTCATTAAATTAATAAAATTAATTAAGATAGGTAAAAGTAAATCTAATTCAGAAGACCTACTGCCTGAAAAAAGTGAAATAATTTTTTTATCATTAGATATAATGTTAGTTATTTTTGTTTTATTTTTAGTTTCTTGTTCTAATAGAGGGTGACCTACAAACGTATTAGGAATGTTTTCTTTATCAAAATATTTTTTTTCAAAATGAAACAAAAGTAAAACATGGTCTAAAAATTTTTTAAATTTTTTAATTCTACCTTCTCTCCAAACCCATATTTGTGGCGCAACATAATGAATAGTTTTAATTTTTTTATTGATTTTTTTTACCTTCTCAGCAACTCTCAAAGTGAAATCAGGACTATCAACGCTAAACAAGATATCTGGATCAAATTTTACTATTTCGTCAACAGTTTTATTTATTTTACTTTTAATTTTGAAAATATTTAACAAAACACTAGTAAAACCGATATACGTTATTTCTTTTAAATCAAAAATTGATTTAATACCCAGTGAGTTTAAATGAGTTCCACCAACGCATGAATATTTAATATTAGAATTATTATTTTTAAGTTTAGAAATTACTTTTGAAGCAAGTTTATCTCCAGAAGGTTCACCAGTTAGAATAAATATTTTTTTCATTTAACAGTAATAAACATCTTATTTTTATTAGCAAAGTTAATGCATTTATTTTTATCTAAAAAAACATTTTGTTTACTTTTTATAACCACACCTTTTAATCCAGCACTTTTACTTTGTTTTAAAGTTTTTAAACCAATGGTCGGTAAATCGACTCTAAGATCTTGCTTTTTTTTTGGAAATTTAACTAAAACTCCATGATTTCTGAATTTATTACTTTTACTATTTTTAAGCATCTTTTCAGTTCCACCCTTTCCTTCAATTGAAACAACTTTTTTATTTCTTACAACAACTCCTTGGCTAAAATTGTATTGCCCTAAATTATTTAAAGTTTTAATTGCCTTCGTAATATCTAATATGTCTTGATTATTTGGCTTAATCTTTGAGTAGTTTCCTTTTTTAAGATTAAGTTCAGGGTTAAATCTTAAAGAACTTTCAGTTTTGATTTGATTATGAGTTAATATCTTTATGATTTCTTTAAGAATAGCAGCATCTCCAAGTTTGGATGCTCTAATTATCCTTGGCATATAATATATTCCTTTGAAATCCAATTTTAATTTAGAAAAATTGGGTTTAATTACTTTTCCAGCAAACAGAACTCTTTTACATTTATTTTGTTTCAAAATATTAATTATCTTACCAAATTGGCCAATAGAAACTGAATAAGATCTTTTATCTTTTTTAAATTTTTTTGATGATGATAAATCTATTATCAAATAGTTTATCTTTTTTTTCTTAATTTTTTTAAGAATTTCATTTGGAAAAGCTGTATCACCAAAAATTAAACCTATCATCTTATGAAAATGGAGTACAAATAGATCTTTTTTTATCTTTTGTAATAAATTCAATTACATCTTTAACCAATGGGTTATCTTTAAAAGAACCATCTAAATTACTTATATTTTCTGTCAGATTTCTTGTCGCAAAGATATTTTTGTAGACTTCACTTAAGCCTAAAATATCTTTATTTTTAAATTTAGCTCTTCTTAAACCTATTAGGTTCAGCCCTTGTAAAGAGTTTCGGTTGCCAGTTGACAGGCCATAAGGAATAACATCATGCAATACGCCTGTCATACCTCCAATCATTGCCATTTTTCCTATTCTTGTAAATTGTTGAACTGCAGAATTTCCTCCTATAACAACATTATCTTCAATAATAGCATGTCCACCAAGTGGTACATTATTCGCTATAATTACTTTATTACCAACAATACAGTCATGAGCTACGTGAGATGAGATCATAAAAAGACATTTATTACCAATGATAGTTTTGCCACCACCTCCTACTGTGCCTGGGTTTATAGTAACATATTCTCTAATGGTATTATCATCGCCTATAATTAAGTCTGATTCTTCATTATTATATTTCAAATCTTGTGGGTGATTACCAATAGATGAAAAAGGATAAATCTTATTTCTTTTTCCGATTATTGTTTTTCCAGCAATATTTACATGCGAATGAATGATTGTGTTACTTTTAATTTCCACATTAGGTCCTATTACACAGTAAGGGCCAATATCTACGTTATCAGCAATTTTTGCATTAGAATTTATTATACTTGTTTTATGTATCATTTATTATCTTTTAAAAATTTCCTCAAATCTTTTGAAGGATAACCCATAACTTTTGTATTATGAGGTATATCTTTAATTACCCCACTACCGCCACCTACTTGAACATTGTTTCCAACTTTAAGATGCCCCGAAATACCTGCTTGACCACCAATCATAACATTATTACCTATTGTTGAGCTACCAGCCATTCCAACTTGACCAGCAATAATACAATTATTACCTATTTTATTATTATGAGCTATATGGACTTGATTATCTAAAAATGTATTTTTACCAATAATTGTATTAGACATAGATCCTCTATCAATAGTAGAGCCACACCCAATTTCAGAATTTTCACCAATAATAACTATGCCTATATGGGGGTATCTCAAGTTTTTTTTATTATTAGGTAAAAAACCAAAACCTTTTTTACCTATAACACAACCATCTAAAATATTAACATTGTCTTCGATGATTGTATTTCTAATAATTGTATTAGATCCTATTGAACAATTAGACCCTATAACAACATTTTTTTCAATAATTGAATTATGTCCTATTGAACAATTCTTTCCTATTTTAACATTATCACCTATTAGAACGTTAAATCCATATTTAATTTTATTTTTAAAATTAAAATCATTAATTTTTTTAACAGTCACATCAAAATTATCATTAATAGCTTCTGGATAAAATTTAGAAGTAATTTGAGATATTGCTAATAAAACATTGTTTACAATTATTTTTTTACACCCCTTGGGTAAATAATTTTTTAAACCTTCTAATGTTAAGCAATAAGATGCTTTGGTATCAGCAGCAATTAAGGAATATTTTTTTGAATGAAAAAAAGTTAATTCATTTTTTTGAGCTGAGCCAAGTTCTTTAACATCATAAATTAAATCTGATTTATAATTATCTATATTTATTAAATCTAAATCATCAATAATATCGCTAATGACAAAAGGTCCATTATTTTCAAAAAAAGGATTATTCACACAAACTTATTATCAAAATTTTTGATATAATAATTATCAATAAATATTACTAATTATTTTCTATCAACAATTGTTGCTGACCATTGAGCATCAGCCATTTTTTTACCTTCAACAAAAGCAACACCTTTATACTTCCATACTCTACCGTGTGACCTGGTTGCTTCTATATTAAGTTCTAATTGACAATCAGGTATAACAGGATTTCTAAATCTAGCTTTATCAATACCCATCAAAAAAACTAATTTATTTTCATAAGTTTCTTTATCAATACCATGGGCAGTTAAGGCAGCGGCAGCTTGTCCAAAAGCCTCGACAATTAAAACACCAGGCATTACAGGATTATCAGGGAAATGACCTTGTACAAAAAAACTATCTCTTCTAACATTAACAATCGCAGTTGCAGAAAAAAGTTTTTTAATATTAATTAGCCCATCAATTAGAAGCATTGGCTCCCTATGAGGTAACAAATTTATTATATCTTTTTTATCTAAAGAATTTTTCATTATTTTATTTCAATAGTTTTAACTGTTTGATTAATTTTTTTTAAAATTAAATTGGTAATATCTAATTCTTTTTTTCCAATGAGTATATTTTTTTTTTGTATAATTAAAGATACCTCATTATTTTTTGAATATTCTTCTAATAATGGAACAATTTTACTCAAAAAATTATTAGTGCCTTTAATTTTAGTTTTATCTAAATTTTTTATTTTTTCTGATCTATTAATATTAAATTCTTTAACTTTAATTTTAAATTCATTTACTAATTTATTATATTCAGAACCTTCTAAAATATTTTTTTTTGCCCTTATATCAGATTCATCTTTTTTTAAATCAGTTTCAATTTTTTTAATATCATCAAAAGTTTTTTTTTTAAATTGTTCAAATTCATTTATAAATTTTTTTCCTGCATTTGATTGAGTTAGAACCATGTCTAAATCCAAATATACAATATTTTGTTTACTAAACAAATTGGTTGTGAAGAAAGGTATAAAAATTAAAAATAAAAATATTCTTTTTTTCATTAAAATGATGTGCCCAAATTGAATCTAAATGTCTCTGTAATATCTGTATCTTTTTTTGTTAATGCTTGGCTTAATGAGAAATTTAAAGGTCCAATAGGTGTAAACCAATCAAAAGCAAGTCCAGTAGAGCTTCTAATAAAGCTGGATGCATTATTATTTGAGCTGTAGTCGACACCCCACACATTTCCTAAATCTACAAAAGCAGAAACATCTGTGTTTTGAAAAGACTCAAAAAATGGAAGTGTTGAGGATACAGTAGCAGCAGATGCAAAGTTTCCACCAACAAACTCAAGTCCATCCTTAGGTCCCACTTTACCATATTCAAAACCTCTTAATTTTCTATTTGATAAAAAAAGCCTTTCTGAAATTTTAATCTCATCAGCACCTAGAGCGGTTGCATTCTTTATTATAAAATCAAATTTTAATGTCTCATTTTCAAAAATTGGATGATAATTATTAAATTCATATGAATTAACAAGAGTATATTTTTGAGATACTAAAGGTATGTTTTGAGAAAATGTATTTTTAAAACCTTTTGTTGGTCTATAAGCCGAGTCTGTTTTATCTTGCTGAAAAGAATATTTAAATTTTGTTTCAAAGTAATCCCCTTCTTGTTTTTTTAATTTAGCAGAAGCTTTTGTTGATGTTTCAATACTTTCATAAAATGTTGTAAAGGTTGGACTAAAGAAGATATCATCATATTGTTCATATCTTGTACCCACACTTATACTTGTCATATTATTTTTATATCCAAAATTTTTTAATCTATCTGTTTCAACTGACTCTAAATTAAAAATAATATCTTTTTCTGATTCTTTATAATTAGGTTTAACAATAAAAAAATTTCCTTTAATACTTTCTTCAGAGACGGTAAGGTTTGTAGATAATTTAGTACCTTTTCCAAGAAAGTTATTTTCTTTAATTCCAAATGTTGCGGTTCCACCAGACGTTCCAACACCTGCTCCTAATGAAATTTCACCAGTAGCCTTTTCTTCAACGGTTATATCGATAATCTTTAAATCATTTGAAGAACCATCGATAATTTTAGTATCAACATTTTTGAAAAAATTTAAACCTTTAATATTGTTGATTGTTTTGTTAAATAATATTTCATTAAATGCATCTCCTTCATCAACAATAAATTGATCTCTGATAACCTTTTCTACAGTAATACTGTTTCCATAAATATTTATTCTTTCAATGTATGATTTTTTTGTTTCAATAAAATCAATAAATAAATCTATTTTATTTCCATTTATTTTTTCTACAACATTAGCATCGATAAATTCATACTGATTATCCAGTGCAATTTTATCAATGTTATCTAGTAAATTCTGAATGACTTTGAAACTATAAACAGTACCTTTTTGTTTATTAAAATTATTTTCAATATTTTTAAAATGATTCTTGTCAAAATTTAGAGGTGTATTTAATGTAATTTTATTGAAATAATATTTTTTCCCAGCATCGATATTAAAATTTAATTCAAATGAACCATCATCTAAAAAATTTGAAGTTAAAGCTTTGATTTTAGCATCGTAATAACCATTATTTTTATAAAAGTTGTTTAACAACCTTTCATCTAGTGAAATTCTTTCTAAGTTAAGAATTTTTTTATTAGATATGAACTTCCAGAACCTGTCTTCCTCTGAGGTTATTATGTTTCTTAACTTTCTTTCTTTATATATTTTATCACCTAAAAATGAAATTTTTTTAATATTGGCTCGTTTACCTAAGTTAATATCAAATACTAAATCAACAGTATTATTTTTATTTTTAATCAATTGCGTCTGAACATTGGAAAAATAAAAACCATAATCTTTTGTTATTGTACTTAATAAATCTCCATCTTCTTTAGCTAAAAATTCTGTGTAAGGACTTTTTTCTTTAAGAACGGTTGACTCATATAGTATCTTTAAAAAAGGTTTTTTTTTAACACCAGATATTATTAATGATTGGATTACTGGATTTTCAATAACTTCAATATTTAATATATTATCCTCTGTTGAAAATTCTATATTTTTAAAAAAATTTGTTTCATATAAACTTTTTAAAATATTATTAAAATCATTTGCATTAAGTTCTTTATCAAATTTTATATTTCCAAGTGCCTTAATACTTTCAGCAGAAACTCTTTTATTTCCTTGAACTTTTATGTCTTTTATAATTTCAGAATAAACAATGACTGGAAAAAAAAATGAAATAAAAACAGATATTAAAAATAAAAAACGCATAATTGTCAGGATAATACACTTAACCTTTTAGTTTTCAATCTTACATAGTCATTTAAATTTATTATTTCGACTATATTCATTGGTATTTTTCTCTTATACTTAAGAAATTCTGGTAATTTAATAATTTTTTTTAATAGCTTATTTATTTGTATAAATTTTATATTATTATTTAAAAATTGATTCACCAACTCATCATTAGCAGCCACCACAATAGTATCAAATAGCGTAACTTTATTAGAAAATTCTTTTAATACGTCTGTTATAGGGTAACGTTTTATATCTACTTCTTTAAAATCTAAGTTGTTAAGTGATTTTAAATCAATTTTTTTAGTTTTAAAATTTTTTGTACCATTGTCATATATTGAATTAAAAATTGGTATGGTCATCGAAGTTTCATGAATCAAAGTTTTAATTAATCCATTTTTAAACTTAACAATTGCATGAACATAAGATTTTGGATGGACAAGAATACTTAACTTATTTAATTTAATATTAAAAATTCTTTGCGCTTCAATGATTTCAAAAACTTTATTCATCATTGTTGCAGAATCTATTGATATTTTATTGCCCATTTTCCAGTTTGGATGATTGATTGCCTTATGTTTTGATATCGACGAAAACTTTGAAAGTGGTAAGTTTAGAAAAGGTCCTCCAGATGCAGTCAATATGGCATTCTCAATATTGTCAATTTTCAAAGTATCTATTAGTGAATAAAGTGAAAAATGTTCAGAATCTACAGGTATAAATTTAGTATTATATTTTAATAATTTTTTTTTAATTAAATTCCAACCACAAATTATTGACTCTTTATTAGCAATAGCTATTTTTCGGGTTAATGGAATTGAATTAAGTGTAGGTTCAAGTCCAGCTAAACCAGTTATTGCTGACATAATATAGTCAACCTTGGTATAAATAATTTTATCTAAGTTTTTAAAATCACAATAAATATTAAATTTTTTACCAAATCTTTTTTTTGCTATTAAATATTTTTTATGATTTGTTATAATCAAATTTTTCACTTTATACTTTGTAGCTTGACGAAAAAGAAGGTTAATATTTTTATTTGATGTTAGAAGAATAATTTCAAAATTATCAAAATCTTGATTAATAATTTTTAATGTATTTTTACCAATAGAACCTGTAGATCCGAAAATTATAATTTTTTTCTTTTTCATTTAGATTAGATAAAAAAGCAAAAGACCGATTGGTATAGCAAATATAATACCATCAATTCTATCTAACATACCTCCATGACCAGGTAATATGTCGCTTGTATTCTTTACATTTGCCTTTCTTTTTAATAGTGAGATTAACAAGTCTCCAACTTGCGTAGTTAATGAAATTAAAACTGTTATCATTATGAAGGTGGGCAATCCATATAAATAAAAATATTTTACAAATAAAGGAACTAACAGCAAAGAGAATATTAAAGAACCTACAGAACCTGATATAGTTTTATTTGGGCTGATGTTTGTAAGTTTTTTTCCTTTAAATATTTTTCCAACTATCAAGCCACCTAAATCAGATGCAATTCCTACAAGAATTGAGTAAAATAAGTACACTTTTAAATCTCCATTTTCTGTTTCGATGATAAGAATAAGATAAACAATAAACGAGAGGTATAAAAGTGATATTGCTTTTAATAAAAATCTCAATAATTTTTGACTAAAATTTTCTCTTATAAAAATTTTTGATATTAATGCGTAGAATTCTATCCAAGAAATAATTGCTATTACAATCATGGAAATTATCAAAATATAAGAATATTGATACATCAAAAATAGTAATAATATTAAAAAAAAAGAAGTAATAGATCTTTTTTTTAATTCTGATTGCATCATATAGATCCAAAATTTCTTTTTAACATTCTAAAATTTTTTAATATTCTTTTATAATCTTTTTTTTTAAAGTCAGGCCAGAGTTTTTTTTCAAAGAAGATTTCAGTATAAGCTAGTTGCCAGAGCAAAAAATTACTTAACCTTTGTGTATTTCCTGTTCTAATTAAAATATCAGGATCTGGTAAGCCCTTAGTGTAAAGACTATTTTCAATATTTTTTTCATTTACTTTGATATTTTTTTTTTTGATTATTTTTAAAGTATTAATTATTTCATTTTTAGATCCATAATTTAAAGCTAAATTAATTTGTAGCTTATTATTTTGAGATGTTTTTTGTTCTGAAATTTTTATTAATTTTCTTAACTTGATAGGAAGTTTTTGTTTTTCTCCAATAAACTTTAATTTGATTTTATTCTTTATTAAAGAATCAATTTTCTTTAAAAGAAAGTTTTCTAATAAATTAAATAAAAAATATATTTCTTTTTGAGGTCTTTTCCAATTTTCAGTTGAAAATGTATAAAGTGTTAAGTAACTTATTTTTTCTATTAGACTTTCTTTAATAACAGACTCAACACTACTTAGACCAGCTCTGTGACCAGAGTTTCTTGACCCCTTATGCTTAATGCCCCATCTTCCGTTTCCATCCATGATGATGGCAACATGTCTAACTGGGTTCATATGGTCATTATTTCTTTTTCTTTAACTTCAACTTTAGTATCTATAGTTTTAATGTGCTCGTCAGTAAA
>ENA-OSJC01003251-OSJC01003251.1-marine-metagenome-genome-assembly--contig:-NODE-3251-length-11705-cov-3.268146_pt1 | contig 11705 bp, 6 predicted proteins | sample MGYA00237885_ERZ534234 | MGnify/ENA primary metagenome ERZ534234 (study PRJEB26413, sample SAMN06343907) | marine metagenome | isolation source: coastal waters | place: Atlantic Ocean: West Antarctic... | reverse complement strand
CACAGTGCCTTCGTCGGCCTTCCAAAACAAGGCGGCCACCGCCGTCTCCGATTACCAGGGAAGCCCGGGCGTCTCCCCTGTCACCATCGTGAGTGATGGCCATGGCCTCGCCACCGGAGAGACGATCACCATTTCAGGATACCCCGGAATTTCGAACTACAATCAGAGCTTCGAAATTATCGTCACGAGCGCTAATGCCTTCCAGATCGACACGCCTTTCCTCGACAACGCCGCCACAAAAGGCGAGTGGGTTTCAGGTCGCGCCTTTGGTCTGAGCAGTGTGAAAGGCGACGATATTTGGCTCGTCGAAGCCGATCGCTCCGGCCCCATTTCCTTTGTCGACCGGGTCGACTTTGCTGCCGCCCGCGAAAATGAAACCCTAGGTCGCTGGCCCGATGGCGATGGTGACGGCTCGCTCTTCACCATGGTCTCTCCCACCCTCGGAAATACCAACAGCGGCCCACTCCTCGGACCTGCCTTCATTTCTGAAGTGCATTACAAGCCACTCGGAGCGTTAAGCCAGCAGTTTGTCGAGCTCACTAACGATTCTGAATCCGCCTTGAACCTGAGCCGCTGGAGACTCCGCGGCGGCTTGGACTTCGACTTCACCGCAACCCACAGCATTCCCGCAGGTGGACAGGCCCTCATCGTTTCCTTCGACCCTGCTTCCGATCCAGCCACCGCTGCCTCCTTCCGCAGCACGTTCAATATCGATGCTGCAGTGATCCTCATCGGTCCCGCGACCGATGGCCCGCTCGACTCCACTTCCGGCACCGTGCGCCTTCAGGAAGGCTTGGTCCACGCGACCGCGAATCCGCAGGTAACCGTCGATGAAATTGACTACCTCTCGACCAACCCATGGCCCCTTCTCGCTGCCACCGGCAACTCGCTCCAGCGCAATGCCCCACTCGCCTTTGGCAATCTTCCCACCTCATGGTTTGCTCTTGCACCAAATCCCGGCAGCTACAGCTCAAGCGGAATCGACTACACCACCTATGCCGCCAGCAATGGATTGGGTGGACCGCTGGATGATGACGATGGCGACGGCTCGGCCAATATCATCGAGTTCGCCACCGGTTCGAACCCCTCTGATTCCGCCAGCCTTCCTCTGGGTTTCGGAGCCGGAAATGTCGTCACCTTTAACCGCAATCTTCAAGCCGAGGGCGTCGCACTCATCCTGGAATCGTCTCCTGATCTGGAAACCTGGACCAACACAACGACTTCTGAAGGAGCGACTCAAGGCGCGCTGCAAAATCGCTTCGTCAATTTTGACCCTACAAGCGAAGCCAATCATTATTGGAGGTTAACGGTAGCCCTTCCTTAGAAATCTTTCAAAATCTTGTCGTTGCAAGATGCCGATGAAGGGGCCACTTTTCAGGTACACTGTATGACACATTTTGCTTACTTTTCCGCCTTCTGGGGCTTCATTTCCTTTGCCGGCTTCGCTAGCGCGCAGAGTCCTACCGACATTAGCTTCTCGGGCAGCACCGTAAGCGGAGCCGCAAATGTCGGCTCTCTCGCGGGGTCCTTCACCACAACTGATCCCACCGCTGGAGACGCCTTCACTTACTCCTTCGTTACTGGTTCAGGAGACACGCATAATGGCCGATTCGACATCCAAAACGACCAGCTCTTCGTCGATCGCGATCTCTCCTCCTTACCGAGCGAAAGCTTCCTCACCATCCGCGTGCGCACCACGGACGCTTCTTCGAATTTTTTCGAAAAAGAGTTCAACCTCCAGATCGTCAACGACTCTGATGCCGACGGCCTCGATGACTCCTGGGAACTCAGCTATTTTCCAGATCTCACTACTGTCAGCGGATCGGATAACAGCGACAGTGACACGCTGGACAACCTAGCCGAGCAAGCAGCGGGCACCGATCCCACCCTCTCCGACACCGATACCGATGGGCTCGATGACAATGTCGAAACCAACACCGGCGTCTACAACTCTCCAACCGACACTGGCTCCAATCCTCTCAATCCCGATTCCGATGGTGACGGCCTCAACGATGGCGTCGAAGTCGATTCGGCAAATGGCTTCGTCACCAATCCCAATCTCGTGGATACCGACAGCGATGGCTTTTTTGACCAAAACGAAATCACGCGCGGCCACGACCCCACCCTTTCAAGCGACTTCCCGACCGGACTCCTGCCGCTCGTCCTCAACGAAATCGTGACGGACAACGTAACGGGCATCGAAGACGGAAACGAAAAGCGCACAGACTGGGTCGAGATCTTCAACCCGAACGCGCAGGCTCTCAATCTGGACGACTTCTATCTCACCGACGACCCCACCAACCTCACCAAATGGAGCTTCCCCTCCATCGAGATTGGAGGAAATGGATACCTCATCGTCTTCGCCTCCGGAGATGGCGTGCAAGATCCAACGGGCCACCCGCATGCCAACTTCCGACTCGGAAGTTCCGGTGAATTCCTCGCCCTCGTCAGCCCGAATGGCAGCACCATCGACGACCTCTTTTCTCCCGCTTACCCGGAACAATTTACCAACATTTCCTACGGCCGTATCAATAGCGGTGGCTTTGCTTACTTCGCAAACCCAAGCCCTGGTTCGGCAAATAGCTCCGGCGCTCCCGGTGTCGTTAAGGATACGAGGTTCACGGCAGACCGCGGCTTCTACGACAATCCCTTCCAGCTCGAGATCCTCTCGGACACGCCCAATGCCCAGATCCGCTACACCCTCAACGGATCACTCCCCACCCCCACCAGCGGCACCATCTACAGCGGCCCGATCGGCATCTCCACCACGACCAACGTCCGCGCGATCGCCTCGCTCCCCGGAACGGATTGGCTTCCGACCAATGTCGACACCCACACATACCTCTTTGTCGATCACGTCGCCCAGCAACCTGCCAACCCAGCAGGCTGGGCCACCGATTGGGGCTACGATAGTCAGATTGATTCCAACGATGGCGGCCGAAATGGCATCGTCACTGCCGATTACGAAATGGACCCGCGCGTGGTGAACGACACCCTCGGTCTCCGGGACGCGGATCACAGCATGCGTAATGCTCTCCTCGACATTCCCAGCGTATCAGTCTCGATGGAGCAACTCGAAATCGTCGCCTCCGAGGCCCAACGCCGAGCCGGAGCCACCCGGAGTCTTTACGGAACGCCTAAGCTCCGCTTTGAGAAAATCTGCTCGGTCGAATATATCCTCCCGGATGGATCCAAGGGCTTTCAGGAAGACTGTAAAATCGAGACCCACGGAAACTCCTCCCGTACCCCATGGCGGATGCAGAAGCATTCCCTCCGCCTCACCTTTTCTTCCACCGTGGGAATTGGAAAACTGAACTACGATCTCTTCCCCGACTCTCCCGTCGATGAATTCAACAAGCTCGTCCTCCGCGCCTGCTTCACCGATTCATGGGCTCTCAATTCCTGGTCCTCCGCCCGCTATCGTCCCAACGATGCGCAATACATTCGCGACGTCTGGATGAAGGATTCCATGAAGGAAATGGGCCACGCTTCGGGTCACGGAAATTTCGTCCACCTCTATTTAAACGGCGTCTATTTTGGCGTTCACAACCTCGCTGAGCGCATCGAAGACGATTGGTATTCCGAGCACATTGGCGGAGAAAAAGAAGACTGGATCATCAATAAGGATCTCGATTCTCCACCGACTCGCTGGAACCAGATGTTAGGTCTGGCAGCCACCGCTCGAACCGACAACGCGGCCTATGAAACGGTCAAAGATTTCCTCGACGTCGAAAACTACGCGGACTACATGCTCCTCCACTTTTTCGCCGACTCGGAAGATTGGCCCCACCACAACGGCTACGCTGCCGCAAACGTAGACAGCGGTGACGGTAAGTTTCGCTTTCAGGTCTGGGACCAGGAAATCGCCCTCGATAAGTTTTCCTGGAATCGATACGACGACAGCCGCGGCGGAGGTGCCCCTTTCCAGAGACTGCGTCAAAATGAAGAATTCCGTATGCTCTTCGCCGACCGGGTCTACAAGCACATGTTCAATGGCGGAGCCCTCTCGGTCGCAACCGCAGGCCGGAACTACTTGAGACGAGCCAATGAAATCGACAAAGCGATCGTGGCCGAATCCGCCCGCTGGGGAGATGTCCAGGAAACCACTCCTTACGGAAATAATCCCGGATCTCAGACTGGAGTCGATCAGGACAGCCACCCGCCTCTGCTCAATAACCCGGTCTACTTCACCCGGGAACAGCACTGGGTCGTCGAGCGCGACAACATCCTCAATCACTACCTCCCGGTTCTCCACGATCAAAGCGATAGACGCTCTATCGTTCGCGAACTGAGAGCCGAAAACCTCTATCCCTCCATCAACCCACCAGTCTACTCCCAATTGGGTGGAGTGGTCCCCGTGAATTTTGAACTCAGCCTCACCTCCGAAAACGGTGGGGTTTACTACACCACGGATGGCTCGGATCCGCGCGCAGTCGGCGGAGACATCGGCGCTACCGCTGGAAGCTTCGGCGCTCCGAGCTTCGAGGGCATCTTTGGCTACGATGCCCTTGATTGGAACTTCCTAGACACCGCCGTCGCACAATCGTCCAGCAATATCGTGGTGGGAAATGCCGCCTACGGCACCGGCGATTGGAAGCATCCATCCTTCGATGATTCCAGTTGGGGCAATGGCCAGGCCCCTCTAGGCGGTGGACGAGTCAACGCTCTCACCAAAAATCAAGAAATCACGATCGGCTCTACTGTCTATTTGCGAAAAGAAATCACGATCACTGATGCCTCCAACTACCTCAGTCTGAAGTTCTCCTCGATCCACGACGACGGTATCATCGTCTATCTCAACGGACACGAACTCTACCGACTCAACATGGACAATGGGACGGTCGCTTTCACCGACTTTGCCATCGCAAACGGCGACGAAAACAATGCCACCGATACCGAGCACACCCTCCTGGCAGGCCAACTCCTGAATGGCGTCAACGTCATCGCGGTAGAACTCCACAACCGCAGTGCCACCAGCGGCGACTTGGGGATCGACATGAAACTCGACGCCCTCAAATCAGCCGCCGCTGGAAACACCCTGAATCTCGCCTCCACCGGCACCGTGAAAAGCCGGACCCGCACTACCGGCGGAGAATGGTCTGCGCTCCGGGAAGTCGATTTCATTGTCGGGATTCCAGCAGCAACCGGAAATCTCGTGATTTCCGAAGTTATGTATAACCCCCAGGGACCCGACGAAAATCTCGAGTTCATCGAACTCTTCAACATCAGCGAGCAAGCCCTCGATCTCACCAACCTCTCATTCGCCGATGGCATCGGCTATGACTTCCCCACTGGCTTTGTCATCCCCTCGGGAAGCCGGGTCGTGATCGTGAAAGACCAGATCGCCTTTGCCGCCAACTATCCCACCAATGGAATCGTCATCGCGCCCGGAACTTTCTCCAGCAGCCTCTCGAATAGTGGTGAGGATCTGATTCTGAACGCAAACGATGGCAGCCCCATTCAGAGCTTTAAGTATTTTGCCGATGGCACCGCCGGATGGCCCACGACGCCGGATGGTTTCGGGCCTTCCATGGTCCTGGTAGATCCTCTCAGCAATCCTGACCCCTCGCTCGGGAGCAATTGGGAAGCCTCAGCGAACAGTGGTGGGACCCCGGGCACCGGAGTTGAGAAACCATTTCCCGCCAATCCCGACGAAGACCTCGATAGCGATGGCCTCAATGCGCTCGCAGAATACTTCTTTGGGACTTCTGATGATTCCGAAAACGAAAATCCCGTCTTAGCGACCTTCGTTGACGGCGAGGTTCTCCTCACCTTCCCTCGCGATCCCGCGGCATCTGCCGCCCAAGCCGTCATTGAACTCTCAGATGACCTCATCACTTGGGAGGAGGACCCGACTTCCATCACCGCGCAAGCAAGTAGTGCGCTCGATGATGGTCGCGCTTTGGACCGCTACTCCGTCGATCAGGCATCGCCGAAGAAGTTTGTGCGCGTGCGCATCATGCAAACTCCGTGACCTACTTCTGGTGGGCCAAGATAAAGTCCACAATGGGCTTCGGATCCTTCAAGCTATGAGGGTGATGACCCACGCCCGGCTTTCGGATGACCTTGATCTCGCCTCCAAGCTCACGATAGCGCTTCTCGATCACATCAGAGTTTTCTGCCACCGGAACGATCTTGTCGGCTTCCCCGACGACGTGGATCAAGGCGACCTTATGCCTGGCAAGCGGAGCGAGATTATCGACGGGATTTTTTGAGTAAGCCCTCGCCTCTTCCTCGGTGAGTTTATAGGCCTTCAAGATGGCCGGATTGATCTTGGGCCAGCTTTTAAAATCGCAGACCGGCGCATCGCCATAAATGCAATTCACCTTCTCGGGATTCTTGGCCGCCCAATTGTAAACGATGAGTCCGCCCCGGGACATGCCCTCAAGGTTCACTTTCTTCGCGAACCCTTTCTTTTCGGTCAGGTGCGCATAAAAACGATCCCATCGGGCCACCGCCTCAGGCGCTCCGTAAAGACCGGCGATATCGCAGAAGGCCACATGAAACCCTGCCTTCAATAAGGCGACATCGGTCTGAGGTTCGTGCCCGAAAAACCGAGCCCGGATGATCCACGGTTTCCCCGCAGCTCCCTTTTTCGGAACCACCATTTTACAATTAAGATCACCGACCTTAAAATCATATTGCTCAAAGCCATGAAAATTCCCCTTCTTTCCGGGCCAGGGAGCTTCGTCCGCAAGAGCCGAAATTACCGGACTCATCACCATGAGCATCAAAATCACAAAACGTTTGGAGAGATTCATCTGCACTAGAGAACGCGAGCGCACGCTGGAATATTTCTGCTTCATTGCCGATTCTTCCATCAGGGCTATTGTGACCTGAGCTTAAATGAATATCCCAACCCTCAGCGGCATCATCCGACGCCGTCTCCTCCTGAACTATCGCATCGCTCCCGAGTTCGTGAACCCCCTCCTTCCAAAAGGCTTTCGGCCCAAACTGGTGCAGGGGTATTCAATTGCCGGAATCTGCCTAATTCGTTTAGAGAAGGTTCGTCCTAAAGGCCTCCCTGAATTTCTCGGGATCTCCAGTGAGAACTCCGCCCATCGCTTCGCGGTAGAATGGCATGATGGCCACGACTCGAAGGAAGGCGTGTTTGTTCCCCGTCGGGACACCGATTCACGGCTCAACTCACTCGCGGGTGGACGCATCTTTCCGGGCGTTCATCATCTCTCCCGCTTCGAAGTGGAGGATCAACAGGATCTCGTAAAAATGGTCGTTCGGGATGGAAAAGACTCCCCGCTGATAGATCTCGAAGTTCACCCGGCGAACGAGTTGCCCGACACCTCAATATTTTCATCGCTCGCAGAATCATCGGACTTCTTCGAAGCCGGTTGCATCGGCTACTCGGCCCGGCCCGAGTCTTGTGTGCTCGACGGGCTTCTCCTAAAGGTTCCTGACTGGAAAGCTTCCGCCCTGTCCGTCTCGAAGATCCGGTCCCGCTACTTCGATGACTCGGAACGTTTCCCCGCAGGCAGCATCACCTTCGATCACGCCCTCCTGATGCGAGACATTCCCCACGAATGGCACTCCGAGCCCCGGATCCAGGCCTAAATGTGCTCTTGGTAGAGCGGCTTAATCACGAGCTCCGGCACCACTACGGTTGGCGGCAATTGAGCAATCGTCACGATCAAAGAAGCGATGTCCTCGGGATGCACCATGCGCGCTTTCTGCTCATCGGGAACCGGGACCGGACGGTCATTGAGAATGGGCGTGTTGATTTCACCGGGGCAGATGCTCGTGATACGAATCCCATTCTCTTGTTCCTCGGCACCCACTCCTGAAGCGAGACCGGTAACGCCAAATTTCGAGGCGGCATAAGCAGCGCCCGCGAGCGGATAGGCCCGGAGTCCTGCAATCGAGGAGATATTGAAAATGAGGCCGTCCTTTTTCTCCCTCATCGCAGGTAAGGAAGCATGAAGAATGTTGAAAAAACCCGTGCAGTTGATCGCCATCACTTTATCAAAGTCCTCGGGCGTGAGAACCTCCATGCGCCGATTCGCGATATTGATCCCCGCCGCATTAACCACGATTTCAGGAGCCTTGATCTTCGCAAAGAGCGCGGCCACGTCATCGCGATCGGAAATATCACATGCCACCACGTTGAGAGAATCTCCGGCCACTTCGCGGAGCTTGGCTTCATTGCGACCACAGATCGTGACCTCGCATCCGGCTGCTTGCAGAGCCCGCGCGGCACCAAGACCGACACCGCTGCCACCACCGGTGACGAGGACTGATTTTCCTGAGAGTGAGTTCATTTAGTCGAAAATAGGGTAAAAGGTATTGAAAGCAACTTCCCCGAAAACGCCGGGGTCGTTGAAGCGCCGGTGTTGATCGAGAGCTGAAATGGTCGCCAGTTCCTCCGTGCTGAGCACGAAATCGAGATGAAGGTTCTCGCGAAGACGCTCGGGATTCTGCGTCTTGGGAATCGGAATCGTCCCCCGCTGCATCGCCCAGCGAATGAGAATCTGAGCCGGAGTACGATCATGGGCACTGGCGATACTGACGATGGTCTCGTGATCCAAAAGACGATCGCATTCTTCCGCCATTCCCAGAGTGAGGTAGGAATCAGCACCGAAGGGAGAAAAGGCGGTGACCGCAATATCCTCGGACTGCGCGTAGCGAAGGAGAGCATCTTGGCAGAGGTAAGGATGCATCTCCACCTGAAGAACCGAGGGCTTGATCCGCGCATAGCTGAGGACATCTCGGAGTCCGGCAGCAGTGAGGTTGCAAACACCAATGCGCTTCACCAATCCCGCCTCAACAAGTTCTTCCATCGCGGCCCAGGTATCCGCGTAAGAGACTTGGATCGGCTTCATCGCGGCATTCTCTTCGGCTGGATTCACCCAACCTGCAGGGTAGCGCTCTGCGGGATCCACGTATTCCAGCGCGATCGGAAAATGGATGAGATAGAGGTCCAAATACTCAAGCCCCAGGTCCTTCAGCGATCGCTCGCACGCCGCGCGCACATGCTGCGGTTCGTGGTCGGTATTCCAGAGCTTCGAGGTCACCCAAAGGTCTTCCCGACTGCAAAGGCCCGCTTTAAGCGCCGAAGCGATCCCTTTTCCAACGAGTTTCTCGTTGCCGTAGTCTGCCGCACAATCGAGATGGCGGTAGCCGACTTCGATCGCTTCGTGAATGACCGAGGGCGCCAACTCATCGGCAATTTTCCAAGTGCCAAGACCAGGAGACGGAAAGGCGGAGCCATCGGGAAGCAAATGAGCGGACACGTGCGGAGATTATGACCTCGTGAAAAGGATGCCAGCCTCCTTTGAAATTCAGGCAAAAAAAATGCCAGGAAACCACGGCAATGGAGGACAAGCTGGGGCTGCTTCGTTTCCGACCTGACCCGGTCCACCAGCCCACACTCCGCGGTTCCTGACAAGGAAAGGAGGTAAGTGAGGAAGCCGAAAAGGGCAACGACAAATTAACGAGCCGAAAAAAGATGTCACAAAATTGGCCCGCGACACCAATAACAGTGAATGCTAACTTCACTAACCGCCTTTAAGCTCATGAAAAAATCCTATCTCCTCCCCCTTCTCGCCTCCCAGGCCTTCGCCAACCCAGGCCTCACCATTTACAATCAAGGAATCGCAGTCGTCCGCGAAACCATCCCACTGAACCTAAAAGCGGGCGTCACCGAAGTCTCTTTTGATCAAGCGACCGCGCAAGTCCGCCCCGACTCCGTCGTCCTCCGTGATCCCTCCGGAAAAATCGCCTTCTCCGTCCTCGAGCAAGGCTACCGAAACGATCCCGTGTCCCAGTCCCTCCTCCTCCAGCACTTCGAGGGAAAGGAGATCACCTTTAAACGGCAAAACCAGGATGGCACCTTCGACTTAATCAAAGGAGAAATCGTCCGCTCGGGCTACGTCCCCGGAGGCCGCCACCAATCCCCCATCATCAAGATCGGCAGCCAGATGCAGTTCTCCCTACCCGGCGAGCCCCTCTTCCCCGCCCTCGGAAACGACTCCATTCTCCGCCCCACCTTAAATTGGCAAATCGACAGCGATGCGGAAGCCAAGTTCGACGCCCAACTCTCCTACATGAGCGGTGGGTTCAGCTGGGAAGCGACCTACAATGTCATCGCCCCCGAAAAAGGAGAAACCGTCACCATCAATGGCTGGGTCACCCTCAGTAACAAGAGCGGCACGGCCTTCCGCGATGCAACCGTCAAACTTGTCGCCGGCGATGTGAACGTCAATCGACCTCAGCCGATGATGATGTCATCTGCGAGTTCCTTTTCGAAGAGGTCCAAGGGCGAGGGCAAAAAAGTCACCGAAAAATCATTCGATGACTTCCACCTTTACGGCCTCCCTCGCCCTCTCACCCTGCGTGACCAGGAATCCAAGCAAGTCGAGTTTCTCGGATCATCGAAAGTGAAGGCGAAAAAAGTCTATCTCTACGCCCCTGTCCGCCACCGCTTCTACGGCGGCTGGAACGTCAATCCCATGACCCAAGAATACTCCAAGGACGTCGTTACTTCTTGGGAATTTAAGAACTCGAAAGAGAACGGCCTCGGCGTCCCCTTCCCCGCCGGAACGATGCGCTTTTACCGCAGCGATGAAGCCGATGGAAATCTCGAGTTTGTCGGTGAAAACAAGATCAAACACACCCCGAAGAACGAAATTATTTCCGTGCAAACGGGAACCGCCTTTGACCTCCTCGGTGAACACAAGACGACCGATTTCAAAGCCAGCTCCGACAAAAAATGGGCACGGGAAAGCTTCGAGATCACTCTCACCAACCGTTCCGAAGAAGAAAAAACAATCACCATCCGCGAGCCGCTCTGGCGCTGGTCCAACTGGAAGATTGAAAAGCCTTCCATGGAATTCACCAAGATCAACGCGAACACGATTGAGTTCAAAGTCGTTGTCCCCGCCGATAGTAAAAAGACCGTGACCTACACCGCTTACTACTCCGCTAACTAAGAGGACTTCGGTAGCGACAATCGCCCTTCTGCTCTCACGATCTTCCCTTGGTAAAGAAAACGCTCATAAAGAGAGCTAACCCAATTCTAACAAGCCGTTTTCTCAACCTTAAAATTAACTCATTCCCTGGATGGCTTCCGCTCACCCGGCAGCAAACCCTAACCCTCCGCGCGCTTCTCGTTCCAGAAAGCATCCATCTGCTTAAGCGTGGCGTCTTCCAGAGAAACTCCGGCCTTCTTGAGGCCCTTCTCGATGTGGCCAAAACGATCGAGAAATTTCTGATTCGTTCCCTCAAGAGCAATCTCGGGATCGACTCCCAGTTTCCGGGCAAGATTAGTGACAATAAAAAGAAGGTCTCCGATCTCAGATTGAAGTTCGGTACTCGCGGGATCTCCCACCTGATGCTTCGCAAGCTCTTCTTTCACCTCGCCAAATTCTTCCTCGATCTTTTCCACGATCCCATCGGTCGCGGGCCAGTCGAAGCCCACTTTGCTGGCCTTCTTCTGAAGCTTGGCGGAGCGCAGTAATGCAGGAAGCCCCTTTCCCACGCCGTGGAGGTAAGGTTTCTCTTCGTCGCCCTTTTCCGCTCGTTTGATTTCCTCCCACTGCATCAAGACGCCATCGGTCGAAGAAACATCGGACGATCCGTAAACATGAGGATGCCGACGAACGAGCTTCTCGGAAATACCACGCGCTATGCTGTCGAAATCAAAACGATCATCCTCTTGCGCGATCTCGGCATGAAAGACCACCTGGAGGAGG
>ENA-OSJC01003249-OSJC01003249.1-marine-metagenome-genome-assembly--contig:-NODE-3249-length-11715-cov-3.600447_pt1 | contig 11715 bp, 5 predicted proteins | sample MGYA00237885_ERZ534234 | MGnify/ENA primary metagenome ERZ534234 (study PRJEB26413, sample SAMN06343907) | marine metagenome | isolation source: coastal waters | place: Atlantic Ocean: West Antarctic... | reverse complement strand
ACAAGTATATCTCAAGCAGATTACCAGATGGAAAGTATTGTATATGAACTCAATAAATCGTCAGCAGAAATAGCATGTGCAATAACTAAAAGGTTTAATCTTCAAAACCCTAAGAAGCCTCGTTTTGTATGTGGAGCGATAGGACCAACAAATAAAACAGCTTCAATGAGCCCTGATGTATCAAGCCCTGGTTTTAGAAATATTGATTTTGATGAATTAAAATTATCATATATTGAACAGGTTAAAGGACTTATCGATGGTGGAGTAGACTTATTATTAATAGAAACAGTTTTTGATACACTTAATTGTAAAGCTGCACTATTTGCAGTAGATACTGTACTTCAAGAAACAAAGGTTTCTATTCCTTTAATGGTCTCAGGTACAATAACTGATGCGAGTGGTAGATTGCTTTCAGGGCAAACGGTGGAAGCATTTTGGCATTCTATTCGTCACATGGATTTACTTGCTGTTGGTCTAAACTGCGCTTTAGGTGCTGAGCAAATTAGGCCATATATAGATGAATTCTCCAAGATTGCGAATACAAATGTATTGGTCTACCCTAATGCCGGACTGCCAAATGAGTTTGGAGGCTATGATGAGAAGCCTAAAGATATGGCAGTATTTCTTGATGAATTTGCAAGCTCAGGATTAGTTAATATAATTGGTGGATGTTGCGGTACAGGGCCTGACCATATTTCTGAATTTGAAAAATTAGTTCAAAATAAAATTCCAAGAAAAATCCCCAAAAATCTTCCATTAACAAAACTAAGTGGTTTAGAATCAGTTATTATACGCCCTGATTCAAATTTTATAAATATTGGAGAAAGGACAAATGTTACTGGTTCATTAAAGTTTAGAAGATTAATCAAAGAAGATAAATATGATGAGGCTTTATCCGTTGCTCTAGAGCAAGTTCAAAATGGTGCACAGATAATAGATATTAATATGGATGAGGGTCTAATTGATGGTGAAAAAGCAATGGTCCGATTTCTTCGTTTAATAGCGGCAGAACCAGATATTGCAAAAGTTCCTATTATGATAGACTCTTCGAAATGGACTGTCATTGAAGCCGGGTTGAAAAATATACAGGGCAAGGGCATTGTGAATTCCATTTCACTAAAAGAAGGTGAAGCTGAATTTATTAGGCAGGGAGTATTAGTAAAAAGATATGGTGCTTCAGTTGTTGTGATGGCTTTTGATGAGAAAGGTCAAGCAGATACTTTCAAGCGAAAGGTCAAAATTTGTGAGCGTGCTTTTAAAATTTTAACTCAAAAAGTTGGTCTTGCACCAGAAGATATAATCTTTGATCCCAATGTTTTTGCTGTAGCAACAGGAATTGAAGAGCATAATGAATATGGTAAAGCTTATCTTGATGCAGCAAAAGTAATTAAGGAAAAAATGCCCTATTCACATATCAGTGGAGGTGTAAGTAATCTCTCTTTTTCTTTTCGTGGTAATAATGGTATGAGAGAGGCAATGCATTCTTGCTTTCTTTATCATGCATTACAAAGTGGCATGGATATGGGTATTGTAAACCCTAGTCAACTTACTCTTTATGACGATATCGAAGAAAAATTAAAAAAAGGGATAGAAGACGTACTTTTTAATAGAAACGCCGATGCAACTGAAAATTTAGTAGAATTAGCCGAAAACTATAGAGGAACAAAAAAAAATAAAGTAATTGAAAACAAATGGAGATCTTTACCTATAGAAGAAAGGTTAAAATATGCATTAGTGGAAGGAAAAGATCAGTTTATTGTAGATGATACTGAATTAGCACGAAAAGAATTAGAAAATCCTATAGATGTTATTGAAGGTCCATTAATGGATGGAATGAATAAAGTAGGTGACTTATTTGGAGCGGGGAAGATGTTTTTGCCTCAAGTTGTAAAGTCAGCAAGAGTAATGAAAAAATCTGTTGCATATCTTATCCCATTTATTGAAGATGAAAAACAAGGAAAAGGGCTTAGGGAGGTCTCAAATGGTACAATTATTTTAGCTACAGTTAAGGGAGATGTTCATGATATCGGGAAAAATATAGTTGGAGTTGTACTTGCTTGCAATGGTTATACTATCGTTGATTTAGGGGTAATGGTAAATGCGGATAAGATATTAAATGCAGTTATCGATTCAAAAGCTGATATCTTGGGATTATCAGGTTTAATAACTCCCAGTCTTGATGAAATGGTTTATGTTGCTTCTGAAATGAAGCGAAGAGATATTAAAATTCCATTACTTATTGGAGGGGCAACAACCAGTAAAAAGCATACGGCTGTAAAAATAGAAGAAAGATACCCTTTAAATGTGTTTCATGTATTAGATGCTAGTAGATGTGTTGGAGTTGTTGCGAAATTATTAAAACCAAATAAAAAAAATGTTTTCATAGAAGATACTAAAAAAGAATATCAAACATTGAGAGATCTGTTTTATGAAAACCAAAAAAATATCAATCTTCTATCAATTGAAGATGCTAGATCTAATAAACCTAACCTAAAATATGAGCCACATCTACCTAAAAAATTTGGAATTCAATGCTTTGACCCAATACCTTTAGAAGAGCTTGTTAATTATATAGATTGGACTCCGTTTTTTCATGCATGGGAATTCAAAGGAAGCTATCCTAAAATACTCGATGATAAAATAAAGGGAGTGGAAGCAAAAAAAATATTTAAAGATGCACAAAATATGTTAGAGCTAATTATCAAAGATAATTCGCTAGTTGCCAAAGGTATTTATGGCCTATTTCCAGCAAAATCTGAACTTGAAAAAGTAATAATTGAATCAGAAAATATAATTTTTGATTTCCCTAGACAACTTTTAGATAAAGGTACTAATCCTAATTATTGTTTAGCGGATTATATATCACCCAATAAAGAGGACTCCTTGGGTGTCTTTGCTGTGACAGCTGGACATGGAATCGAAATATTAACAGAGAAATATGAAAAAGATCATGATGATTATAACTCTATTATGGTTAAAGTTGTTGCAGATAGATTAGCAGAAGCTGCAGCTGAATGGTTACATGAATATGTTAGAAAAATTGGTTGGGGTTATTCAAAAGATGAAGATTTTAATCTAAATAATTTATTAAAAGAAAAATATAAAGGTATTCGACCAGCTCCAGGATACTCGGCTTGCCCTAATCATAAAGAAAAAGATAAAATATGGAAAATGTTAGATGTTGAAAAATCAATTGGTATTTCATTAACAGAGTCACGTGCAATGCTTCCTACTGCTTCAGTTTCAGGTTGGTATTTTTCACATCCGGATTCACATTATTTTAGCGTTTTAAAAAATGAGAGTATAAAATGAGAATTAGAGATAAAATAAAAAAGCCTCAAAGACCGGTTGTCGCCTATGAAATTTTACCACCAAGAGAGAAAGATGGTACTTTAAATTCTTATGCTGAAACTATTAGCTCTCTTCTATCTCAAACACATATAGATGCAATTAATATTCCAGAGGTTCATGATGAAGCTGGGAGGGGAGATAGACCTATTGCTAGCCAAAAACGAGGAGAACCAAGAGAGTTTGGTCGGTTATTACAAGATATTGTTGGTATTGAGGCAATTGTAAATAGAGTTGTGGTTCATGAAAATTTCTCTTCTCAAAAAAAATGGATAGAAGACACAAATAGAAATTATGAAATAGAAAATCTTATTATGGTTGGTGGTGAGTCAAGTAATATCTCGTATTCGGGACCAACAGTTAATGAAGCATTGAGCTATATAAAAAACTCATATAATAAAAAAAGAGGCAATATTTTTTCGGGATGTATAGCTATACCTAGCCGTAAAAATGAATCTGATAATCTAATGAAAAAGAGTGAGAATGGTGCCGAATTTTTCACTACTCAGGTTCTTTATGATTCAAAAAATATAATTAAAATGATAAAAAATTATCAAAAATTATGTGATACTAATAATACCTTCCCTAGAAGAATTCTTCTCAGTTTTGCACCTGTTTCATCTCAAAAGAACATAGATTTTTTAAAATGGCTAGGTGTCGAAATTCCAAAAAGTACAGAAAGGTACTTGCAAGGACGCCCGGGATCCATGACTGAAAGATCTTTAGATGTTGCAATTGAAGTCTTGAATGAAACACTCGATTATATTTCAAAAAATGATTTAAAGGTACCTCTCGGACTGAACGTTGAACATATTATGTCATACAATTTTCAATATTCCGTAGAAATGTTGCAGGAACTAGCTAGGATTTACCGTGAATTTTGTATTAAAACAAAACAATATAATTAATTAAACTTGCCGCTGATAAGTGGTTAAAAAAAAATTAAAAGGTTAAAATATGAGCAAGTTACTTTTTACATCAGAATCTGTTACTGAAGGTCATCCAGATAAGGCTTGTGATGCTTTTTCAGATGCGATTCTGGATAACATACTTGGCCAAGACTCAGAAGCTCATGTTGCATGCGAAACATTAGCAACGAAAGGAATGGTTGTAGTGTCTGGAGAGATAAGAACAACTGCTTCTGTAGACGTTGAGAAAGTTATTAGAAATACGATTAAAGAGATTGGGTATCACAAAGATAATAGTGGGCTTGATCCGAAAAAAATGACTATTATAGATATGCTACATGAACAAAGTCCTGAAATAGCTCAAGGTGTTGATTCTAAAAATATTTCTGAACAAGGTGCTGGAGATCAAGGGCTAATGTTTGGATATGCATGTAAAGAAACACCAGAGTTAATGCCATTACCGATACAGATTGCTCATAGACTTACTGAAAAACTTTCAATACTAAGAAAAGATGGAACACTACCATGGCTTAGGCCTGATGGTAAGTCACAAGTTTCAGTTATGTATGAAAATGGAATTCCTAAATCTATTGATAAAACCGTAATTGCAACTCAGCATGATGATATGTTAAGCATCTATGGTTCAGAAAAAAAAGAGTTAGAGTTTGTGCAAAATGAAGTTATTAAAAATGTGATAAAGCCTGTTCTTGATTCATATGGATTTGACTATAGTGAAGATTATATTGTAAATGGAACAGGTCGTTTTGTTTATGGTGGACCCGAAGCTGACACCGGTTTAACTGGGCGAAAGATAATTGTTGATACTTATGGTGGTTACGCACCCCATGGTGGTGGAGCTTTTTCTGGAAAAGATTCGTCAAAAGTAGATAGAAGCGCAACATATATGGCAAGATATATTGCGAAAAATATTGTAGCCGCTGAATTAGCAGAAAAATGTGAAGTTCAGTTATCTTATAGTATCGGAGTTGCGGAACCAACTTCTTTTTATGTGAAGGCATTTAATACTGGAAAAATTAATGATGAGGAACTAACAAAAATTGCTAGAGAGGTATTTCCAATACGTCCGGGAGAAATAGTATCTCATTTAGATCTTAAAAAACCACGTTTTAGAGAGACTGCAGCTTATGGTCATTTTGGTCGTGAGCTTGAACAATTTACCTGGGAAAAGACTGATATGGTTGACTCCCTCCAATCAAAATTATAGGATACTTTTATGAGTGAAAATACAAACCAGAGTCTAGTTGAAAATTTACCATACAAAGTTAAAGATCTTTCTTTAGCTGTTGATGGTCGTAATGCATTAGATATATCTGAAAAAGAAATGCCAGGCCTGATGGCAACAAGAAAAAAATATGGTGTAGAGAAACCACTTGCTGGAAAAAAATTAACTGGATCTCTGCACATGACGGTTGAAACAGCAATTTTAATAGAAACTTTAGTAGAACTAGGTGCTGATGTACGATGGGCTAGTTGTAACATCTTTTCAACTCAAGATCATGCAGCAGCTGTAATAGCGAAATCAGGTGTTCCTGTTTATGCTTGGAAAGGCGAGACACTAGAAGAATATTGGTGGTGTACTCTTCAAGCTTTGACGTTTCCTGATGGATCTGGACCTGATTTGATTGTTGATGACGGTGGTGATGCAACTTTATTGATTCATAAAGGATATGAATTAGAAAAATATTATGCAAAGCATGGAACTGTACCCGCTATTACAACAGAAGTTGAAGAAGAAATGATTGTCGAAAAGCTAATTAGAGAAGTTCTTCAAAAAGATCCTAATCATTGGCATAAAGTTCAAAAAAATATAGTAGGTGTTTCAGAAGAGACAACTACTGGAGTACATAGACTAGTACAAATGGAGAAAGAGGGTAAGCTTCTCTTCCCTGCATATAACGTAAATGACTCCGTAACAAAATCAAAATTTGATAACGTATATGGTTGTAGAGAATCTTTAGTAGATGGGTTAAAAAGATCTCTTGATGTCATGGTCGCAGGAAAAACAATTGTTATCTGCGGATATGGTGATGTAGGAAGAGGTTGTGCTCAATCTATGAAAGGGTATGGAGCCAGAGTAATTATTACAGAAATTGATCCAATTTGTGCTCTGCAAGCAGCTATGGAAGGTTATGAAGTAACAACTCTTGAAATTGCGATTCCAGAGGCTCATATTTTTGTTACGACCACTGGGAATAAAGATGTTATCACAACTGATCATATGTATAAAATGAATAATCAGGCTATTGTCTGTAATATTGGACATTTTGACAATGAGATTCAGATCTATGCTCTGAATAAAGATCAAAATGTGAAACGAGAAGAAATTAAACCTCAGGTAGACAGGTATACTTTTCCAGATGAACATCAAATTTTTGTTTTAGCTGAGGGAAGACTGGTTAACTTGGGCTGTGCAACGGGACATCCAAGTTTTGTAATGTCTAACTCTTTTACGAATCAGGTATTGGCTCAAATAGCATTAGCAACAGAAGCACCAGATATAGGAGTCTACATGCTTCCAAAAGAATTGGATGAAGAAGTTGCAAGGTTACATTTAGATCATCTCGGGGTTGTTTTAACTGAACTTTCAGATGAACAGGCAGATTATATTGGGGTACCCAAAGAAGGTCCATATAAGCCAGACCACTATAGATATTAACCTAAGTTAAATAGAATCAGCACTTAACCCTAGGTTTTCATCTAGGGTTTTTTGTTTTTGTATCTATCGTAATAATTCCACAAATTCTTTCGCGGAAGTCCAATAAATTTTGGCATAACATGAAGGTAAAACCGAGAAAAAATTTAATGTGTTGGAAGGCAAGGATAATACATCCTTTAATAGCTATTGTTTTATTAAATCTTGTTGCCTGTGATTTTGATATTCCTGAAAAATTTGAGATGCCAACATGGTACTTAGATTTGAAGATCCCTCTAGTTCAAACCCGATACGAATTAGGTGATATTTCTAATCCTGATGCAGGTATTTTTCCAATGGCAGATAGCCTTGGGTTTCAGATTATACAAGCTGATACAATCCCAACAACAGAGCTTCCAGCACTTCCTTCCATACCTATTGGTCTGAATGAAAATATCTCACCAGGACCGATTGATGGAATTTCAATTGATGTAGAATTACCAGCTATTGAAATAGAGCAAACTATTGCTGTGGTCGCTTATGATGCACGCATATACCAGGATACAGCAAAATGGTGTGATACATTTACTTTTGGTGTTGATCCCTTCACTTTTGATACCCTTATTTGTATTACAGACACTACTTCAGGCATACCAGAGATACTTCAGGGAATAACAGGTGATACACTTGGTAGATTGTTTTCATTTCCAACAAAGGCTAAGGATCTTGTAACTGATTCAGTTCGCCATATGAAAGCAAGTAATTATAATCAATATATTGTAGATTTTTTTAATGGAATTATGGAGGATTCACTTTCCGCCATATTAATTACTACAAGTGAGATACCAATCCCTGTAGTAGATGATCCTATCATTGCTAGTATTGATACTTTAATTATAGCAAGTAGTTTAGATGGTAGTGTATATACAACTAGTTTTAAAAATAATGGTATTCCAACCGAACTTGAGAATGTTTACTCTTACATAGTAGCAGGTTCCGAAAACTCTGTTTTCGAACCATTAACAGATACTCTGGCTAGTCATAATTCTAAACCAAACTTACCGAGCGATTCTTCTTACGTTGAGACAACTGATCTCTCAGGAAAAGGGCTTACGAAATTCTTAAAAATGGCAACTAATTTTTCTCTGGCTGCTGCCCATCCTGATTCAATAATAAGAATTGAACCAGGAGAGTTAAACGTTGAATTTGGACTTACCTTTAAAATGGCGGGTATTGATAGTATTGATGTAACAACAAATCAGTACTCAATCTCAGATGCTTATCCAATGGATCCAATTGAAATAGAGACTATGGACATGTCAGCGCAAGGGATAACTAGCATGGAGATTTATCGTAATACTCTCAAAGATGATGGAGCAGAACCCAATGAAAATAGACTGACTATCACCGATCTCGCCAGCTCACTTCCTTTTGATCTAAATTTCTTATTAAATTTTAAAAATTTTTCACCAACGTCAGGGGGAGACTCTGTTAAAATAGATACAGTATTAAAGAAAGGTATTGAGATTAATAGAATTTTTGATATGCGAGGATATTTACTTCAAAGCACAGATGGCGATAATGATGGTGATGGCTGGCCAGATAGTGCTTTTAAACGTTTTGAACTTGACCTCGATATAACTATTCCTGAGCAAAAAGCATCTATTCCCTTGGATGGATCCCCTTTAGGTGAGTTTACCATGAAAATGAGTCTTGAGACTTTATCTTTTTCCTCGATTGGTGCAAATCTAATTATGGAAATGCCTTCACCTGCCATAGAACAAGAATTTCCACCTGGTTTTACAGGTGTAATTCCCACAGAAGCTCAGTTTAACATAATTTTTAAGAACCAGATACAATTACCAATTGAGATGTTAATGCAGTTTAAAGGTTATAATTCTCTAGGTGACTTAACCTATGTACCCGTTATTATTGATACCCTAGGATTACCAGCAACAAATAGTGATTTAGATACTGCTGTCACTATTATTTCCTTAAATAAGTTAGGAACAACAATTTCAATTTTTGATAATGTAGATTTATATAATTCATATATTTTAGATCCTAGTGTAACACCGCCATCATTTTCAAGGACTAATGCTCCCTGCGATACATGTTCATCTATTATTGATTTATTAGCCTCGAATCCAGTTCAGTTGCAGATAATACCAGAGATTAAAGTTGATGGACGTGGATCAATAACTGCAAATAAAGTAATTAAAGGTGCATTTGAGGTGAAAATACCATTTATTTTGCAAATAGAGCCAATGGCTTTTTTAGGTGGAACTGCTACAGAAATTGAAGCATTTGATCATCAAACAAGATATAAAATCAGAAATAGCCTTTTAGAAACAAGTTTGGTCTCAACAATTACAAATGCTTTGCCATTTGGCGCAGAAGTATCTGTTTTGATGAGCAATAAAGAATTTTTTCCAATAGATACATCTAGAGAGCAATTAAACTTTTACAGAGATACTCTTGTTTCTCAGGGAAAACTTACACTTGGTGATAGTTTATATATCCTTAGAAAATGTACTGATATTTCTCCTGATAGTGGACGCGTCTATATTTTCAATATAATGACCGACTTTTCGGATTGTATTAATGGGTTACCATATATTGTTAAATCAAATGGAAATGGAACAGATACTATTTTTTCTTATGTTGATACACTTTTTAAATTTCTTCTTCCAACACCAGAATCTTATTATGGTGAAAATGACACAACTGGATATCCTGAGGGGATGGTTGCAATTCCAGGAATGGGTACCTATCCTAGTACAATTGATACTTCCCAAATTTTTCTACTTACTGATTATGGTAAGCATTATACAATGCCTAGGTTTTATTTACCTGGAACAGAAAACAAGTCAGTATTTCTTTCTTCTCAAGATTATTTAGAGATTAGTTCATTCATAACTTTCACATTGAGTAGCTCGGGAGCATTTGGATCGGCTAGTAATGAACTTTTAATCATTTCACCTAATGGAACAGAAACTTTCTATGATGATGAAGAGATGATTATTAAATGGGTAGCATTGGGGAACAGTGAAGAAACTGTAGATCTTTTTTACTCTACATCAATTGATTCAAGTACTTATAAGAAAAGTTTAGATTCTTGTAAACAGACCGATAATTGGCTACTTATTGAGAGTGGCTTAACAAGCGTTCCAGATACCAATAGTTATACTTGGTCTATTACCGAAAATTTAGTTGGAAATGAGACATTGAAAATTAGACTTAAAGCAATTTATTCAAATGGTGAAGCATGTGATATAAATGGATATTATATTAATATTCGTAATAGATCAGCAGTGAGAAACGTGTCCCCTTTTAAAAAGTCAAACATAAGTATGTTTCTTAAATGAGATACTTATTAATTATCTTATTCTTAATAAGCAGTGTGAGAGTGAAATCTCAAACAAAAAGAGATCCTCGAGTAGTTGGAATGGCCGGTGCCTATACAACGATAGCAGATGGTATTTTTAGTATTGGATATAATCCAGGTATGATTGGATTGCAGCAAGATAAACCCTTAATGATTCAGGGGCTGCAACTTGACTTTGGGATTTTAGGAAATTTTTTTTCTATTGAAAATATTGCCCAGTACAGTGGTGATAACCTGAATACAAAAGAAAAGAATAAATTATTCAAACAATTAGAAGATGCAGATGGCTTATCTTTTTTTATGGACACACATATGCCCATACCTTTAATTAATATTTCAAAAGGAAATATGGCTTTTTCTGCAAACAATATAATCCTTCAAAATTATAGGTTACCGATAGGATTACTTGAGTTAATTTTTTATGGAAATGGTCAAAAAGAAAACCTTGATTTAGAATTTAATTATGAGATTGTAGGTCTTAATGAATATGGTTTTTCTTTTGGTATACCATTTAAAAGTATGTCTTGGGGAATCACTGCAAAATATATGCAGGGTTTATTTTATTTAGGTGTAGATGAAGATTCTTCCTCTTCAAATCTTATTACAGATGATTTAGGTATATATGGTTCAGGTAAATATATAATAAGACAGGGTGTGGGGGGATCAGGCTTTGGATTTGATATAGGAGTTGTTTCTAGACCGTATAAAGGCTGGCAGTTTGGTGCATCTGTAATAAACTTATCAGGTAGTATTCGATGGACCCAAGGTGGAGAAGAGACCTCTTCAAGTATAAATCCATTAACCTCTAACTTCTATCCATTTCAATGGGGTGATAGTACTTTAAATGCTAATCAATCAATTTTATATACATTCCAAATTGATACTATTAGAGCTGATAAGCTTAGTGGCGATTCATTATTTACAAATGAAACATCTTTTTTTGTACCAAAAAAAGAAAAACAGTTTGTAACAAGAGTACCAATGACTTTTAGACTAGGACTTAGTAAAAAAATGGATAGTTTTTTGATTGCATCTGATTTGGTCGCTGGTTTCGAAAATTCTTATTATGCTAGAAAACAATGGAAGTGGTCTATTGCCACAGAGTGGTCAAAGATTGAAAGTTTTCCAATGAGAATAGGATTTGGATGGGGTGGTGGCGACTTAAAAGAATTAGGTATGGGTTTTGGTATTAAAAAAAGTGTAGTTATGTTTGATTTAGGTTTTTCTTTTAGAAATGGAATGTGGCTTCATACTATGAAAGGTTTCAACTTCTCTTTTGGGTTCACTTACGTAGGAAAAGAAAAAAAGAAAAAAGAGGATGAAGGTCCACTTCCTAAGCCTAAACGAGTTATTTAACCATTTAAGTTTTTGCTCTCCATAAAAGTAAAAGTCCTCCAAGCGTAAAAATTATATTACCT
>ENA-OSJC01003248-OSJC01003248.1-marine-metagenome-genome-assembly--contig:-NODE-3248-length-11718-cov-4.039687_pt1 | contig 11718 bp, 16 predicted proteins | sample MGYA00237885_ERZ534234 | MGnify/ENA primary metagenome ERZ534234 (study PRJEB26413, sample SAMN06343907) | marine metagenome | isolation source: coastal waters | place: Atlantic Ocean: West Antarctic... | reverse complement strand
GGTGAATATGATGATCTTGCATCTGCAAAAAAGGCAGCAATGGACTCATTGAATGAAACTTATGGTAAAATGAACGCTAAAAAAATGACTTGGAAAGATTGGGAAAGAGAAGGTAATGATGCTTGGCAGTCCCGCGAAAAACGGAAAGATAACCCATATAAGAAAAAAGGACAATCTCGTACTAGTTGGTTTGACGGATGGGACAATATGCAAAAGGATTCGGATAACGGCGATTTCGATGAATCATATGGTAAAATGTCCTCTAAAGACAAGGCAAAGACCCGCGCACTTTCAAAGGCAGATAAAGATGCCCAACCCAAAGATAAAGTATCTCTGAAAAAGGCTCCTTGGGACAAGAAAGATGAAAGTTTGATTGTACAATATGTCGATCAAATGAATATCATCGTTGAGGGTGGAGAACTGGAACAATCTATAGAAGAGTCTATGTCACCGAAACAAATTGATATGCTTAAAAAGTCTTATGAGTCTCTTCGCGGAAAAAGAATTTCTGTCGAAAATGGGATGAAACTTTCAAAGACACTGGAAAAATTGGATAAAGAAAGTGCTATTGCAGTTGCAAAAGCAGATATTCCTTTTATGTCTAATCTTGCAATGAATAAATTGATTATGAACTTTGGTATGTCTGGTGCTGATATCAAAAAAGCAATGAATGAATCTGTCGATGAAGGTTTTATGGACACTATAAAACAATTAGTGCCCGGCGCAAAAGGAAAGCCTGCAAAAAAACTTCAGAAAAAAGTAAAAAAATCTGATAATGCAGAACAAGTTAAAGTAGCTGCAGAAATAGATAGAAAATTAAAATTAATTGATGGTTTAATGCAAAAAGTGCGACCACTAGGCGGTCAGATTAGTGGATTGATGTCATTTCGTAAACTTCCGATGGCAAAAATGACTCCAAAGGGTATGTACATAGCATTGAACGATTGGTATCATTCTGTAGAAGATGAATTAGACTATGGTGATGATAGTGTCGTTTTAAAGAAAAAGTATCAACGTTCAGTAGAAAAACTTTATGAACTTTGGGAAGAAGTTGGATTTAAACTAAGTGACTATATGTGGGCTTCTGGATATGATATTAAGGGTATCGGCCAGATGGCAAAGATAGGTTTTCCCGCTAAAAAGAGAACAGATCCAGAATGGTTGAAAATGAATGAATCTGTTGAAAAAGATCTTGGTGAGTCTGCCGGAGATATGGAAAAGGCCGCTGCAGAATTAGAGGCATATGCAAAAAAATCTGGTGGAATGGACAAAAATACATTTATGAGAGTTGCAACTCTTTTAAAGACTGGCCATCCAGATAAACTGAAATCTTATATCAATAGTATGGATACGGATCCTAGAGAATATGTTGCAATGCTTTTGAAAAAACATGTCGGTAATAAATCAGCAGAAAAAATGTTGGATATTAAGTTTCGCGGCGAATCTATTTCGGCCGAAGATGCGAAAACTCTACAGGCAGCTGGTGTGACTGAAGAAATCTCTGGTTCAGGATATGAACTATATCACAAAACTTTGGGTAGTGCGATTGATACTGCAATAACACACGCAAAACTAAAGTTTGGTATTGATATCACAGATGATGAAAGAATGGATCAAGTGGGTATGGGTCCTAGAAAACCGTCTAATGGTAAGACAAATACTTATAGATTGATGGGCAATAAAGGAAAAGCTATTCAAGTACAAGTTTATAATCGTGGTGGATCGCGTCCATACGAATTGAATATGTATAAGGAGTAATTCTATTGGATAAGATAGTAGAACAACATAGAAAACTTAGAGAAAGAATATTTGATCGCATGTTTTCTGGTAGCAAATCAAAAAAAGATGATGGTACTAGATCTCAGTCTGATAGGACAATGAAGAAGTATTCTCCGAAAAAATGGGCAGTAGAACTCAAACGCCGGCAAGATGCGGAAAAGAATGGACCTGCAGCTGTTATCAAAACCCAAGGACATGTCCATAAAAAAGATGACAAGGGCCCGAAAGGCGTGCCGCATGTTCATGTAGCAGATCATAACCACAAACAGTTCGGCGGATGACTACAAAACTATAAGATAAATATAACACATTACTAATAAGGAAAAAACAAATGGCAGATTTACCAAAATGGGCAGCGCCTCAAAAATGGATGAAAAATCCAGTAGCAACAGATTCTGGATGGAAAAATTCGGCAACCGGCGAACTTTTGAGTAGTCACAGAGGCCTCAAATCAAAAATTGATGCTTTGGCTCCTTCTCCTGTAGCAAAAAAAGAAACTCCTGATCTAAAGAAAAAAACTTCTAAGAAAAAAGAAGACTAATATAATAAGTAAGTGAAAATATGAATAATTTTATGTTGTTGAACGAGTCTAACGTGTTTAACTACCAGATGAAATCTTATGACAATCCCCAGTGTCACAACATGGAAGAGTTTCTTGGCGATATGAAACGTATCAAATACGTCAAGAGACTCTTTCATAAATATCACACTAAGGATATTCTGAAAGAAAGATTGATTATAAATCATTTGGTAGTTTTATATAATGTTTTAGGTAATGTGCCATGTAGTAGAGTTTTGTTTCTAAAAATAGAATCTGAACAATACTATATTTTAGCAAGTTTTCTGAAATTTTTGAATAAATTACCAGAAAAGGTGGATGGAATAAACGGTGTTTCTATATATACAAACGATATAAAATTAGACCATCACATATTAGAAGAATTGGAAAAGATCTAAATGGCCGGCGTATTCAATGCATTTCTTGCATATAAATTCATAAAAATATTGACTGCTGATTGGAACAAACAAGATGCTTTTAAACTTGGTATAATTGATGCCAAGGGTACAATGTTGAAAAAATCTGGACAGTTAAAATCCCGATCTGAAAAACAGGCCTTTACTACTTTCCATAAGATCATTTTTAATCTAAAGAAAATCCTTGCAAAATTTCCTGGCGGGTCATCTAAGATCGCCACCTACGCTGCAGCGATGGCATTGTTAAAGGAAAACGAAGAAGGGCTGCAACATTCCGATGTGGTCTTAATGGAAAATCTCTTGATTGATTATATTAATCTACAAGAAGAAAAAAACCACGATTCGATATTGACAGAAGAAATCGCAAACACTGCATCATCTGCAGCTCTTGCTGGTTATAATGAAAATCCTTGGAAAAAAGAATTTGCCGGTATGAGAGTGTTCAAAGTCAAACCGGAAGCATATAACAAATTCTTAAAAGGTAAGAAGAAAAATTCTCGTTGGGAACCATTTTTGCGTAGAGAAGATGCCTCTGATATCAGAGAATATATCAAAAGAAATCCAAAGAAAAAAATTGTCTTGCAAGATGAACAGTATGGAACTATGTTTATACTGCAAAGAGACTTGTAGTACACAATGTTCTTTTTGTCAATGTTCAAAGGCGCAAAAATTTATCTAGTATTAGCAATTATCGGTATCCTTACAGGTGGTTGGTTTTACATGCAGAGATTGCAAGCAAATATTGACACCCTAAAAATCAACAATTCAAAATTATCTACTGCTGTCGATAGTAAGGACGGAGAGATAAAACGATTAAATGCAAATATTGTCGAAGTCAAAGAGATCAATACGCGCATACAATCAAAGAGCGCAGAGCTGCGTTTGGAGGTTACTGGATTAAGAGATAAACTATCCAAACATGATTTAGGATTTCTTGCAGCCAATAAGCCAGGACTAATTGAAAGTATTATAAATAAAAGTATTGAAAACGATTTGAAATCTGGCATTATGGAATTGACAAATGATTAAAGTATTAATTGGTATTGTAACGAGTGTCGTATTATCTGGTTGCTCTAGTTTAGTGAAACCAGAAGAACGTATAATAACCGAAGAAGTTTTTGTGGAAAAAATACCACTTGAACTGAGTATGCCTGCTCCAGTTGAATGGCATGACTTCAAATTTATTGTTGTGACGCCTGATAATTATGAAGAGGTTGCGGATAAATTGAAAAGTGAGGGGAAAAGTATTGCATTGTTTGCTCTCAATCACCCCGACTATGAAAATTTATCTCTGACTGTCTTAGACATGAAAAGATATATCGGCGAACAGAAAGTTATTATACTAGAATATAAAGAGTACTACGAATTAAATGATCAGGAATAATTAAATGGACAGTCCACAGAATAGCGTTAGACTCGACCGAATCGAAGAAAAAATTGACAAAATGGCTGATGCCATGATTTCAATTGCCCGGGCCGAAGAAAAGATTCTTGCCATTGAGCAAAAACATTCCGCTCAATATGATAGAATCAATAAACTATCTGAAAAAATGGATTCTTTGGCTTTCGCCGTGGCAGAAAATTCTAGAACAACCACTACATTCCAGAAGGCATTCTGGTTAGTATTCGCTGCGGCCATATCTGCCGCGATTGCTCATTTTTATATGACATAAATATTTAAAATATATTGACAGCGCGCAATTTTTCCTGTATCATTGTGTAATGTTATATATTGATAGATCGTTCATCCAAAGACTCTCCACTCAACTCGAAGGATTCGCACAAAAAAAGACTAACCTATATAATTGTAGGTGTCCTTTATGTGGCGATTCTCAAAAGAAAACCTATAAAATGCGTGGGTTTCTTTACGAAAAGAAAAACAACTTTAGGTATATGTGTCACAATTGTGGTGCGGGTATGTCTCTTGGTAACTTTATCAAGGAAGTCAACGTATCATTATATCAAGAGTATGTTATGGAAAAGTGGAAGCAGGGAAAAAGTGCTCCTGCTGGAATAAAAGAAAAAGACGTACCTATAAAGTTTGACTTTACGCCAAAGTTTTCGACTAGGTGTACATTTGATTATGGAGAAAAAATTACAGACTTGTCGGAGTCTCATCCGGCCAGAGTTTATTGTGAGGGTAGAAATATACCCAAATTGGATTTGTTATATTACACAGATGATTTTAAATTGCTTGTGGATAAACTCAAAGTCGAAAACAATATTCCCAAAAAAGAAAAACGAATTGTCATTCCTTTCTTCGATGAAAAGTGTGACTTGATTGCATTGCAGGGCAGGTCTCTTGACCCAAATTCTCATATGAGATATATCACTATTAAGGTTAAAGATGTTCCGAAAATATATGGTTTGGATAGAGTTGATCCAACTAAGACTGTATATGTAGTCGAAGGTCCGATAGACTCCTTATTTGTAGACAACGCTCTCGCTATGGCGGGTAGTGACATAGACAGAAGTTACTTTAAAGACTTTTCAGACGTAGTATTTGTCTATGATAACGAGCCTAGAAACAAGGAAATTGTAAAGAAAATAGAACAGTCGATAGACAATAATTTTTCAGTTGTGATATGGCCAGAAAAGGTGCGACAAAAAGATATAAACGATATGATTTTGTCAGGAATCGACAATACAGAATTACAGGGAATACTAAGTAAATCTACCAGTAAAGACTTGGAAGCAAAATTAAAAATAGCGTCTTGGAAAAGATGTTAGAATATTCATTAAAGAGGGAAAAGAATGTTAAAAGTAGTAAATTCAAATAATAAAGATATGGACGCTAGATCAGTAATGTCATCTGCAAAATTTTATGAATCGTATTCACGATGGGATGATAGTCTCGAACGATACGAATCGTGGGATGAGTCGGTAACTCGCGTCATGGATATGCATAGAAATTTTTATAAAGACAAAATGACTCCAGAATTATCTTTGTTGATCGATGAGGCTGAATCATCGTATAAATTAAAATATGCTCTAGGAGCGCAGCGTGCATTACAATTCGGCGGTGATCAACTACTTAAACATCAAATGCGTATGTATAACTGTACATCCACATATGCAGACCGTGCCGCATACTTTCAAGAATTATTCTATATTCTACTCTGCGGCGCCGGCGCAGGATTCTCCGTCCAGAAACATCATGTTGCAGGAATTCCAGACATTGCAGAAAGAAAGAAACAGGCAAAAGGTTGGCAAGTAGAAGATAGCATCGAAGGTTGGGCTGACTCGTTGGGAGTATTGATGTCATCCTATTTTGTAGGTGGGGGAACACGCCCAGAGTTTGAGGGTCGCAAAGTATATTTCGATATATCTGGCGTAAGACCTCAAGGTGCAATGATTTCTGGCGGATTTAAGGCGCCCGGCCCAGAACCACTTCGTAAAGCACTTGACAAAATCGAACATCTAATTCAATCTCTGGTACTAAAAGGTGTCACACGGTTGAGTCCTATTAATGTATATGACATATCCATGCATGCTGCTGATGCGGTACTGGCGGGTGGTGTAAGACGCTCTGCGACTATTTGTTTGTTTTCCAAAGACGATGAGGAAATGTTGACTGCAAAAACTGGTAACTGGTTTGTTGATAATCCGCAACGTGGACGGTCTAACAATTCGGCAGTGATCGTGCGTAGTGAAATCACTAAGAGCGAATTTTCAAACGCAATGAAATCGATCAAAGAGTTTGGTGAGCCAGGATTTTACTTTGTAGACAATACAGAACATACCACAAACCCATGTGTGGAAATTGGTATGTATCCCCAGATAGACGGTGAGAGCGGATGGCAGGGGTGTAACCTTACCGAAATCAATGGTGGTAAGTGTACCACTAAAGAAGAGTTCTTTAAGGCCTGTCGTGCGGGTGCTATCATGGGTACATTACAGGCGGGATATACCGACTTTAAATATCTATCAGAAACATCGCAAAGAATTTTTGAACGTGAAGCGCTACTTGGTGTGTCAGTGACAGGATGGATGAATAATCCAGATGTGTTGTTTGATGTAGATATTCAAAAGAATGGTGCGGAAATTGTCAAGACAGTTAATAAACAGGTTGCAGAATTGATTGGTATCAATCAGGCTGCTCGAACAACTTGCGTCAAACCATCTGGTAATGCTTCTGTTCTCTTGGAAACTGCATCTGGTATACACGCAGAACATTCTCCAAAATATATTCGTCATGTGCAAATGAATAAAGACGCAGAGGTGGCACAACTTATTGCCAAAACCAATCCGTATATGATTGAAGAGTCGGTGTGGTCTACAAGTCGTACTGATTATTGTATCGGGTTTCCAGTAATTTCTCCAGAGGGTTCTTTGTATAAGGAAGATTTGTTTGGAACTGCATTATTGGAAAAAGTACAAATGGTTCAACAAAATTGGGTTGAGGCTGGTACTAATGAACATCTTTGTGCAGATCCGACAGTTCGACACAACGTATCTAACACAGTTACGGTCCCAGAACATATGTGGGGAGAGGTAGAAGATTATCTATTTGCGAATAAAGACTACTTCGCGGGTGTATCATTCTTGTCTGGCATGGGCGACAAAGACTTTCATCAGGCTCCAATGACTGAAGTTTTGGATGAAGATGAGATCGTTGCAAAATATGGTCGTGGTGCATTATTCGCCGCTGGATTGATTGTAGATACTCGCAAAGGGTTTGACAATCTATGGGAAGCGACTTCGGTTGCACAAATGCCTGTAGAATATCAAGGTGAAATTTCAGATTTACGCGCCGAGTGGATTCGTAGGTTTAAGAAATTTGCAGACAATTACTTTATGAAAGATACTAAACAGGCAGAATATTGTCTCAAGGATGTTTTCTTGTGTCATAAGTGGACTAAGATTCAACAGAATATGAATCATGTTGATTTTACATATCAGTTGACAACTAAGAAATTCACAGACATTGACACAATGGGTTCTGCCGCATGTGTTGGTGGTGCCTGCGAGATAACTTTTTAATATTACTATATACATCTGATTATTTAAGGAATATTAAATGGAAACTACAGGTTGTGAACACTGTTCTGCTGAATTTAAAGTAGAAACCTATAACGATGAAGAAGTTCGATTTTGCCCTGTCTGCGGAGAGGCTCTTGAAATCTATATAAATATAGATGAACCAGAGCATGAAGTGGACGAGAGTGAATTATGGATGGACGAAGAATAGGTGGTATTGATTATAGTTTATCGTGTCCAGCGGTGACTATCTATACCGGAGAGAAAGAAAATTTCAGTTTTGAAAACTGTCAATCATTTTTTCTCTCCGGTGTCAAAAAATACGAAGATTATCAATACAAAAATATAGAGGGTAGTCCACAGTTTAAATTGTGGAAAACCCCCGAAGAACGATATGACTTTATATCTGATTGGGCCTTAGACATTCTTATATCAAATGAGATTGAATATGTTGCAATAGAAGATTATAGTTATGGATCGAAAGGCAAAGTATTTCATATAGCAGAAAATACTGGATTGCTGAAATGGAAAATTTGGAACGCAGAGATAGAATATAAGCTTTTCGCGCCAACAGAGATCAAAAAGTTTGCAACCGGAAAAGGAAATGCGAACAAAGAAAAAATGTATGAATCATTTTTACAAGAAACTTCAAGAAATTTACAAGAAGAGTTTGTCATTAAATCTGAAAAGATTGGAAATCCCACATCTGATATAGTGGACTCTTATTATATCTGCAAGATGGCACTATTATAAATAAAGATAAAAAGGAAAGAAAAATGAAAACTTTTAAAGAAATTCGCACAGACTTGAATGATTCTGATGAACTAAATGAGGGATATGTTGAGCAAAAGTTGGTCGGATTGATTGACAAGGGAATCAGTAAAGTCCTAGATAAAATTGAAAAAATGACAGGTAAACATCTCGGATTTGTACAAAAGTCAACAGTACCATCTTCTGGTAAAGACTCTGCAAACGATGGTTTGCTTGGAGACCGATTTAAAAAAGAAGCAGAAGATTTTCACCGCAAAGCCAAAAAACAGTGGACATGGGCTAAAAAAGAGCTTGGTAAAGGATTTAAGTTTTATGGGAATGGCACTCAATCACAAACTCCGAAATATGGTGACCCAGCAATGCGCCAAATCCCAGCAGATCAAAAGGAATTTGTTAAACGTCTAGAAGTAGAGATGCAGAAAATCATAGACATGCATACACAATTAGAAAAAATGATGCAAACTACTGGAAATTCTGTAAAGTATCAAAGAACAATGGAAAAACTGGAATCTGATACAAATAGAGTTTTTAAAGAAATTTCAAAGGCCGGAGATGAGGACAAAGCTGCCACTTACACCAGCAAATATCGGGCAATGCAAGGTATGGACAATCTCAAAAAAGCAAAGAAAATGACGCATAAAGAGCCGAATCAAAAAAGTCCTACAAAATTCAGAAAATATGGAAATATGGGCGAAGAAAATACGAAATCTTTTAGTGAATTCAAAAACGAACTTGAAAAATAATACTTGACTCTCAGCCTCTCTTGTGGTATATTTAATTGTAACAAGAGAGGATGATTCGTGAATATCTTTATATTAGATAAAGACCCCAAAGTCGCGGCGCGATTGCAATGTGACAAACATGTGGTAAAAATGATAGTAGAAAGTGCTCAGATGCTTTCTACTGCCCACCGTATGTTAGACGGTGTGGAAACCCGCCGTAAGTCCAAGTCAGGTAAAACCATGTCAAAGTACTGGGAACTGACTGATGCGCGTGAGAGCGTCTTATATAAGGCTGTTCACATGGGTCATCCATGTACAGTGTGGACTATGATTTGTGATAACAACTATATGTGGCATTATGACCATTTTTTAGAATTGTGTCGAGAGTACACATATCGTTACGGAAAAGTCCATCTAACAGATACACTATTGCGTACTGCATTAGCATCCTGTCCCAACAATATCAAAGAAGGCTACAAATACGCCATTACTGCATTTCCTTTAGCAATGAAGGCACGTCCAGAGTGTATTTTTCCCGAAGACCCTGTAAAATCTTACCGTATGTTCTATGAAACCAAACAAGATCGTTTCAATATGGTGTGGACAAAACGACAAATTCCAGAATGGTTCAATAAAACTGTTGACATCCCTGCGTAGTTGTGGTAATATATAGTAGTAGAAACAAAACAGAGATAGACAAATGATTCTAATAGACCTAAGTCAAGTTATTATCTCCAACTTAATGACACAAGTAGGGCCACGGACGAGTGAGATTGATGAAAATCTTGTGCGCCATATGATCCTTACAAGTTTGCTTAACATCAAGAAAAAGTTTTCTGGTGAATATGGCAATGTCGTTATCTGTTGTGATAATAAAAATTATTGGAGAAAAGATCTTTTTCCTTATTATAAATTTTCAAGAAAGAAAGAACGCGAATCATCGGGTATAGATTGGAGTCTTATCTTCAATACTATGAATGATATGAAACGCGACCTAAAAGAAGTTTTCCCTTACAAAATTGTTGAGGTAGAACGCGCAGAGGCTGATGATTGTATTGCGGTATTGGTGCAGAGATTTGCTCCTAGTGAAAAGTGTATGATTGTTTCAAGTGACAAAGACTTTAAACAACTACAAAAATATCCCAATGTTTCACAATACAGTACAATTATGAAAAAGTTTCTGAAAGAGGACAACCCGAAACAATTTCTTCGCGAACATATCATTCGTGGTGATAAGTCGGACGGTATTCCCAACTTTCTTTCAGATGATGAAGTTTTTGTAGAAAATCGCCGTCAGAAGCCAATTACCAAAAAAAGTCTGGTAAACTGGATGGATATGTCTCGCAATCCCGAAGACTTTATGGATGTGAATATGCTTGCGAGATTCAAGAGAAATGAACAGTTAGTAGACCTTACAAAAGTTCCTAGTGATATTAGAGATAATATTATTACCCAATTTGATAACGACCCAAAAGGAGATATGCGAAAAGTATTTGACTATTTTATCAAAAACCGTATGATGATGTTAATGGAAGAACTTGACGGATTCAAAGAACCCAAATATAAATCTTATGCACAGGATGTAATGAACTTAGCATGAAAATTAAAGAAAACAAAAACTACAAGTGTTACACTAAACTCACTCCCATTGTAAATTGGGATCATATTTTCGGTTTCGAAGTAAAGAAAACCGAAGTCAACTCTGTCTGGTCGCAAGACGGCAGATCTGTCATCTCAAAGAATTTCTTTGTAGATGAACAGAAGGCAAAAGACTTTGCAGAAAGTCAACGAGTCTAATGATTATTGATACGCATATGAATGGTATTATTGATAAGAATGAAAATATGACCATTCCTTATTATTTGATGGCATCATATGCGTATTATAAAGATGACGACCCAATACTAACAGATGGCGCATATGATGCGCTTGCAAAAAGAATACTAGAAAACTTTATGTTTATAACCCACCACCATAAAGATTTAATCAAATTGGACGATCTATCGGCGGGTAGTTACTTGGGGGAATATCCATCAATCGTGATTGGAGCCCTAGAAAATCTGAGAGAAAATTTCAAATGATAAAAACAGTAATCAAAATTGTCGCCCTTTCGGCACTACTCACAGCATGTTCGCACTCTTTAAGTTTATCGGTACGGGCTGCGGAAAGAGTAACCGGAACTGTTGTTGGAATACAACCTATCTACAGTACAAGACACGAAAATGTGCCAGAATTGGTTTGTAATAATGTACAAGTGCCTGTGGTTAATAATGAAAAACTCTTACAAGGAGCTATAATTGGTGGAATTATAGGAAATTCTCTACGCGGCGGAAGTAAAGTACGCAACCGAAATACGGGTGCAATCTTAGGTGCTATTATTGGTGCAAATCAATCAAGTTATACAAGAGTTGAAAATCGTTGTCGTACAGTAAACAGACGCAATTCGTATCAGGTAATCGAACAATATTGGTTAGATATAAGAGTACACGGA
>ENA-OSJC01003247-OSJC01003247.1-marine-metagenome-genome-assembly--contig:-NODE-3247-length-11719-cov-3.295568_pt1 | contig 11719 bp, 6 predicted proteins | sample MGYA00237885_ERZ534234 | MGnify/ENA primary metagenome ERZ534234 (study PRJEB26413, sample SAMN06343907) | marine metagenome | isolation source: coastal waters | place: Atlantic Ocean: West Antarctic... | reverse complement strand
AGAAGATTGCTTCGTGTTTGAATCGTATTTATAAAGCCGCTGCAACCCAGTAGTATCTAGTCTAACAGCAGCGTAGTAATTACTATTTGGGATTTTTTGTGGAGAATATTCTCCGCCAATTTCAGTTTCGCTTAGATTGATTTGTGAATCATTTTTTAAATGATATTTAGTAATATCTGTTTGGTTATGATAGGTTCTAGCATAAACGATGTGTTCATTATCGATGAAAAATGGCTGACTATCATAGCCTGGATTATTTGAAACGTTTTTGAAATTTTCAACATTAAAACCATTTTCTGAAAATTCTAAATCCATTACAAAAATTTCTGTATTGGATTGTGCAATCAATAAACTACAAGTAAAAAGAAATACTAAGGAAATTTGATATTTAAACATTCAATATAATTTGTTTAAATATAAGAAAGAATTTTAAACGAGTTTCACAATCAAATATTAAAAAAAACCGCCTTTCAAATTAATGAAAACCGGTTTCAACCAACTAACCAAAACTTAAAAATTATTTAAAAAGGATATTTGTTTTCCTTTTGAATTTTTTCTGAAATACTATTGCGTATGGCAACCACATTAGGTTGGTTTTGATACTTTGTAAAACGTTTTAGTCCCATAAGCATCATGCGTTGTTCATCGCCTTCAGCAAAAGAAACGATTCCTTCTTTTGCGTTTTTATGGATGATATCCACCGCATTATATAAATACAATTTTGACATTGCAATTTGGTATGTTTGAGAATCTTCACCAAAACGTTTACAGTTCTTCTCCGTACGTAAAATAGCAGATTCAGCCATATATGTTTCTATTAATATATTGGAAGCTGCCATTAAAAGCTGTTGGTGTTCTTCTAGGTCTGGACCATATTTTTGAACTGCAGCTCCAGCAACCATTAAGAATACTTTTTTCAGTTTCTCAACCATTGCTTTTTCTTCAGAAAGCACTTCTGAAAAATCAGGAGTTTCAAAAGAAGGGATCCCCGTTAATTCATCTACTACTTTCATAGCAGGGCCGATTAAATCGACATGACCTTTCATCGCTTTTTTGATCAACATACCTACCGAAAGCATTCTGTTAATTTCATTGGTGCCTTCGTAAATTCTTGTAATTCTTGCATCTCTCCAGGCAGATTCCATAGGAGTTTCTTTAGAGAATCCCATTCCACCAAAAATTTGTATTCCTTCATCTGCACAACTTTGAACATCTTCAGAAACAGAAACTTTTAATATAGAACATTCAATAGCAAATTCCTCAACACCTTTTAACTCTGCATCTTGATGGGTATCACCTTCAGCTTGTCTAATTTCTATTCTATTCTCAATGTCTTTTGCAGCTCTATAGGTAGCAGATTCGCCAACATAAGTATTGGTTGCCATTTCAGCTATTTTAGCTTTGATAGCTCCAAATTCAGCAATAGGAGTGTCAAACTGTTTGCGTTCAGATGCGTATTGTATCGCATAAGATGTAATTCTTCTTTGTGAATCTAAACATGCTCCAGCCAATTTAATTCTTCCAATATTAAGCGAATTCATCGCTATTTTAAAACCATTGCCACGCTCAGAAAGCATATTCTCAACAGGAACTTCTGTGTCTGTAAAAAACACTTGACGTGTAGAAGAAGCATGAATTCCTAATTTATGTTCTTCTTCACCCAATGAAATTCCGTTATTAGGGTCATTTTCAACTAAAAAACCGGTAATATTTTTATCATCTTCAATTCTTGCAAAAACAATAAATAGCTTACAAAATCCTGCGTTTGAAATCCACATTTTTTGTCCACTAATTTTATAATTAGTTCCATCTTCTGAGAGAACTGCTTTAGTTCTTCCACTATTAGCATCACTTCCAGCGGTTGGCTCAGTCAGGCAGTAAGATCCAAACCATTCGCCACTTGCTAATTTAGGAACGTACTTTTGTTTTTGTTCTTCTGAACCATAAAGAGTTATTGGCATGGTTCCAATACCCGTATGTGCTCCAAAAGCAGTACTAAAAGATCCGGTTCCACTAGAAATATAATCACAAGTTAATAATGTAGAAACAAAGCCCATTCCTAAACCACCGTAAGCTTCAGGAACAGCAACACCTAAAAAACCTAAGGCCCCTGCTTTACGCATTACTTCTTCTGTAAAAGCATAATCTTTATTTTCAAAACGATCTCTAAATGGAATAATTTCTCTGTCATTAAATTCCATGACAGCATCTTTCATCATTTTTTGTTCTTCCGTAAAATCCTCTGGAGTGAAAATATCTTCACATTTAGAGTTTTTTACGATAAATTGTCCTCCTCTTATTAGTTCTTTTTCCATTATTATTAAGACTTAATTTTGTTTAGTTTAAAAATTCAAATATTCCACAAGCACCTTGACCCGTTCCCACACACATCGTTACTGCTCCGTATTTTCCTTGCATATTTTGTTTGCGCATTTCGTCAAATAATTGAACTGAAAGTTTAGCTCCAGTGCAACCTAAAGGATGTCCTAGTGCTATGGCACCTCCATTAACATTTATGATATCAGGGTTGAGATCTAATTCGCGTATCACTGCTAAGGATTGAGAAGCAAAAGCTTCATTAAGCTCTATTAATGACAGATTTTCTTGTTTCAGTCCAGCTTGCTTTAAAGCTTTCGGAATTGCTTTTACAGGTCCAATTCCCATTATTCTTGGTTCAACTCCTGCAGCTGCATAATTTACTAATCTAGCAATAGGTTCAAGATTTAATTCTTTTACCATACCCTCGCTCATCACCATTACAAATGCTGCTCCATCACTCATTTGAGATGAATTACCAGCAGTTACACTGCCACCTAGCGCAAAAACAGCACGTAATTTTGCTAGCGCTTCTTTACTAGTTCCTTTTCTAGGGCCTTCGTCTTTAGTTACCGTATATGATTTTGATGCTTTTTTTCTATTTTCATCTAGGTAGGTTTGATTTACAGTGATGGGAACTATTTGATCTTGAAAACGATTTTCTGCCTGTGCTTTTAACGCCTTCATATGAGAATTAAATGCAAATTCATCCTGATCTTCCCTAGAAATCTTAAACTGATTGGCAACTGCCTCAGCTGTATTTCCCATTCCCCAATAATAATCTTCGTGTCCAGAATTTACAACATCATAATTCAATTCTGGTTTAAACCCAGTCATTGGAACCGAACTCATGCTTTCTGCGCCTCCAGCTATAATACAATCTGCCATTCCACTCTGAATTTTAGCAGTAGCAATACCTATAGTTTCAATTCCTGAGGAACAAAAACGATTTACAGTTACTCCCGGGATATCTACAGAGTCTAATCCCATTAAAGAGATGAGTCTAGCTATATTTAGACCTTGGGATCCTTCTGGCATGGCATTACCTACGATAACGTCATCGATGCGAGTTTTGTCTAATTGAGGCAATTCTTTCATCATATATTGAATGGTTTCTGCTGCCAATTCATCTGTTCTTTTAAACCTAAAAACCCCTTTAGGTGCTTTACCTACTGCTGTACGATATGCTTTTACTATATATGCTTGTTTCATAATCTTTTGCTTTAAGCTTTAAGCTGTCTGTGCTAAGCTTTTAATTTTATTAATTTTTGTCTTTTGCATATAGCTAAAGGCATAGAAAATCGCAATTAGTTGCGAAGTGGTTTCCCTGTTTTTAACATATGTTCAATTCGTTCTAAGGTTTTGCGTTCTGTACAAAGACTTAAAAAGGCTTCACGTTCAATATCTAATAAGTATTGCTCTGTTACTAAAGTAGGTTCTGATAAATCTCCACCGGCCATTACATAAGCTAATTTATTTGCAATTTTTTGATCGTGTTCACTGATGAAATTCGAAGCTTCCATAGAATCTGTTCCAACTAAAAACATTCCTAAAGCTTGTTTACCAAGTACTTTTACATCTTTTCTTAGTACGGGTTGCGTATAACCTAGGTTTGCCATTGATTTTGCTACCGCTTTTGCGGTCGCTATCTGACGATTTTTATTTACGATAATAATATCTTTTCCTTTTTCTAAGATACCAAGGTCATATGCTTCATAAGCAGAAGTGGAAACTTTTGCCATTCCTATGGTTAAAAAGTATTCTTGTAATACATTTAATTCTACATCATTTTTATGGAATAAATCACTGGCTCTTAAAGCCATTTCTTTAGATCCACCACCGCCAGGTATCACTCCAACTCCAAATTCAACCAATCCAATATAACTTTCAGCTGCAGCAACTACTCGATCTGCATGAAGTGTCATTTCACATCCGCCTCCTAAAGTCATTCCTTGAGGAGCTACTACTGTTGGAATTGATGAATAACGCAATCGCATGACACTATCTTGAAAATATTTAATTGCCATATTTAATTCGTCATATTCTTGCTCTACGGCCATCATAAAAATCATCCCGATATTGGCACCCACTGAAAAATTAGCTCCTTGATTACCTACTACCAAGCCTTCAAAATCTTTTTCAGCAATGTCAATAGCCTTATTTAATCCAGCTAAAACATCTCCACCAATAGTATTCATTTTACTTTGGAATTCTAAATTTAGAATACCATCACCTAAATCTTCAACTACACATCCACTGTTTTTAAACACTTCACTTGATTTTCGAATATTATTAAGAATAATAAATGCATCCTGTCCCGGTACTTTTATATGTTTCTTTTGTGGAATATCGTAATAATAGGTAGCTCCATCTTTAATGTTATAAAATGAAGTAATGCCAGAGGCCAACATTTCTGGCACCCAGGCAGCCGGTTCTTTTCCAGCGGCTTTCATTAATTCGATACCTTTTTCAATTCCGACAGCATCCCAAATTTCGAAAGGACCATTTTCCCATCCAAATCCAGCTTTCATAGCATCATCAATTTTGTATAATTCGTCTGAAATTTCAGGAATTCGTTTAGAAACATAGGCAAACATTAGAGAGAAATTCTTCCGATAAAATTCACCAGCTTTATCTTTTCCTGCCACTAAAATTTTAAAACGATCGATTACATTATCTACATTTTTTGTTAATTCTAGCGTAGGGAAAGTAGCTCTTTTTCCTTTTCGATATGCTAAAGTTTCAAGGTCCAATCCTAAAATTTGGCTCTTACCATTTTCATCTTTAACTTTTTTATAAAACCCTTGACCAGATTTGCTTCCCAACCATTTGTTATCCATTAATGTGTTAACAAAGGCAGGTAATTTAAATACTTCATGCTCTTCATCATCAGGACAATTTTCATAGATTCCATTAGCAACATGAACTAAAGTATCTAATCCTACTACATCAACAGTTCGGAATGTTGCTGATTTTGGTCTACCTATTACGGGACCAGTTAATTTATCGACTTCTTCAACAGTAAGTCCCATTTCTTTTACCAAATGGAAAAGACTTTGGATGCCATAAATACCAATTCTATTTCCAATAAATGCAGGGGTATCTTTTGCAATTACAGTAGTTTTTCCTAAAAATTGTTCACCATAACTATTAAAGAAGTCCAATACTTCAGTTGATGTGTTTGGTCCAGGAATGATTTCGAAAAGTTTTAAATAACGAGGAGGATTAAAAAAGTGAGTTCCACAGAAATGTTTCTGAAAATCTTCTGTTCTACCTTCATTCATAAATTTAATAGGGATTCCAGAAGTATTACTAGTAATTAAAGTTCCAGGAGTTCTGTATTTTTCAAGTTTTTCAAATACTTGTTTTTTAATATCTAAACGCTCTACCACTACTTCAATAATCCAATCTGCAGATGCCACTTTTCGGATATCATCGTCAAGATTACCAGTAGTAATTCTATCGGCAAACTTTAGGTTGTATAAAGGTGCAGGTTTAGATTTTACAGAAGCATTAAGCGCATCGTTTACCAAACGATTTCTTACTACTTTATCTTGCAGTGTTAATCCTTTTGCTTCTTCTTTTTCGGAAAGAGAAAAAGGTACGATATCAAGTAATAAAACTTCCACTCCAATATTTGCAAAATGGCAAGCAATACCGCTTCCCATTATTCCTGAACCAATTACGGCTACTTTTTTAATTCTTCTTTTAGACATATGATAATCTATTTAATCTTGTATGTATATTTTTTTGGAATTGATTAACTCCAAAATAGTATTTGTTACTTTTTTAAATGTTTTTAGGTCTTCTGAATCAACTGCTCTATAGACTGCTTCATCAAATCCAATAACTACTTTTTTTGAAAACTCTCTCATTTCAATACCAAATGGAGTAAGGTGAATTAAAACACCTCTACCATCTAAGGGATTAGGTTTTCTAACTATAAGTCCTTTTTCTTCCATATTTTTTAATGTTCTTGAAAGGCTAGTTGCTTCAATACCCATTTTAGGACCTAATGAAGTAGAAGGAGTACCTTCATCAGGATCGATACTAATAAGTGCAAATCCAGTTGCCATTGTACTGCCTTTTTTACCAGCTTCTTCATTGTACATTTTGGTAACACCCATCCAAGTAGATCTTAAAAGGTAATCTATTGTTTTTTCTTTCATTTCTCAAATATACATAAAAAATACTATGCGTGCATAGTAAATGGGTTTTAAAATTTATGATAAATTAAAATAAATAAATAAAAAGAAAACATGACTGTGATTATTTAGTAATACCATTGATAATTCATATATTAATTTTTTAAAATTAAAATTCCTTTATTTTTTTTAGTAAATTTGATTTCAACTATAATTTTAATAGGAATATTAAGAATAAAAACAACTTTCTATGAACCGAATTCTTAAAAATTATCTCGCTGTTATTAGTTGGTTAGATGGAAAGTTAGCATAGAAATATACTTAATTTATGATTCAATCCTATAAAAAAAGTCCTCAATTACAAAATGCATACGATACCATAGTTATTGGTTCTGGAATGGGAGGCTTAGCAACTGCAGCAATACTTTCAAAACAAGGACAAAAAGTATTGGTTTTAGAACGTCATTATACTGCTGGTGGTTTTACCCATGTTTTTAAGCGAAAAGATTATGAATGGGATGTAGGAATACATTATATAGGAGAAGTTCAAAGAGAAAAAGGCATTTTAAAAAAATTGTTTGACTATGTGACCAATGGAGAATTAAAGTGGGCAGATATGGGAGCCGTTTACGATCGAATCATTATTGGCGATGAGCATTTCGATTTTATGAAGGGGGTTGAAAATTTTAAAGAAAAATTGATTTCTTATTTTCCTGAGGAAGAACAAGCAATTCATCAATATGTAGATTTGGTTTTTAAGGCGGTAGGAACCAGTAAAAATTATTATATTAGTAAAGCTATTTCACCTTTTTTGGAGTCAATTTTTGGTGGAATTTTAAAAAAACCATTTTACAAATTTTCAGATAAAACAACAGACGAGGTATTAGGATCTTTAACTTCAAATAAAAAATTAATAAAAGTTCTTACAGGACAATATGGAGATTATGGATTGCCACCAAAACAGAGCAGTTTCTCTATGCATGCTTCTGTAGCAAGACATTATTTTGATGGAGGTAGTTTTCCAATTGGAGGTTCTTCACAAATTGTAAAAACTATAGATCCAGTTATTGAAGCTTCTGGAGGTTGCATATTAACTAAAGCAGAAGTAGCTGAAGTGATTATTAATAATAATAAAGCTATTGGTGTAAAAATGATAGATGGAAAATCTATTTATGCTAAAAGTATTGTCAGTAATGCTGGAATTAATACAACTTATAACCAACTTTTACCAATTGGAATAGTAAAAAAACATCAGTTAAAAGAACAACTTCAAAAAGTAAAACCATCGGTAGCACATGTGAGCCTGTATATCGGTCTAGAAGGTTCTCCTGAGGAATTAAATCTTCCTAAAACAAACTATTGGGTATATCCAAAAGAAGGAGACCATGATAGTAATGTTAAGAATTATTTAGCCGACTTAAACCAGGATTTTCCATTGGTTTATCTTTCGTTTCCATCAGCAAAAGATCCAGATTGGCCCAATAGATATCCTGGTAAAAGTACGGTTGATATTATAACTTTAATACCTTATGAGATATTTGATACATGGTCTGATTCAAAATGGATGAAAAGAGGTAAAGACTACGAATCTATAAAAAACGATATAGCGAAGCGGTTATTAAAAGTTTTATATAAACAACTACCTCAACTTGAAGGTAAAATTAATTGTTATGAGTTATCGACTCCACTTACCACTAAACATTTTGTAAATTATAATAATGGTGAAGTATATGGTTTGGATCACAGTCCTTCTAGGTTTAGACAGCCTTTTTTAAAACCAAGAACAAAAATAAAAAACTTTTATCTTACAGGTCAAGATATTGTAACTGCTGGTGTAGGTGGTGCTTTATTTTCAGGAGTATTAACTGCAATGGCAATAACTGGTAAGAATATTTTAAAGAAACTATAGCTAAACAGCTTGATGAACTTAAATAAATGATACCTATTAAAATCAAATAATCATGAAAACAAATATTATTATTTTTCTCAGTTTTCTATTGTTTATAAATTGTAAAGAAGACAAGGTTAAAACAAATTTTTTAGGTTCCATAGATATTAAGGTAACCGGAAATACAGAAGCTACTAATTATTTTGAAAAAGGTTTATTGCTATTACATTCATTTGAATATGAAGATGCAAGAGAATCATTTTTACAAGCTCAGAAAACTGATTCGAAAATGGCTATGGCCTATTGGGGTGAAGCCATGACCTATAATCATACTTTATGGAGTGATCAAGATTTTGAAAAAGCAACAGCATCATTAAAAAAATTAGAAGAATTTGATTATAAGAAAACAAGTTCTAATCTTGAGTTAGATTTTATTAAAGCTGTTCAAATATTGTATCAACCCATACTAGAAAAAAAAGAACGAGATTTAAAATATGCTCAGTATATGGAGCAGCTGTCTGAAAAATACCCTAACAATCATGAAATTTCTGCGTTCTATGCACTTTCTCTTTTAGGCAGTGTATCAGATGGAAGAGATGATGTAATTTATGGCAAAGGAGCTATGATTGCAAAAGGTATTATAGAGGAAAATCCAAACCATCCGGGAGCACTCCATTACTTAATTCATTCTTATGATGATCCAGCTCATGCACATCTTGCATTAAATGCTGCCAATTCTTATGCTAAAGTAGCACCTGAAGCTAGTCATGCACTTCATATGCCTTCTCATATTTATTTAGCAATGGGTATGTGGGATGAAGTAATTTCTTCAAATATTAATTCATACCAAGCAAGTATTAATAGGATGGAACGAAAGAATCTTGATAACAATGCGAGAGGTTATCATGCTTATCATTGGTTGCAATATGGGTATCTTCAAAAAGAAAATATGGAAGAAGCGAAAAACATGCTATTGATCATAGATAAACTTGCAAGCGAAACACCTTCAAAAAAAGGGAGATCACATTTAGTTTATTTAAAAGGCACTTATTTAATAAACTCTGAAAACTGGGATAGCGATGAAGCAAATATTGAATTTGATATTACTGATTTAAATGTTTCTATACGTTCTCAATATTATTTTATAGAAGGAATGAAGGCTTATAAAAAGGGAGATATATCAGAATTAGACCAAGCAATAGAAACCTTAGAAAATGATTACAAGAGAGAATCCTTTATAGCATCTGATCAAGGAGGTTCTTTTTGTTCAGGAATTTCTAGAGACCTTGCTACCCAAAGTGATTTGGTGGGAGCTCAAGTAAGACAAAATCAACTTTTGGCTTTGCGAGCAAATTTGAATAACGATTTGGAACAGGCAGAAGCATTTTTTTTAACATCAATAGCATTAAACGAAAGTATAAGTTATAGTTATGGTCCTCCATCCATTCAAAAACCAACAAGAGAATTATATGCTGATTGGTTATTGAGCCAAAACCGAATGAGAGAAGCTAAACTTCAATATGAAAAGTCATTAAAAATGAACCCAAATAGAACCCTTGTTGTAACTGGGATAAAAAAGGCTAGCATTTAAAAAAAATGATAAGATTATTTCTTTATAATCGTTAAAACGTCCTTATGTAAAACAAAAAAAGAAGTTTTGTAAATATGTCATTGGAGAACTAAGTGATGAACAAGTTAATACCTTAGGTCAAAAAGTAGATGCTTCTTATATTTGCATTGTTAACTATTATTGGTTTAAAATTAATAGTACTTTGACTAAAAATTAATTCAAACTAATTATTTTAAATAATAACTTTTTTACATTAATATAATTTAAATATTAAATACTTATTTTAAAAGCTAACTAAATAAAACACATGATTATAAAAATTACTGTTCTAGCAATTTATGTCGCTATTTTATTTCTAATTGGAATTTTAGCTTCTCGCAGAGTAAAAAGTATGAGTGATTATTATCTAGGAGGAAAAAAAATGGGCTTTTGGGCTGTTGCATTTTCTGCTAGAGCAACAGGAGAATCTGGATGGCTTTTAATAGGTTTAACTGGTATGGGAGCAATCGCTGGATATTCTGGATATTGGGTTGTTGCTGGTGAATTACTCGGGGTTTTTATTTCCTGGCAATTTATGGCCAAACGATTTAAAAGGCGTTCTGACGATTATAAAGCAATCACAATTCCCGATTATCTCCAAAGTCATTTTAAATCTTCTACAAATACGCTTCGTATTATTTCCGCATCGGTCTTGGTAGTTTTCGTGGTTATTTATGTCGCATCACAAATGGATGTTACTGGTATTGCGTTTGAATCTATGTTAGGTATTGATTACCGAATTGGGGTACTTGTTGGCTTTAGCATTGTACTCATCTATATTTTTATTGGTGGTTTTGTAGCTGCGGTTTGGTCTGATATGTTCCAAGGAATATTGATGTTTATCGGCCTGGTGTTATTGCCTATTGTAGTTTGGTTCTCTATGGACCATGGTACTGGAATTACTGAAGGATTAAACGCGATTGATCCTACCTTAACTCAAATAATGGGAAGAAGCGATGATGGTTGGTTGAACTTATTTACAATTCTTGGTTTCTCCATGATTGGATTAGGTTTCTTAGGTTCACCTCAAGTTTATGTTCGTTTTATGTCTATTAAAAGTGAAAATGAGATAGATAAAGGCAAATGGGTAGCATTGCTTTTTACACTGTTAACAGATGCAGCAGCAGTAACAATTGGTATACTTGCTCGAATTTATTTTACGTCAGAAGGACAAGACCCTGAGGCAGTATTAGGAACAGGTGGTGAAGATGTACTAAGTTTAATTACCAACGAATTTTTACCAACAATTTTAGTCGCAATTTTTATTGCTATTGTACTTTCTGCAATAATGTCAACCATAGATTCGCTACTTATTCTTGCATCTAGTGCAATTACTCGCGATTTTTATCAGAAAATATTTAGACCCGATTTAAAAGATGAAGATTTAACAAATTTTTCAAGATTAGTTACAGTTGGTATGGCATTAGTGGCATTGTGTATTGCTGTATTACTATATTATCTATATCCAGATAGGCAGATTTTCTGGATCATGATTTTTGGTTGGTCAGGTATTGCAGCTACTTTTTGTCCAGTTATCATTTTATCTCTTTTTTGGAAAGGATATACTGAAAAAGGAGCGATTGCTTCAATGGTTACCGGTTTTACATCGGTCATATTATTTAAATTTGTTTTTTCAAATATGGAAGGAATAGGAAAATATTTTGTAGAATTGGATGTGCTGGCTCCATCATTTGCCTTGGCAATGATAGTGGGATATATAGTTTCAAAAATGTTTCCTAATAAAAATATTAAAAATTCATA
>ENA-OSJC01003246-OSJC01003246.1-marine-metagenome-genome-assembly--contig:-NODE-3246-length-11728-cov-10.862415_pt1 | contig 11728 bp, 9 predicted proteins | sample MGYA00237885_ERZ534234 | MGnify/ENA primary metagenome ERZ534234 (study PRJEB26413, sample SAMN06343907) | marine metagenome | isolation source: coastal waters | place: Atlantic Ocean: West Antarctic... | reverse complement strand
ACTCCATGATTAAACTCTGGATACTTTCCATCAGCTGTACCTCCAACTGTACAATTTTGAAAAACTGCAAAATAATCTGAGTATTTAGCATTCCCTAAAATAGTTCCCAAAGGGTGCGCGAATATAAATATCTCAGGAAGTTGTATTTTATAAAATGCATCTATGCCATGTAGCGCTTTATTTAAAAGAAAGATCTTAGAGGCCAACCTTACATCACCATTATTTTCCCAAACTGTATTAGATAATAAATATAGGTACATAGAATATTGGTCTGAATGAAGATGGTCAAATACACATTCATTATTAACAAAAAAATATGGTTTTCTAATGTGGACAAAAGCCTTTTCTACTCTATTTAAAGTTTCTTTTTGAAAAATGATTAACTCATTTTTTGATATTAAGTTTCCATCATTATATAAAGTGTTGATTTGATTTAATACTAGTATGTTCAAATCATTGATGTGAATACTTAATTTCATATGATATTTACAATAAGGTTAGATGAAGTTTTTAATAGTAATACTTTATTATATATTATTAGACTCAATAAAAATTTTAAGGTAATTTCTTAATTCATTTTTGCCATTTATAACTTCTAAATTATGCGCTGCACGATCATTTTTTTGAATTGTACTTTTAGGATCATAATATATAGAGTCTTTTCCCAGATTATCTGCTAGAACTCCTGTTGAAGTAAATGGCATTGATATAACAAGATCAAATTGTTTACACAATCTTGAGGCTGATATGCCGGAATCAACTTCTACAACATTATCATATTTAATAAAATTTTTAATAAAATTTAGGTACCTCTTATGCGTGAGAATGCTATCTCTTTTTCGCTTAAAAAACAATTCAATGCCCAACTCCAAACAAACCTCTTGTAAGTCTCTCAAAAAATCTACTGGGACAGAATAGTCATGTGCATACCACTGTGCACAACTAAGTGCTGGAATTCCAAACCCTGGTCTATAGGGCTGAATATCAAACGCCAATAAACTTAGTTTATTATTTTTTGGAATGTCCATTGTGCTGTCTTCATACCCTATAGGCCCAACAATCTCTATTTCTGAAGGAAATTTAAACTCATTCTTAATATAATTCAGATATGTATTATTCCATACAAGATATTTCGGCCAATTCATTACCTGAAAAAATTCTGGGACTGTACTATATTTTTTGTCACCCTCTTGATAGGTAGAAATATTGCATGCATAAAAATAAAATATTAGGCTATTAACTTTTAACTTTTCAGTATAAGTCCATAAAGGCCTATAAGTTATATGGGAGTAACTAAAAAAATACTTGTCTGCGAGCTGCTTATTATCAGCAAATTTAAATGCAAGCATGTCAACTATCTCACTCAATAAGACAATATTTTTCCAATTAAATGAAAGAGTAGCTACTAAGATTGAAAAAAAAGTGGTAGGTAAAAATTTAAAATAAAAATTTACAAAACTTAACTTAGGAAAGCAATCAATATTATATGCAATATGATAACTATCTAATTCAAAATTATCCACATCAGGAGTGCTATGGAAAATTAATTTTTCCTTATTACCCTTATCATTATCATACTGATTAACATACCAACTCATTATATCTTCAGTATCTTTATTACGTGAAGATGGAAAACATTTCCTGCCTAAGTTAAAAAAGTAAGCATGCTTTTGATTTTTTTTAGACCTCTTAGGATTATTAAATATATGTTTGAATGTTTTGAGGAGTCCATTTAGCCAGGATATTAAAATATACAAATAAAAAAGACAGCTACTCCAAAAATAAGATACCTCGATGCCTGAGTTTTCAATGATTTTTAGCCAAGGCCTTGGAAGAGGATATATTAGTTTTCTTTTCACACGTATAAAATACAATGCAACTCTAGTAAAATTATCGCCAACTAGCTTACTTAGTAAAAATTGATGAAGGGATAATTCAATACTATGATTTTTAGGCAAAATTATATTTTGAATTGAAGTTTTTTTATTTTCTAACGGATGGTCAGCTAATTGATTTTTAATCTGATTAATAAGATCTGAATTTGTTTTTTGAAGATCAATATAACCCCTAGTAGCTTTAACGTCTATATGATTTTTTATTACTTTTATTAAGTGACTAAATGCTTTAATCATAATTTATATTTTTTATAACTTTAAAGGGTTATTGACTGACTTTAGAACTGAATGGATATTAATAGATTAAAAGTACACTAAAATTAACAATTTTTAAGTGGGCTCTTGTTAATATACATGCACTCATAAAATAACATTTACCATGAAGTAAAGCCTCCATCCACAATAATGTTTTGACCGGTTACATAACTGGATTCATCTGAAGCAAGATATACAACTGTGCCAGAAATTTCGCTAACATCCGCTTTTCTTCCCAAGGGAACTTTAGCTGAGTATTTTTTTACAAAAGCTTCATTTTCACCCTCATGGTTAACACCTCCAGGTGAGATACAATTGACTCGAATATTTTTACCTCCCCAATAAGCCGCAAGATAGCGTGTAAATGAAATAACTCCTCCTTTAACAACAGGGTAGACAGCATGCGAATATATTTTAGTATTCTTTTGTCCATCAACATACAATTCTGCCAAATTAGAACCTTCATATAATCTTTGATCATTCCCTACAACGCCATAAATTGATGAAATTAATATAATATTACCATCTTCCTTTTTTTCCATCTCAGATCCAACTGCTTGCGTAACAAGAAACAAACCGTCTAGCTCAGCATGAATTACTGATTGCCAGCCCTCTAATGAGCACTCTGTAAAAGGAGCATAAAAGTCATGAGGTTTTGCAGTAACACTATATATTAATACATCAATGCAACCATATTTTTCTATAACTTGGTCAACCATATTTAAAACAGAATCTTTATCTGTTACATCAACATTTATTTGCTCAATATCAGCAACCTTTTCATTAAATTTTGATTTAGATGCAGCTTTGGATTTAACGGTTAAGTCAGCAGAAATAACAGTGGCATTAGATGAGTCAAGAGCTTGACAAAACTCTCTTCCCAGGTAGCCTCTTCCACCAACTATTAAAACAATTTTATTTTTTAAATCAAACATATTTATAAAACCTCACTTCTCCATTAATAATTTACATTAGTTAGTTAACTATAAATTTAATATTTTCAAAAAAAATTTCTACTCGTTTTATAAAAACTAATTAACAGGGAAAAAATTTTTAATTGACTCAAATATATTGACATCCCATTTTGCAAGATTAAAGCCTTCTTTGATTAAAGCATTTCTTGAGTCTTCAAGACTGCTTCCAATAAAATTAAAAAGATGTGCAGTAGCAACTGCATCAACCTTTTTGTCCTCTAACCCCTCGATGAAGTGCTGATATTTCCCCGCTCCTCCAGAAAGAATAACAGGTAATTGGAAGTCATCTGGTAAAAAGTTAAGCAGCTCTTTTTGATAACCTTGACCAGTACCATCTCTATCTATAGAGTTAAGATAAACCTCCCCTACAGGAACTTCAGCTAACTTAAAAAGCCATTCTTGGAGTGAGTCACTTTGCTGTAAAGTTCCATTTTCAGTATAGACCTTATAATTATTGTCTACTTTTTTAACATCTACTGATGCTACAACGCATTGACTGCCTAGCTCAGCAACAATATTATCAATAACTTCAATACTTTTACCAACTAAACTATTAATTACAACCTTATCTGCGCCATTGTTTACCAGACTATGCGCAAAGTCAATGTCTCTAACCCCTCCTCCAGCAGCTATTGGTATAAAGCATACTTCAGATAAAGCACGAATATGATTAAGAAATTTTTTATGATCTCTTTTTGTTCGACTAATATCCAATATAATCAACTCATCTATTGAAAAAGAAATTTTAGAGAAATTATAATTTTTCTTTAGCCACTCGAGGTCACCAACTCTTTGTAAGCGAAAATTTCTACTAAGCATAAATGAGCCATTGTCATAAAGCAAAGTAAAAATTACTCGTTTTTTTAGCACATCCTACTCCTGTAAAAAATTGCGTAATAGAAGTAAGCCATTTGTTTGACTTTTTTCAGGATGAAATTGGGCACCAAAAATATTACCAACTTGAAAGGCTGCAAGAAACTCTTTCCCATAAACGCATGTTGCATATCTTCCGCTAATCCCTTCTGCAATCATTCGATATGAGTGTGTAAAATAAAAATCAGATGACTCAGGAAAATCTTTAAAAAAGCCCTTTCTTTCACTAAAATTCACCACATTAAACCCTACATGAGGAATTTTATTTCCATGAAGGTCATCTTTATTGAAACGCTCGACTCGATTTGGAATTAACGCTAGACCCTCACTACCACCATCTTCAGAGCCATAAGAGCCCATTAATTGCATACCCATACAAATTCCTAAAATTTTTGCATTATTATTTTGAACGGCATGCAGTATAGCTTTGTCAATACCAGTATTTTTAAGACCTTCCATACCTTTCTTAAATGAGCCTAGCCCTGGAAGAATCAAAACTGATGACTTAGCAATGACCTCAGGATCAGAAATTACTTCAACTTTCGCGCCTAAATACTCTATCGCACTTCCAACAGACCATAAATTACCAACACCATAATCAATAAGTGTTACATTTGGCGCATTCATTACTTAATTGAAAATTTTGGCACCCAACGGCCATTATTTTTGTCAAATAAATTTTTATTCGCCCAGCGATCAATTACGTCATCAAATTCTGACAAGGTCATTTGATAGTAATCAAGGTAAGTTTGAATATACTCTTCAGGATACAAACCATCATAGAGATTTACTAGGTTTAATGCTTGATCTCTTGTCATGGCACCTCTGCGTATTTCTATACCTGCATCTTGTGTAGCCCTTCCAAAGCCTAATTTCAAATACATCATATATGCATGCAAAGCATATAAAGCTTGATCATTTTGAGAAAAATTAGTAAATGTCCCAGAATTATTTACTTCTGCCTCTTCTAGTCCACAATGCTCTTTAGCAACTAAATAATTCCTATAAGAATCCCAGTTTTCAAAATATGACCAGTGCACAAAGTTTATATTTTTTCCTTTTAGCTCTTTCTCACTAGGAAACATGAAAAAATATAACTCAGATTCTGATAGTCCTGAATTTTTTAATACCTTTTGATGCCCTCCAGATAAGTAAACTCTCTTCATATACTCAATATTATAAATAGCAGTATTTTTAGTTTCTGATGATCCACCATATTCTACTTCACCACTCTCTCCATATATTATTAGAGAAATATTCATATTTATAGACATACGAATTACAGCAGTCATTATTGCAGTCAGCCATCCATAATAAGGAAACCCCATATCAATAAAACCAGTCTTATTTAAAAGACGCATTGCCTCAGATCCTGGAGAAATATGAATATGATCATAGCCACTATTTAAAAAGTTTTTTAAATTAATATCTCCTAATTCTAAAGATAGTGGAGGCTTAACTGTTGCAGTTAAAGGTTTCAGCTTATATTCATGCTTTACTTGATAAGAAACATAAGATCCATCTTTACCACCACTTACCGGAACCATGCAATCAAAACCACTTCCATCTGACTTGTGTTTCTTAAAAATGTTTTTTAACTCATCAGTACGAGAGCTCCAATCTAGAAGTTTTTTCTCTTCCATCCATTGACAGGCGTTACACCAGCCTCTTTTATCGAAAGTAATTCGAGGCCTGGTAGACATGTTTAAGCAATTTTTACACCAAAAAGTATCCATATATTTATTCTAAGTTAGTTAAAAAAAAATTATCACTTATCTAATAAAAAACTATTTTACTTGTCAAATGAAATAGTTTTTGATAAACTAAAAAGAGAATCTTTCGTTTCTATCAAGGTTTATTTTTTTACCCGAAGAGTGCGATTCAAATAATGCTTCAACAACTTGAATGCTTTCAATAGCAGAGATTGCATCATATCTATGTTTCAATCTTCCTTCTTCAGTGAAACGAATAAAACTTTTCATTTGATCCACATATGATTCATTAAAATCATAATCTGAGTCTGACCATAACGTATAGATATCACCGCCATTAATTTGACCAACTAGCTCCATCCTTCTAAAATCAAATGACAGCCAGCCTCTCTCAAAAGTTACCAGTCCACTCCTATGCGAAGGCTGCTGAAGATAGTCAATATGAATTTGACTCACAGCACCCGTATTATGTTTAATCGTTAAATCTGAGCATACATCGACATCAATATCTAATTGGCTATATTCGCTAATTTCTCCAAATACTGAAACTGGTAAGCCAGCTAACTCGAGTGCAAGATGTATTTCATGTATCAGAGTTAAAGAAACCCCGCCTCCTAAATCTTTTCTTGAGTAGTAGGCTTTTTTATAATCCTCATAAGGATGCCAATCAGGCAGCCATTGGCCAGCCTGACATTGAATATTTATTATACTTCCAACATCGTTTTTATCATGAAAATTTATTATATTTTTTATAATGGGGTGAAACATCATGTTGTGACCTACAAAAGATACTACTTTTTTTTTATTTAAATTTTTAATGAGCTTTTGACATGATTGCGAAGAATTGGAAAGTGGCTTCTCAATAAAGATACCCTTTACATGCTCAGAAATTCTTATTGCAGATTCAATGTGAGAACTAGTTGGGTTGGAAATAATTGCTATATCAGGACGTGAGCTAATTGCCTCTTGCCAGGTATCCACCTCTAACACACCTAACTCTTTTGGTAATTTTTTAAAGTATCCTTTTTTACTCCTTAGAGCAGTAATATTATGTATACCTTGGCTCTTTAGATTTCTTATATGTCTTTGCCCTATTGAGCCAGTTCCTATTAAGAGGACTGTATTTACCTTAGTAACTTTCTTTAAGATTGGTTCTGATTGAGATATAAATCTTTTTTTAAATTTTTTACTTACAGACTCATTTAATTGAATGATACTAGGTTTTTTTTCGAGTAAATCAAGTATCTGCGTTAGTGAGAAAACCTTGCCTTCTTCATATAATTCATCAAAAACCGCATGAAAAAAAGCAAGGTCCTCTGGATAATCTAATGTCATTCTAAGACCTGGTTTTTTATGTTTTAAATTTTCAACATCAAGGTCAAGAACATTAAATAACCCTGTATCAGTAAAATATCTTCCCCATACCTCGGTATCTTTAGAGTCTTTTAAATTAACTATCTTTCTTAACGCATCTACTTTAATACCATAACTAAAGGCACCATGAGGAAGATCAAACTGTCTAATCAGATCTGCGTTTGTTTCAATAAATTTATCAACAATCTTATCTGCATACTCTGGATCAACAAATGGACAATCTGCAGTAATATTTAAGATATAGTTTAGGTTATGCTTATCAGCCGCATCCAAAAGCCTTACTAATACATCATCTGGATCACCAAAAAAACATTGTACTGAGTTTTCTTTTGCTATTTCAGCTAATGGAGCATCTTGCTTATTTGTGGAGGTACATATAATTATTTCATCAATATTTTTAGTCAACTTTATTCTATCAATCATATGACTTATGACAGGCTTACCTTTAATATCAAGCAATAATTTTTTGACTAATCGCGTAGACTTTAAACGACCTGTGATAAGAAAACCAACTTTCATTCTATTTTTTACCAATGTGGTTCCAATCAATAACTTGATTAGTTTTAATATTTTCAACTAACTCACTACCTATTACATTTAAAAAATCTAATTGGGATACTCCAGTTAATTGTGATGTCCGGCAAAAATGAAAATCCTTTTGATCTAATTTATCACCTTTATTAAGATTACATTTCGCCAAAGCAGCCATTTTCATTGGTCCAAATAATGAATAATCTTCCTCAGCCTTGTTGAGGGCCATTAAGCCACTTCCATAAAGTTTATCAAGAAGTGTTAATTTTTTATGAATATTATTAAACTGATCTATTGAAATTGCTGCAGAATAATCGCATCGCTTTTTGCCATATTCTATAGTCACATGTTTTTCTACGAAATCCATTCCATTAGATGAAACTAAAAGCGTTATGAGTTCATTATTCTTTTCATCCCAAGCAGTATGATCAGCATAACCGTAAGCATTATTTGGAAATAATTTCTGCATCTTTCTTATTTTAAGAAGATTTACATCTTCAAATTTTGTTGGGTAATTTTGAAAACCAAACATTAGAACTATTTCTCTTTGCTGAAAAAAGTTGACAGCCTCTTGAATTTCATAAGTTGAACATCCGCCAACTCCTATCACAACTTTAGTATTATTATCAATATTTTCAATGACAGTTTTTTGAAGTCTTGGTACATTTAAGCATACAGAGTGTAATTCAACCATCTCAGGTTTAAATTTTTTTGCAAACTCAATAGCCTTTATATCATTTAGTAACAACATAATTTCTTTATTATTTTCTCTCACTATGCATATGAGCTCTTCCCATTCTGCTTCACTAAACATCCAAGACTTAAGGGTCTTATATGCATCATGATCTTTATTCATATACTCTTCAAGATCTAAAGTAATATGAAATTTAACAATGTCAGCATTAGAGTTTTCACAGATACGAGTTACGAGATCTCTCATAAAGATAAAATCACCCTCATGATGCCAAGCAGTTTCAGCTATAAGTTTAGTCATCTAAAGTGAATCCATTGTTAAACGATTCGCTCACACTTTGAAACTCTTTTATGTGTCCTATATCTTTCCAATACTCATGAATTGGAAATACATTCACTCTTTGACCTTCTTTAATTTGTTGATCAAGTAAATCAGGCATATCAATATTCTCATCAACCTTCACTTTATTAATCATCTCAGGTTCAAATACATAAATTCCTGCATTAACAAAAAATTTCTTAACAGGTTTTTCTAAAAAATTTATAGCTTGCTGATCTTCAATATTAACAACACCAAAAGGTATTTGAATGTCATATTCTCTAATGCACATTGTTGCCATTCCTTTTTGTTCAACATGAGTTTTTAGTAAATGCTCAAAATCCACCTTTGTTAAGACATCTCCGTTCATCATCAAGATGGGTAATTTAGGAAGATTTTTAGGCAACAAGCCTATTGAACCAGCTGTCCCTAAGGGTTTTTTCTCAGTTACATATTTAATATGCACTCCTAAAGAAGATCCATCCCCAAAATAATCACGAATCATTTCTGCCTTATAGTAAGTAGAAATATAAAAGTTGTGGAATCCACTTTTAATAAACCGCTTCATAATAGTTTCTAAAATGGGTTGGTCTCCAATATTGAGCATAGGTTTTGGAGTATCTTCAGTTAATGGATGCAGCCTTTTACCAAAACCTCCTGCCATAAGAAAAACAGGATTATCGTATTTTTTTGCATAGGTCAAATGTTGAAGTGTTTCAAGTCCAACAAGCTTCAGATTACTATCAATAATTGGTATATGCAATAAATCTCGATTTTTCATTTTTAACATTACTGACTCAGTAGAATCTGAGCTAAAAGCAGTCGTAGGATTATTATTCATAATCTCTTTAACTGAACAGTTCATTTCAATATGATTTAATATACCACGCCTAATATCACCATCAGTTATTGTGCCCAATAATTTATTATTTTTATCAACAACAAGAGCAACTCTCATCCCTCCATGATGTAGAACTTTTATTGCTGTTTCGATAGAGTCTGTTATATTTAATTTTATTTCTGATAAATTTTGCACTTCAAAACTCCTCAGATTGGTCTCTAAATTTCTTAATTATTGATAACGGTTCATTTTCAAGCTTAGCGACAATAATATCTGAAGATATTCCTACGCCATATATATTAGTCATATTTTTGATGGTATTTTTAAAGCCATCAGAAAGGGCTATTATTATAGATTCTTTTAATGTAATAAGATTACAATTAATTACGTTTTTACCTTGGAGACGTCCTTTCTGCCTATCACCAATATTAATAACTGGCTTCTTAAAGCTAGCTGCCTCAATAATGCCACTTGAAGAGTTCCCAATAATTAAATCAACATAATTCATAGCGCTTAAATATCTAACTTGGCCAAGGTTTTTAAAAACCTTATATTTTTTAGGATTTTTTTTACAAAATTTCTCAATATTTTGATTGATAATATGATTACCTAAATCAGCATTAGCATAGGTAAAAAGTATATTAAATTTGAATTTAGCTAATATGCCCAAGATAAATTCTAAGTCACTCTGTAAGTCAGCATCTGTAAGAGTTACAGGGTGATAAGTAAATAAGACAGAGTTACCATTAAATTGCCATTCTAGCTCTTCTTCTAGTTGAATTTTTGTTAAAGGCTTTAGATTAATTATATTATCAATACCAGGGGCACCACTATTAAAAACTCTTTTTGGATCTTCACCCATTTGAATAACTCTTTGCCGATATTGCTCAGTAGAGCAAAAATGCAAATAACTCATTTTTGTGATAGCGTGTCTAATCTGCTCATCAACTGCACCTTCAGTTTTTTCACCACCATGTATATGGGCAATAGGTATGTTCATTAATAAAGCAGCAGTAGCTGCAGCAAGAGTTTCATATCTATCGCCCAAAAGCAAAACGATATCAGGCTGCAACCTATGAAGACTATCCGATAAAAGTTCACTTGTCTTAGCAGCAGATTTGACTATAGATGATTTTTCATTAGACACAAGATGGCTTTCAATTTTTTCATTTATAAAAAAACCATCATTTTCTATTTCTCTATAAGTAAGGCCATGTTCTATTGAATGATGAGATGAAGTAGTAGTTAATTGAAGTTCAAGGAGGTTTGATTTAAGTATTTTTTTAAGAATGGGAAAAAAAAGTCCATACTCTGAGCGTGATCCAGTTATTACGCAGACCTTTCTAACGCTCATAATTGCTCATCTAATTGATAGTCTTTTTTAGCTTTTTTCCCTATAAATAAATCCCATTTCATAGGGCTTATTCCATTTCCAGGACGTTTAGTTGTTATATTTTCTTCTGTAAAAATATCCCCTTTTTTAATAATCATATTAGCCACAATTGATTTTCTGACAATACTCATATTTGGGCTTTCACTTTTAGTTAAACTTTTCAAACCATTGCCAATTGCTTTCTCAATATTTCTTATAGCAATCACCATAGATCTTAGTTCATTTGGATCTAATGAGGCCTTGTGATCAGGACCTTCCATTTCTTTATCTAAAGTGAAATGCTTTTCAATTATTGATGCACCCATTGCCACTGCAGCAATATCAACTTCAATTCCCAAAGTATGGTCGCTATAGCCTACTGAAATGTCCAATTCATTTTTAATAGTTTGCATGGCTTTTAAATTTACATCTTCAAAAGGAGTTGGATACATAGTATTTGCATGAAGGATAGTAATATTATTTTTTTTTGTTCCAGAAGTTATCAATACATTTAATGCATCCTTAATTTCTTTCATATTTGCCATTCCAGTAGATAAGATTACTTTTTTACTTAAAGAGCCAACATGCCTTAAATAAGGGAGGTTATTAATTTCTCCACTGGGTATTTTAAATATTTGAAGTTTTAAATCATGGAGCATATAAATACTATCAGTATCAAAAGGAGTTGACAAAAAGATAATTTTTTTTGTTTTACAATAGGAAATTAGTTTTTTATGGCTTGATATATCCAACTCAAGCTTTTTGACCATGTCAAATTGAGACTCTTGTTCACCTGTCAATTGAATCTGATAAGCTGCTTTAGGTGTATTTTTAGATACTAAGCTTTGTGCCTTAAAGGTCTGAAATTTAACTGCATCAGCTCCAGCTA
>ENA-OSJC01003245-OSJC01003245.1-marine-metagenome-genome-assembly--contig:-NODE-3245-length-11735-cov-3.109195_pt1 | contig 11735 bp, 11 predicted proteins | sample MGYA00237885_ERZ534234 | MGnify/ENA primary metagenome ERZ534234 (study PRJEB26413, sample SAMN06343907) | marine metagenome | isolation source: coastal waters | place: Atlantic Ocean: West Antarctic... | reverse complement strand
GCTGATAAAAAATAATCTCGCTCCACTCGGAGCAAAACCAACCTAACAAAAAACAATACCTAATAATATGGCTAGTATCAAACCACTCGGAAACCGCGTCCTCGTGAAGCGTCTCGAAGCAGAATCAGTCAGCGCAGGCGGCATCGTCCTCCCTGACTCGGCTCAAGAAAAACCACAGGAAGCTGAAGTCGTGACTCTCGGCACCGGCGGAACTGACGAAAACGGCAAAGACATCGTCTTCGACGTTTCAATCGGCGACAAAGTCCTCATCTCCAAATACGGCGGCACCGATGTCAAAGTAGACGGCGAAGAGCTCCTCATCATCACTCAGTCCGACATCCTCGGTGTCCTCTCTGACTAATTCTTTAAACTCTCAATTTTAAAAATACAAAATTATGGCTAAACAACTCCAATTCGACGAAGCAGCTCGTCAAGCTCTCCTCCGCGGCGTCACCAAGCTCGCTCGTGCGGTGAAAGCAACTCTCGGGCCTGCAGGTCGCAACGTCATCATCGACAAGAAGTTCGGTTCCCCAACTGTCACCAAAGACGGTGTCTCGGTTGCCAAAGAAATCGAACTCGAAGATCCCTACGAGAACATGGGCGCTCAGCTCATCAAGGAAGTCTCCTCCAAGACCTCCGACATCGCAGGTGACGGAACTACCACCGCAACCGTGCTTGCCGAAGCCATCTACAAAGAAGGCCTTCGCAACGTCACCGCCGGTGCCAATCCAATCAGCCTCCAGCGCGGCATCATGAAGGCTTCCGAAGCCATCGTGGCCCAACTCGCTAAGATCTCCAAGGAAGTCTCTGACTCCAAGGAAATCGCCCAGGTCGCCACTGTCTCCGCTAACTGGGACGTGGAAATCGGCAACATCATCGCCGAAGCCATGGACAAGGTTGGTAAAGACGGAACCATCACCGTTGAAGAAGCCAAAGGAATCGAAACCACCCTCGACGTTGTCGAAGGAATGCAGTTCGACAAAGGATACCTCTCCCCTTACTTCGTCACCGATCCCGACACCATGGAAGCGAACCTCGAGAACGCCTACATCCTCATCAACGAAAAGAAGGTTTCCAATCTCAAGGACCTCCTTCCGATCCTCGAAAAGATCGCCAAAACCGGTCGTCCTCTCCTCATCATTGCTGAGGACGTCGAAGGTGAAGCACTTGCCGCTCTCGTAGTGAACAAGCTCCGCGGAACCCTCAACATCGCAGCAGTGAAAGCACCAGGATTCGGAGATCGTCGCAAGGCCATGCTCGAAGACCTTGCCATCCTCACCGGTGGTCGCTGCATCACCGAGGACCTCGGTATCAAGCTTGAGAACATCGAGCTCGAAGACCTTGGCGAAGCCAAGCGCACCACCATCACAAAAGATGACACCACCATCGTCGAAGGCGGTGGCGGATCCGAGGCCATCTCTGGCCGCGTGAACCAGATTCGTAAGCAGATAGAGGACACTTCCTCTGACTACGATCGTGAGAAGCTCCAGGAGCGTCTTGCGAAGCTTGCTGGTGGAGTTGCTGTCATCAACGTTGGTGCTGCTACCGAGACCGAGATGAAAGAGAAGAAGGCCCGCGTTGAAGACGCCCTTCACGCCACCCGCGCCGCTGTCGAAGAAGGCATCGTCCCAGGAGGTGGAACCGCACTCATCCGCGCCCAAGCTGGCGTAGGTGACCTCGGACTCTTAGGTGACGAAGCGACTGGGGCACTCCTCATCGCCTCGGCGATCGAGTCTCCTCTCCGTCAGCTTGCTGCCAATGCAGGCCTCGAAGGAGCGCTCATCGTCGAGAAGGTTCGTAACTCATCCGGAAACACTGGCTACAACGTGGCCACCGGAGAATACGTCGACCTCATCGAAGCTGGTGTTGTGGATCCCACGAAGGTCACTCGTTCTGCACTCCAGAACGCAGCGTCCATCTCCGGACTCCTCCTCACCACCGAGGCCCTCATCACGGACCTCCCTGAGCCAGAAGCTGCAGGCGGCGGTGGCGACCACGGTCACGACCACGGCGGCATGGGCGGCATGATGTAGTCGACCGCTTCGCGGAAATTCTAAACAAGCCGGACGGGAAACCGTCCGGCTTTTTCGTGCAAAGGAGCGGGCGTCTCGCCCCCATCTGAAATGTTCGAGACAAGCGTCCCCGCTCCTTTCACTCAAAAGTTGACCAACCTAAAAGATTCTAGGATCCGAAGTCTTTAGCCTCGAGCTCCCCTCCTAAAAACCCTCTCTTGAGATAGGAAGGCCGGACAGTTTCCTGCCCGGCCTGCTCAGTGTCATGAACCTCGAGGTGTTCAGTCCGTTAAGAAAAAGGTAATCGTTGTCACGACGCGCACGTCCTTCTCGATCTTGTAAGAATCACTCGATTCACTTCCAGCATCCCGGATGAAAAAGCTCCCTTGGCGGGCCGTGCGGATCCCGCCGACTTCGACCTGGGCATTCGAGGCAAATTCATTAGCAGCAATGCGAGCATTCTTCGTCGCTTCCCGGAGCATTTCCGGCTTGATCTCATTGAGTCCGGTAAAGCTGTATTTGGGAGTCCGATTGGTAATGCTGATGCCCTCGGAGATGAGCTTGTTCACCACCCCACGTGCCGGAGTCACCGCCGCGACCTTATCGGTCTCCACGCTGATAGAACCATTCAGGAAATGATCCTCATCCGTCAAAATCTGGTCCTCGTTCCGATACTGACGTGAGCCGTAGTCGATAATTCCCACTTTAATTTCCCCATCCTCAAAGCCGCTTTCTTTCAAAATCGCCTTCAGACGCTCCTGAATCCCTTCCGCCTTGCGATAGAGTTCGGGCACTTCATCCCGGCTCTTTCCACTCACGGAAAAACCAATGCTCCAGTTCGCCCGGTCCGCCTGCACCCGCCGTTCCGCCAATCCTTTGGCCTCGGCCGTATTGAGTGCCACCTTCGCGTTGTAGAGGGTCTTCGAGATAAAAAACCCTCCCAATGCAATGCCTGCCGCGACAACCGAGCCAATAATGATATTTTGAAAGTTTTTTAACGCACTCATTCGCTCTTGGAGAGCGGATCAGACGGGACTTCTTGTCTGAGCTAGATCCAGTCTGGTTTTGGGAGAACAACGTTCAACAGTCACTCCGCTTTACCGAGAAGGTGCTTCTGCATATTGGCGAGGACTTCGGCGACTCTCTCCTTGTTTCCTCCGCAGGCTTCAGCAGTGGCCCATCCGGCGAAACCGATCTCGACCACGGCCTTGCGGATCTCCGGCCAATCGACATCGCCTGCACCGATTTTAGAAAAGCCCGCCTTCACTCCCCAATCCTTCACCTCGAGTTTGACAATGCGCTTTCCCAGAGTGCGAATCCATTCCGCAGGCTTCCCGTATTTCTGGTGGTTTCCGATACCGAAATAGTAACTCCTCGAATTCTAGGTCCCTTAAGGATGAGCAATGGCATCCTATTTTCCGAGAGGAATGACACTCTTGTTGATGTCAACCAGACGCTTCTTGGCAAGCTCTTGCATCTCCTGAACCCTTTCTGGATACTGAGCGCTCAGGTCGGTTATTTCATAGGGATCATCGACTAGATTGAATAGAATCGGCCCCCCTTTTTCTTTTGGCAGTTGCGCATTCTTGCCGTCCAGAAACAGCTTCCAGTGACCCACGCGGATCGCGTGAAAACCTTTTAACCCATGCCAGTAGAGCAAATCCTTCCGCGGATGAGGGGCGTCTTTCTTGCCGATGAGAGTATCCCAGACATTCATCCCATCACGGGTAGGGCTGCCTTTGGCAATCGTCTTCAGATCAAGGCCGCATGCCTGAATCAGACTGGGCAGAAGATCAATCGCAGCAATAAGTGCCTCACTCTCTTGTCCGGCAGGGATGACACCTGGAAAGCGGAGAATACAAGGCACCCGTGTGCCGCCCTCGAGGGCATCCCACTTCATTCCGCGAAACGGCTTCGCCTGGGCCTTCTGCCCTCCCTGGGGACCATTGTCGGATAAAAAGATAACAATTGTTTTCTGATCGAGTTTCTCCATCGCCAAAGTTGTCAAGATCTCGCCAATGCGATAATCCAGTTCTTCGACGACATCTCCATACGCTCCAAAACCGGATCTCCCCTTCCACTTCGGGTGCGCCTCGACAGGGAAATGCGGAGCGGTATAGGGGAGATAGAGAAAGAAAGGTTTCTCCTTCTTCTCTTTGATGAAACGAATGGCCTCGTGGGTAAACTTCTGCGTGAGCAAGCGATTCTCAAAGGGATCTTCAATGAGTTCATCACCACGCCAAAGCTTCTTTGTCTGGTTATTGCTCTTTTTGATGTAGTAGCTCTGGTCAAATCCTTGTTGCTGAGGCTGATACTTCGGAAGGTCACCGAGATGCCATTTCCCCATCAGTCCGGTCTCATAACCCTTGTTTTTGAAGATCTCCGCGATCGTCAGCGCTTTAGGACTAAGTCCTTCATCCTTGCCCATCTTGTGACCAATCACTCCCTTGGTCCAACCAAGGCGCGTTGGGTAAGCGCCGGTCAGCAGAGCCATGCGCGAGGGAGTGCAAACGGTGGCACCTGAGTAAAAACTCGTCAGCCTGATGCCATCTTTGGCCAGTTGGTCTAGAACAGGTGTCTTGATTGCAGGATGGCCATAGCAGGCAAGATCATGGTAACCCAAATCATCAACCATGATTAGAATCACATTCGGTGGCTGGTCCTCACCGAAGGCGGGAATTACGAGTAAAAACAGCGCAAGTGCGCAAGCGGTGGCAATATGATGAAACATGATGGACTCCTTTTTTTAGATAACGTCAGAGCAGGGAAATCACCATACAGAGTGATAAAAGACAAATTCGTTCTTCCGTGAATCATACCACACCCCACCAGCAGAACCATGATTTCCCATATAGGCAGTCCAATTAAGTTCTTCGTAACGCCCTGAAGCCGACCTCGTGGAAGTCATCGAAGCCCTGCGAGATTCCTTGATGATCGAGCGGGCCGCCGAACTGACCCCGGCCGCCCTCGCTGCGGCAAAAAACGCCGCTTGATCACGATACCGGGCACCCGTGCAGAGACTGAATCAAAGAAGTCACCCCGGTGAAGAGGAGCAGTGAAGCTCATCTCTTAAAAAGATGAACATGGAATCATTTTATCGATTGACTCACTGGCAGCCATCGTCCCCCCAACACCCTTCCACCCCCGAATTTCCTGTAAAACTCTCCTCGCCTCCCCCGTATGTTAAAATACAATTTCCCAGCCAATAAGTTTGCCATCCCTCGACCCCCTTCGCCGTCAACCGACGCCATTTTTTCAAGAAATCCACCACAGGGATCGGTGGCATGGCCCTTGCTTGGATGAGGGCACAAGCCTCCGACAACGACGTCAATGGCGTTCTCGGCGGGCCGAAGACGAAACCGAAAGCGAAGCGCGTCATCTACCTCTTCCAATCGGGAGGACCTTCGCAATTCGAGCTCTTCGACAATAAGCCCTATCTCCGTGAAAATCACGGCGTCGAGCTTCCGACATCGGAACGAGGACGGGAAACAGGAATGTCATCCCACCAAGCCTCCATCCCGATGGCCGGCGGTGGTATCAAGGGCGGAATCACCGTGGACCACACCAACAAATACGGCGCCAAAATCGTCGATGCCGATGGCAACCCGGTCCACGCCAGCAAACATCACTACCACAAGGATGCCATCCACGTGCACGACCTTCAGGCCACCATTCTCAATCAGCTCGGAATCGATCACGAAACCCTGAGCTACAAGTTCCAGGGCCGACGTTTCCGACTCACCGACGTGCACGGAAAAGTGGTGAAACACATCCTCGCTTGATTCTTTTACCAAAAACAGGAACGCGTTCTGTTCTCAATTCTCTTTGGGAGAGAAAATTAAGCGCTCAACGACTCGCTAAGCCTCTATCGATAAGTATATTTTTTTGTATACTTGAATCCCAAGTAAAATTTACTGGTAAAAACTCTCCTTTGAGGCGCTTATTTCGGCGTGTAGATGACTGATTCATCAGTTGTCAATATGTTGTTTGTTGTTTGTACAACCACCCCTCGATGCCTTCGGTCTCGGGGGGTGAATCATTTTCAGGATGCCGTAATTTAAATCCGGGTAAATTGGCCTTTTTCCTCGAACATTCTCGCGCTTAGATGAGTGCAATGAGCGACATTCCTTCCTGCCCCGAGTGCCAGTCTGATTACACCTACGAAAACGGCCCTCTCTTTGCCTGCCCCGACTGTGGCCATGAATGGTCCGCCGAGGAAGCGGCCGCTGAAGCAGAAGCCGCCATCATGCGCGATGCCCACGGAAACGAACTTCAAAATGGAGACTCCGTGCAGCTCACCAAGGACCTGAAAGTCAAAGGCACCTCGACCACTCTCAAGATCGGCACCAAGGTGAAGAACATCCGCATTTCTCCAGGAGCCGATCACGACATCGACTGCAAAGTCGACGGCATCGGCCCTATGAAACTGAAATCACAGTTCGTGAAGAAGATCTGAGGCTTACAGCCCCATGCGGGATAGTGTTCATTCGGATTTCTGGGAGCTGAAATCCTTCAAGATCAAATTCCCTCCTTTGGCCAAGGGCAAGTCATCGAGGCAATCATACGTCGTCTCAAGGTCGGTCTCGTTCCATCTCGTGCTCACTTGCAAATCGTCGTTCACGTCATCCGCGTTGTTCTTGAAAAAGGGGCGAGCTCCTCCTTGCAATCGGGAAAATTGATCCGCGAGAATGGCCGTCTCCAGCTCTTCCATGATCGAGTCAGGAAAATCTCCCATTTTACCAGCTTGGTTCGGGAGTTGTTATTACCTGGACGGCCCGATGTATTCCTTGGCGATGACGATGTTGTCGAACTGGACGATGTTGATCTTATTCTTGGTCCATCGGTCGGTGATGTAGCTCTCCAGAGTGAAGGCGTTGGCCATGAGACCGGTTGTCTTCCGCCAGTTGATGCCGCGCCAGTGCCCGCGGAGCCGGCCATCGATCCAGTATGCTTGCTCGCCGTCGCGCTTCCCAGGGGAGTTGTGCTTGAGCATGAATTCGCAGCAGATCCATTTGCCTTTTGCGATGTTCGGCTGGCCTTCTGGCTTGAACTGATTGCCCCAGTATTTCTGATCGGGCGCGGGGTTCATCTCGTGCCAATAGCTGTAGAAATTCCACTTCCCTGGGGGCGGGCTTTTTCCCCAGTTGCCCCAGGGCTCGAGAGCGGTCGAAAATAGCTCATCGCCCTTCGGCTTTAGGCCCGCTCCGCCGAAGCCGCTCCAACGATCGCTGCCTTGGAGACTCTTGTTGGCACGCAGAGTGGCGAAGTGGTGGACGTAGTCGCATTTTTCATCAAAGCGCGCTTAGAAGCGGATGAAGAGCGTCTTGCTGGACTCAAACCACTTTGTGGCGCCACCGCCGGTGTCGTGACCGAGAGTGGCTTTGGCTTGCAAGCAATGCTTACCAAGCTTCGGGTCACCACCAGGAGGTGAGACGAGCGAGAGCACCTGCCCGTCCTTGTCGCGGGTCTCGTCCCAGAGTTTTTTCCAATCGCCCTGCCCTTCGAACCCGTTCGCGTAGATGACCGACTCGTGCTTGTGGATGCCTGTATCGGCTTTGAACTTAGCGGCGATGCCCTCACCGTTGGGGAGCTTACTCTTTCCGTCCGCCGCAATGTCTTCACCAAGGCCGGCAGCGGTCGTTGTCACGAATGCCGCAATTAAGATTAGCGTGAAATTCATGCGGTGAGCTTAGCTGTGCCGATGGAAGAAAAACAGCGGCACCCGACATCCAAAAGAGCAGAGCCGGGTGCGCACACTGAAGAAGCTGAGAACCGACCTAGTCAGGAATCTCGTTGAGAGTGTAGTAGACGTCGGGATGCCAGAGGCTGTCGCCTTTGCCCGACTTTACTTTTTCAAGATTGAAGTGGTGGACGTGACCACGGACGCGACCGGAGACCTTAAGGTAAACCGATTTTCCATCGGAGGAAACGGTGGCCTTTTCCACAACAGGAGTGGCCGGGTCGACCTCGGGGCTACCGTAGCCCTTTTGATAAATGTAGGTCCAAGCGGCGGCCTTGTAAGATTTGGGATCGGAGGCACTCGCCTTATCGACCGGCTCAGTGAAGGTGATGACGAAACCATCTTTCTTGACATGCATTTCATGCATTTCGAAGGGCTTTTTCCCAGTCCAGCGAACGCGCTCGAAAGTGAAGTTTTTTCCACCTCGAGCGGCCCAACCTCGGTTTGATCCTCCGACAAAAAGAGTGGCATCCTCACCCATGCGGGCGGGAATGACTCCGCAGCGGAAGTCCTCCAGAAATTTCCAAACGGCACCTTGGTAAAGGCCTTTGACCTTTTCAAGATAGACGCGCTGAACTTGAGAGTGAGTCTGCTCGCCGACGAGAACTTGTCCCTTGAAGGGACCAAACTTTCCTTCCGCGCTGTCGTAAATAACGGCGGTCGGCGACTGGCCCACTTTTCCGTGAGGAAGAATGATGGCGGGCGGGATGATGCGGGGATCCTTATCACTCTCGGTGACCATGCGGGAACCGGTCGTGGGGTTCGGTGGTTCTTCGAGATTGAGAATGGGCGCATAGACATTGCCGGTGGGATTTCCCATGAAGCCGCCGGGCTTTAGCCATTTCAGTGAAGATGAACCGTTCCAGAGACCTTGATTATCGGTGTAAAAGGCGTCGCCTGCTTGGTTAAAGCCGATGCCACCAGGAGAGCGGATGCCCGGGCAAGTGGGAATGACCTTGCCGTCGAGGCCGTAGCGGAAGCACCAGCCACGCCAAGGGGACTTGTCACTCGCGCCGCCGGAACCAGTAAGACACTGCACGACCCAGACGTTGCCGTCCTTATCGGGATCAGAGCCGAAGTTGTATTCGTGATAGTTCCCATCAATGCCCCAATATTGCGTCACCGTTTTGAAAAGGTCAGCGCGTCCGTCACCATCGGTGTCGGTCATCTTGGTGATCTCGGGACGAGAGGTGGTGAAGAGCGAACCGTCCTTGTAAAACATTCCGAGAGGCTCGTGGAGTCCACGGGCAAACAGGGTCCACTTCACTTTGGAAAGGTCCGCGTCATAGGCACCTTCGCAGACCCAGATATCGCCGCGGCGTGAACTCACGGCGACCTTTTTATCGGGCATGATCGCGATCGATCCGAGTTCGAGGACTTCGCCTTCGGGCATCGGGATTTCCTCGCGGAGGTAGAATTCGGGCTGTCGTTCGTCAGCAACGGCTGCCGATACGGCGAGGAGGGAGAGAGTCAAAAATGATTTCATTCTGAGAAAAAGGTAAGTGTGATTAGTTCCAGGAATATTGGATCTGAATGGTGTGGGTTCCCGTGGTTAACGGAATAGGAATGAGAAGTTCATTTTCCCTCACGAAGGGCGGATACTCTGAGGAAGGAACCGCTACGCTAAGTTCCTTAAAGGTAAACTTACGCTCGCCTTGAACCGCGACGGCTGCTCCGCTAAGCGCCCGGAAGTAGAGAGCCTCGGCGCTCTTGGCCGACTCGGGAACTTCGATCGTGATGGTGCGGGTGACGCTCGTTCCAGAGGCATCCGGAAGAGGCTGATCCTGAATCTCAATGTCGCCAAACTGATACCCAAAGGTGGGTTGCTGAGCCTTATTGAGCTGATAACCTTTGAATGCTGGCTTGAAAGAATCGCTCGCCTTGGAGGGCCAGGGTTCGGTCTGACTTCCCAATTTCGCGAAAGCGAATCCGCGATTGACTGTGACGACATCGTCTCCGGCGGGCGGCTGGAAGCCCTGACCCCGGTTGATCCAGTGACGTCCGGCATCGATGAAGTTGCCCGTCCAGAGCATGTCGACGCTCATGGAGTCACCACTGAAGGCAAGGTTGACGCCCTCGAAGTATCCCACGCCGATGCCACGGGGATCAGTCCCCTCGATGAAGTTCCGGTAAATGGTGGCCTCGCCAGCCGGCGCCACGAGCAGCATTGCGGGATTGGAGGATTTTTGCTTTTTTGCGCCCTCGGAAAGGGCAACATTTTTCACTCCCGGGCCATTCCAGATCAGAGAAATCTCCTCCTGACCGAGATACTCAAAGTACTCGATCTTGATTTGAGCCCGGCCCTTCTTGAGCGCGATCTTCTTCTTACTGGGCTTGCCCGCAGGCCCAATGCGATCACGGGTGATGATTTCTTTTCCGTTGATGGAAAGGGCACCGCCGTCATCAGTGTCATAGCTGAACTCGTAGGAGCCATCCTTTGGCACGTCGAGCCAGCCTTCCCAAACGAGTCCAAACTTATCCCCACGATCCGCGTGTTTGAGAGAAATAAGACCGGCTTGTTCCTCCTCGGCATTCTTGGGTTTGGAAGCGCGGAGATCGGCGAGCGACTTGAATTCGCCATGGTGGATGTAGGAAAGAAGATCGTGAATCGCAGGCTTCTTGGCCCGTTTCGCAAGGGGGTATTTTTTGAGCAGCTTCTTGGAATTCCACATCAAAGGAAGCTTGGGATTGTCTTTCTGCGCCCGCTCCTTCTTGACCATCGCCAGCGTAACAGCCGATTCTTTGTTTCCAAAATTCGCACGAACGTAGGAAGTGACATCAGCGATCTGTTGATCCGTCATCGATCCTCCGTGAGGAGGCATGACGAGATTGTAGCCCTTGCCATTCACCACAATTTCTCCGGCAAGCCCGTGAAGCACGAGCTGAATCGTGCGGCGAGCCTCCCCTTTGACCCAATCACTTTTGTAAACCGGGGGGAATTTGTTGGCACCTTCGCCAACTCCTTTTCCGTCAGGGCCGTGACAGGCAATGCAAAGAGTTTTGTAGTGGATTTCGCCGGGGTGAGCAGCGTGGAGAGGTGAGGCCAGGAGAGCCAGAGCTAGAATTTGCTTCATAGTGCGGGACATGAATACGTATGGAAATTGCCTGTCTGACAAAATAAATCGCTAATTTGGGAGTTTTGGCTCTCTCAAGTGCAGAAAGAGTCATGTTTTCAACGAAATCCCCTCTGATTTTTGTCTTTTCCTCACCTTGGGACGTTGAACGGGAAAAAAGAGTCGAAAAAAGGAGCGGTAGTGATGCCCTATTCCGCTTGCTGGGCGATACCACCAGGCTTCTCGATCAGACGTCTGTCAAAGGTATAGATGATCTGCCGATTCAGAGAGGATTCCCTCAACAAAGATCCTAATAAGACAAATACTGTCGGATGAAGCGGGGTGCGGGCAGTCCGCCTTTGGCTGATTCGACTCAAAGTAGTGAATTTGTCTCCCCGTGCAAGTTTGACAAACCCGTGAAGCCAATCAGGTTGGTGACATGAGGAAAATTGCTTTTTTGACTCTTGCATTAATCGCCACCGCATTGGCTGACGACTGGCCACGCTGGATGGGTGAAAAGGCCGATAGCACCTGGCGGGAAGTTGGAATCCGAAAAGATCTCCCGAAAAAAGGGGCAAAGGTCCTTTGGCGCACCCCAGTGGGTTGGGGCTACAGTGGACCTTCGGTGGCCGAGGGTCTCGTTTTCCTCCCCGAGTATGTTCGCACCGAAGGCGAGCTCATCAACAACCCCGGCAAGGCAGTGGCTTGGAAGGGTTCAGAACGTCTCCGGGCCCTCGACGTAAACACTGGTAAAGAAAAATGGGTCTACGAGCAGCCTCTCGATTATCTTCTCTCCTATCCCGGCGGACCTCGCTCCACTCCCACGGTAGCCGACGGACGTGTCTATTTCCTGGGAGCGATGGGCCATCTTAGCTGCCTCGATGCCCCATCAGGAAAGCTCCTTTGGAAAAGGGACTTCCAGAAAGACTT
>ENA-OSJC01003241-OSJC01003241.1-marine-metagenome-genome-assembly--contig:-NODE-3241-length-11741-cov-2.985597_pt1 | contig 11741 bp, 9 predicted proteins | sample MGYA00237885_ERZ534234 | MGnify/ENA primary metagenome ERZ534234 (study PRJEB26413, sample SAMN06343907) | marine metagenome | isolation source: coastal waters | place: Atlantic Ocean: West Antarctic... | reverse complement strand
CAAGCACCTGAAGATGAACCGGGACACCAGGAAGCTCGGCCTCTTCTCCCGCTTCCAAAAGTTCGTAGCCGATAGCTTGGAGCGAGCCGTTGAGAAGTTCTACGCTCCCTCTCTTCGGTTCGCAGTCAAGCATCGCTACAGCACCATAGCCCTCTTCTTCGCCCTCGGAGCCCTTGCCGTCGGACTTCACAAGGGCGGCAAGTTTGGCTTCGTCGCCTTTCCTACCATTGAGCGTAATGTCATCCGCTCCAACGTGGAAATGTATGGCAACACCCCCTTCGAGGAAACCGATAAAACTGTTCTCTTAGTCTGCGAAAAAGCACGGGAACTACAGGCCGAACTCATCGACCCCGGCAACGGAAAATCACTCATCACAAACATCTACAGCGACACCGGAGATGCCGGCCGCTACGGACGCTCCACCGTCACCGACCAAGGTTCCATCTATCTCGAAATCCTCGCACCCAGCGACCGCAGCGAACCCGGAATTAGCAATGACGATCTCTGCAAGCTCTGGATGCAACGGGTTGGAAAAATTCGCGGCATGAGAAGCTTCCGCGCTCGTGGCTCCCACGGTGGGCGTCGCTCCGGTGGCGAAGAAACCGAACCCCTTCAAATCCACCTTCGCGGAATCGCCAGCACTGATAAAACCGAACTCGCCGAGAAGATTGAAGCCCTCTTTGAAGGACATAATGACATCGAGTGGGCACATTCCGACAAACAACAAGGGCGCGAAGAACTCTCAATCACCCTCAAACCACTCGCGCTTGAGCTCAACCTCACCCAGCGCGAACTCGCCCGCCAAATCCGCCAAGCTTTCTTCGGCGATGAAGTCCAACGCATCCAGCGCGAAGGCGAAGAGATCCGCGTCATGGTCCGCCTCCCCGAGGAAAAACGGGAGTCCCTCCACACCTTCGACACGCTCAATATCCAAGCACCCGATGGCACCAATATCCCCTTCTCTACCATCGCAAATGCCAAGCTCCGCAGCGCCCCCGGCGAGATCGAACGCATCGATGGAGCTCAGGTCACCGACGTTATCGCCTCACCGACTTCCAAGAGCGTCGACATCATTGCTCTCGCAGCCGAACTCGAGCCTCAGATTTCAGAAATCGTCAACAACTACGACGGCTTCTCCTGGGTTTGGGAAGGTTTTATTAAAGAGGATCGTGAAACGGGCAACCGCTTCGTCTGGCTCTTCGGCGGACTCATGCTCGCCCTCTATGCCCTTCTCGCCATCCCCTTTAAATCCCTCCTCCAACCCCTCATCGTCCTCCTCGCCGTGCCCTTTGGAATCATCGGGGCTTACGGCGGCCACCTCATCATGGATGTTGTTCCCTCCTGGCTTTCTGTTTTTGGAATTTTGGCCCTCGCAGGGGTTGTTGTGAATGATTCTTTAGTCCTCGTGGACTTCATCAATCGGAAGCGCGAAGAAGGAATAGACCTCAAGAAAGCCGTGATGATATCAGGGGTTAAACGATTCCGCCCCATTTTCCTGACCTCCATCACGACCTTTGCCGGACTCATTCCTTTAATGTTTGATCGTGCTCTTCACGCACAATTTTTAAAACCAATGGCCATCTCCCTCGGCTACGGAATCCTCTTCGCTACAGTAATCACCCTCTTCCTGATCCCCGCCGCCTACCTCATCCTCGAGGATCTCAAGTCCTTTGTTAGCAGGGGTTTCCGCTGGTATGCCGCTCCATTTAGCGACGAACCTGAGGCTGATAGTCAGAAATTAAAAAATTCTAATAAATCTTAACTATTTCGCTCGCTTTTAGCGCGTTTTGGGAATAACCATAGAAGGGTAATCTAATTTCATCCGTCATGGCTACCCAGACAAAGCGCAAACAACACCTCAACGTCAATGCGACGCAGATGGAAATCCCTCCCGCTGGAAAAGGCATTTCCGAGGATTTCGAAGGAAAGCTTGAGGATGCTCAAGCCCAGCTGGAATACCTTCACAAGCAGCGTGAACAGCTCGAGCGCCAAAAAACGGCCCTCGAGGAGCTGAACCAGCGAAAGCAGGAGTTCCTAAACGGCCAGATCGATCTCACCGAGCGCCTTTCCAACGCTGTCACCACCATCGACCGCGAGCTTTTTGATTCCAAGCAAGAGATCGAGGACATGGGGCAAGCCCGTGAATCGTTCTCAAACCACCTTAAGCGCATCGAAAACCTCAATTCAGAAGCTTGGTCAAAGGAAGCCCTCAAGGAGGAGCTCGAAAAGGCTCTCGGCGTTCTTGATCGTGCCGAAGATGAATATCACCAGGCCATCGACCACTTTTCCGGAACCCGCCGGGGCCAAGGCATCTTCGGCCCAGGAAGCTCCCGTGCCCATCATCCGACCGGTAACTTTTCATCCATGATGAAACAGGGCTTCGCCTTCAATCTTCCACTCCTCGTATTGGGCGCGCTCGTCCTTCTCGTTTACCTCCTTAAGTAGAAATAGAACCATGGCTTTACTTCGCTCCCACACCGGCAGCCTCTCCAGCGAAAACAAGAAAGAGGAATTTTTATCGACCAAAATCGCCGAACTCGAGCGCATGATCGATGAAGCTCCCGAAAAGCTAGAGGAACGCCTCGAACGCGAGCGTACCATGATGCCTCCTCCCGATGATTTCCCTGATCGCGAACGCGAGCGCAGGTTCTATGCCGAACTCTCCCGTGGTGAACTTCAAAATGAGCGCCGCTACCGTGCCCGCAGCACCGTTCTCTTCACTCTCTCGGTCGCGGCAACCCTCTCGGTCTCTTGGTGGATCTATGCCGAACTTCAACGCTCCGGAATTCTTTCCTTTTAGGCACAACTTCGCTCACCGTTGCAAGACTAGTCACCAAACAACCCCGCGCGATTTCTATCGACGGGGTTTTTTCGTCTTCACTCTTCACACTTTCCTCTTCCTCGTTCATCTTCCGCCCATGGCTGATCAAACCATCGACGTGCGCTATGTCGCCAAGCTCGCCCGTATCGATTTAAGCGAAGACGAGATCACTCGCTTCGGCGAGCAACTGGGAACCATCATGACCCATATCGACAAACTCTCTGAGGTCGATATCGAGGGAATCGAAGCGACCTCCCACGCCACCCAGCTTTCCAACAAAGTCCGCAAGGACGAACCCGTCGAAGGACTCAAGCCCGAGGACTTTCTCCAAAATGCTCCCGATCAAGCCAAGGGCCAGCTCCGCGTCCCCAAAGTGGTCGACGCCTAATTTTCATCTCTGACTTCCATGTCTCTCGCTTCCCAATCACTCTCCTCCCTGCGCCGACAACTGACCGCCGGTGACATCACCTCCCGCGACATCGTCCAGGATACCATCGACCAAATTTCCGCGCGCGATGGGGAAATTAAGGCCTTCCTCTCTCACGAACCTGATACCGCTCTCGCCGAAGCCGAAAAGGCAGATCTTTCCCTCCCCCTCGGTGGCCTTCCCATCGGAATCAAAGATAACATCAACGTCAGGAATCACCCCTGTTCCTGTGCCTCCAAATTCCTCGAAGGAGCTTACCACTCGCCTTACGATGCCACCGCCGTCATCAAACTGCGTGCCGCCGGTGCCATTCCCTTCGGCCGATTGAACCTCGATGAGTTCGCCATGGGCTCCTCGACCGAGAATTCGGCCCTCCAGATCACGCAAAACCCGAAAGCTCCCGGGCACATTCCTGGGGGATCTTCCGGAGGATCTGCCGCTGCCGTCGCAGGCGACCTCATTTCTGCCGCGCTCGGCTCCGATACCGGTGGCTCGATCCGCCAACCCGCCAGCCACTGCGGCGTCGTCGGACTCAAACCATCCTACGGTCGTGTCTCTCGCTATGGCCTCGTTGCCTTCGGCTCCTCACTCGATCAAATCGGACCTCTTACCAGAACGGTGGAAGACTCCGCTCTTCTTCTCAACGCACTCGCAGGAGGAGATCCGCGTGACTCCACTTCACTCGACGACGATGTTCCCGATTACACCGAAGGTCTCGAAAATGGAGTCGCCGGAATGAAGCTCGGCCTGCCGAAAGAATACTTCACCGATGGAATCGATGCCGGCGTTCGCGCCCGTGTTGAAAAAGCCGCTGCCGATCTCGAGGCCCAAGGCGCCGAGATCATCGAAATTTCGCTTCCGCATACCGAATATGCCGTAGCGACCTACTACATCATCGCTCCCGCCGAAGCGTCCTCGAACCTCTCCCGCTTCGATGGCATCCGCTACGGCAATCGGAGTTCCGAGGCCGATGACATCCTCAGCGTTTATCAAAAAAGCCGTGAAGAAGGATTCGGATCCGAGGTCAAACGCCGGATCATCCTTGGCACCTATGTCCTCTCCTCCGGCTACTACGATGCCTACTACAGCCGCGCGCTGAAGGTCCGCACTCTCATCCGCCGCGACTTCGAAGAAGCCTTCGAAAAAGTCGACGCCATCCTCACGCCCGTGACTCCCGAAACCGCTCCGAAAATCGGAGCCGCAGCTGGTGATCCCCTCAAGCACTACCTCGCTGACATCTTCACCATCTCCGCCAACCTCGCCGGAAACTGCGGCATCTCCGTCCCCCTGGAACCGATCGACGGAAAACCTGTCGGCCTCCAAATTCTCGGACCGCATCTCGGAGAAAAAACGATCCTCCGCACCGCAAGAGCCGTCGAAGCGCTCGGCAGCTAAGATGGATCTCATGGGCCAAAGGTCCAAATCATATCAGCCTAGGGCAGCGCCCTAGGTATCAAGCCGAGGGATCCATGGGCAAGCCCAGCATCTCGCCTTTCCTTTAGACTCACCCGCAGCCCGCGCACAAAGGCCGATTCTTGCGATATCCAATCGGAGACCCAGCATTCGTAAATCTCACTCCTTAATCAACCCGATCCAAGATCCGGTGCGTGTGGCCATAGACGACGTGCTCGATCCCGTGAATTCCCTCCTGCTCGATGAAGGCCCGTAGCCGCCGATACACCCAGCGTCAAAAAAGGGCAGCCAGCTAGGCGCTTCGTCAATCTGCAGAGCCACCCGCTCGCACTCTTCTGCGTCGTCTTTCTTTAAAATCGCAGGCAACTCCTTCCAATACTTGATGACGTTCGAGCGAGCCGCAAAGAAATGCAGGTCCCCCACCACGAGAGTCACCGAACTTGCTCCACTTAAATCAGGCATCGTTAAACTTCCCCGTTTTCAAAAACGTCAACACCTCACCGATGACCTTTCTATTTTTCATGATAAAGGGATGGCTGGCGTGAACGACTTTAAAGTCCTTCATCCCCTTGATCTTGGCGCTCGTCGTGGAGACCTTACCATCGTCCTTCCCGGGGATCATCGACGAGAGGATCCAGTTAATACTGCGATCCCCCGTGATCACCCCGAGATCAAAATCGACCGGGCCGAGCACCTGGGGAGCCGACTTCTTGCGCGTCCCCAGTTCCAAACCCGCCGGACCATTGATCCAGCGAAATACTTTGAGGTCTCCAAGTTTATCGACCACTTCACTCCCCTGATTGGGAGGACTGAGCATGACCACTCGTCCAAGGTTCTTCACGGGGTGACTCGCCTGCATATGACGCACGAGAATCCCACCCATTGAGTGGGTCACAAAATGGACTTTTTTGGCTCCCTTCGTCTTGGCGGCCACTTGGTCATGAACAAGGCGAGCGAGCTTTGCGACCGCATGCTTCCGCGAGGGATAATCGAGATTGAGGACACGGTAGCCCTCCTTCTCGAGAGATTTTCCCATCTTCGCCATCGACTTGGAAGAACGCGCAAGCCCGTGGAGAAGCACCACGACTTCATCCGCTGGCACCAGTAACATCATCGCGAGAGAAATAAAAATGATCCGAAGCATCGCTTATTTGATGGAATGAAGAATGATTTTCTGCAGATCCATAACCGCCTTATTGGCGATCTTATCGGCTTTCAGCTTCAGGCGAAACTTGCCCGCCTGCACACAGGAAATTGCTCCCACGTCGCGTGCGATGAAGTCTTGAAACCCTCCTGTTTCCTGCACCTCGAAAGTCATTCTATTTTGGATAACTCCTAATCTGACAGAAGCGCTTCCATCACGCCCACTCCAAGATAAGATCACAGAACTCCCCCCTTGCCCGGGAGCGCAGCCTTGGAAGATCTCAACGCGATAGTTGCCCGGAGCTGGCACCTCGACTTCCCATGTGGCGTAGTCATTCACATCGACCCAGTAACCGAGGCAGAGTTTCTTGGGCTGCGGTTCCCACATGAGCTTCCGACCATAAACCGTCGCCTGCTCCGGCATGAGGGTGATTGCTCCATCGACTCCGGGCTTCGCAATCGGAAAGTTTCCTTCAGGAGCGGGACGAAGAGTGACCGCTTTGAGATTCATGACCGCACCTCCATTTTTCTTAAGGCATTTGACGGCGAGCTGGCTCGCATTCCGATGGTCAATGTAGAGATAGCCCAAATCCACCGTGGTGTATTCATACCAGCTTCCAGTGCTCTGAATCATCCCTGTGACCTTGGCCTCACCGAGACTGATTTCGATCTCGGAACTTTTACTTGCGAGAGAGTAAGTCAGCTCCACCGAATACATCCCCACGTTCCCCGGCGTGTAGTCCCAGACAACGTAATCTGCGGGATTCCCCCAGAATCCGATTCTGTGATTTCCGGGGTGGCTTTCAAGCTTAGCCTGCTTTCCCACCACCTTGGAATCAAGTGCGGAAAAGGTGACGCGGCCGTCGTCAAACGCCGTGGTATTTTTCGCGGCCTCTATCTCAATCGCGTCCTTTCTCTGTCGGAGACTTTCAGGAACAACCAGTGAGATTTCGGTAGCGTCCTCATTGAAGGAAATGTTCAGCGGGCTCCGGGAAACGTCGTCGCTAAAGTAGGCCCTTGTGATGTGCAGACCCGGCGTGGGCATGCTGATCTTACCCGAAGAAGGATCGTCCAAAAAAAGATGACGCCCATTCCCTGGAGTAAAACTGAAAACAGTCTGACCGAAAAGACCCAGTGGAAGGAAGAGCAGAGCAGCGAAGTAGCGCATAGAAAATCCATAGCAGATTCCCAAAGATCCTGCGATGGGGAAAGATCCTAAGGATTTCTATCCTCATGGGCTGAAGGCACAAAGGTCATCGGAGAGCTTCATCAAACCGTGCGCCAAGGAGCAAGTTCCCGCTCGAGAGCAGGAATCATTTTTACGGCCATCGTTTCAGGGAGCTCCATTGTCGCGCGATTTCCCGATCCACTTTGGAAGTGCATATGAACGGGAACTTTCCCGGGATACTCGGCGAGGATTACTTTGATTTTTTGAAGATCATCACCGTTGTGTCGACCCGTCCAGAGTGTCAACTCCAGGATTCCACTGGTCTTTTTACGTCGGGCTTTCAGCTCTTTGATCTGAGCGCCGGTAAGACGCCGCTGCTCGGTGCGATCATCGATTGAGATCTGCGCCTGGAAGCGGATGACCTGACCCGCGACCATGAGACCCGCATCGCGAGCCGGGAGATAGCTCTCGCTCAAGCAAAGCATTTCGACCGAGCCGGTGAAGTCCTCAATCGTGACGACGCCGAAGGGTTTACCGCTCTTCGTCATTTTATGCTCCACGCTGCGGACCATCCCGGCGAAGGTAAAACGGGCGCGCTTGTCCTTCCCGATATCGATCTCATCAAGGAGGCCAATTTTAATATATTTATCCGAGTCCACCACACCGCGGAACTTATCGAGCGGATGTCCGGTGACGTAGAAGCCGAGGAGTTCTTTCTCGTGCACCAGGCGATCATCTTTCGACCATTCTTCGATCGCCGGATGATCGGAGTCGGCAGACTGCGATTCACTACCACCGCTAAATTCCATCGTGTCAAAGAGCCCCCCCTGCCCTGCCGCACGATCGCGCTGGGCGCTGCTGGCACTGGAGACCACTTTCTCAAGACGCTCGGTCATTCCCGCACGAGTTTCGCCCGTCCAATCCATGGCGCCAGCTTTGATGAGGTTCTCGAGGATGCGCTTATTGATGACCTTCGAGTCGAGTCGGTCGCAGAAGTCATCGAGCGATTCAAAGGCACCATTTTCATCGCGCTCCTTGAGCGCCATCGCCATTGCTCCGGCACCCACGTTTTTGATCGCGGCAAGGCCGTAGCGAATGCCCTCAGCGCCTCCGAGAAGTTTTTCGGGAGAGAAACGGTTCTTTGATTTATTGAGATCCGGCGGAAGGATCTCGAGGCCCATGCGATGACACTCGGAGACGAAGACACCGATCTTATCGGTATTCTTAATCTCATTCGAGAGGAGGGCCGACATAAAATCGACGGAGTAGTTCGCCTTCAGGAAACCAGTCCAGTAGGAAATGAAGCCGTAGCAAGCCGAGTGCGACTTATTGAATCCGTAGCCCGCGAATCCCGCGATCTTATCGAAGATGAGGTTGGCATTGCGCGCATCGATCTGGTTCGTCTTGGCAGCGCCTTCGACAAAAATCTGACGCTGCTTCTCCATCGTCGCCGGATCCTTTTTACCCATCGCACGACGAAGAATATCCGCACCGCCGAGGGTATAACCGGCGAGCATTTTGGCCGAGTTCTGCACCTGCTCCTGGTAAATCATGACCCCGTAGGTATCGCCGCAAATCTCCTCAAGCATCGGATGCTCGTAGTTCGGCTGCTTGCGGCCCTCCTTCACCTCGATCATCTCATCGATATACTGCATCGCCCCGGGGCGGTAGACGGCGAGGAGGTCAATGATGTCCTCGATCTTATTGATGCCGTATTTGCGGCAGGTCTCGACCATACCGCCTGATTCCAGCTGAAAGACGCCCATCGTCTCTCCGGCGTTGAGCATCTTAAAGGTCGCTTGGTCTTCGAGGGAGATTTCGTAAATGTCAAAGTCCGGCGTGTGAAGATGGATGTGATCCACGGCCTCCTGAATGACGGTCATGTTTTTAAGACCGAGGAAGTCCATCTTGAGAAGGCCCACATCGGTGATGGCACTCATGTCGTATTGCGTCACCACTTCCCCTTCATTTCCACGCGTGAGCGGGACATGCTCATCGAGATTCCGGTCGCCGATCACGACTCCGGCAGCGTGGACTCCGACGTTTCGAGACTGGCCCTCAAGCTTGAGCGCGAAGTCCCATAATTCTTGATAGGTCGAGGATGATTCGATGACCTCCCGCAGCTCCGGCTTTTCCTTATATTCATCCGCGAGCTTCACCCCGGGCTTGGCCTCGATCATCTTGGCAAGCATCCCGGCCTCGCCGTAGCTCACGCCCATGACGCGGGCGACATCACGGATGACGCTCTTCGCCCCCATCGTGCCGTAGGTGATGATGTGGGCAACGCAGCGCTCGCCATATTTCTGGCGGACATAATCGATGACCTCCGGGCGGCGCGTCTGGCAGAAGTCGATATCGACATCGGGCGGGCTGACACGCTCGGGGTTGAGGAATCGCTCGAAGAGAAGGCCGAAGCGCATCGGACAAATATCGGTGATCCCCATCGTGTAGGAGACGAGCGATCCTGCAGCCGACCCACGGCCGGGGCCGACAGGAATATTCTGCTCCTTGGCCCAGTTGATGAAGTCAGCGGTAATCAGGAAGTAGGAGGCGAACTTAAGATCGGAGATCGTCTTAATTTCGTAGTCGAGTCGGTCGCGCAGTTCCTGATCGGTGTCGGCCTTTTCCTGTCCGTAGCGCGTAACAAGACCCTCGTAACAGACTTTTCGAAAATACTCCTCACGTGGGGAGCCATCGGGCGTGGGGAACTCGGGATATTTTGCGGAAGAAGTGGGATCGAGGACAAACTCGACATTGCAGCGCTCGGCAATCTCGAGCGTGGCATCACAGGCTTCGGGATGATCGGCAAAAAGAGCACGCATCTCTTCGGGGGTCTTAAAGTAGACCTCGGGCGAGTAGCGCTTGCGGTTCTCATCGATGATGAGGCGGCCAATTCCAATGCAGATGAGGACATCGTGCGCCTCGTAGTCTTCCTTATTGAGAAAGTGGACGTCGTTGGCCGCGACCACCTTCACCCCGAGTCGCTCGGCGAATCGATACAGCACCTCGCGGCACTTCTCCTGCGGTTCAAGCCCGTGATTGTGGACTTCTAGGTAAAAATTCTCTTTCCCGTAGATCTCGCAGAGTTCCTCCGCGGTCTCGTAAGCGATGTCGTCTTGATCCTTAAGAATCCACTCATTGAGTGGTCCTGAAATACAGCCTGAGAGGCAAATAATGCCCTTCGAGTATTTGCGTAAGATCTCCCGATCCACTCGTGGGATCCCCCCATAAGATCCATCGAGGTGGCCAACCGAGACCAGCTTCTGAAGATTGACCCAGCCCTCGTTATTTTCCGCCAGGAGCGTCAAATGGGTCGAGGAAGGCCGCCCCGGGATTTCCTTCATATCGCTGATCAACTCCGGAGCGAGGTAGATCTCGCAGCCCAGAATCGGCTTCACGCCAGCAGCGGTGCAGGACTTGTAGAACTCGATCGTCCCGTAAAGATTCCCGTGATCGGTCATCGCGACCGCAGGCATTCCCAGCTCCTTGGCCCGCTTGGCGACATCCTTGGTCCGGCAGGCACCATCGAGCGTCGAATATCCGGTATGCAAATGGAGGTGAACGAAGGAGTCGGACATCGACGCGCAGACTGGACCAGAGCGCCCAGAGATTGAACTCTGAAAATCCAAATAGGAAAGATTTTTTGTTACTGCTTCTTCTGAGTCGGGAGCGGGGTGTGTGCTTCCTTGATGATCGCTTCCATCTTGGTGACCATTTCCGGCATTTTCTTTGCGAGATCGTTCTTCTCGTAGGGATCTTCCTCAAGATTGTAGATTTCGAGCGCCTGCATCCCTTTCTTTCTCTGCACCTGTCGAAAGGCCTTCCATTTACCCTGGCGAACCGCCTGGGAGACGATCTGCTGGTCGTTGCCTCCGCAAAATTCCCAGTAGAGGTAGTCGTGCTTCTTTTGCTGGTCGTTTTGCGCCTTCAACAGCGGAAGAAAGGAAATGCCGTCGGATTTCGGAGGAACGGGCTGGCCGATCAGCTCACACATCGTCGGGAGGACGTCCCAAAAGGCACTCAGGTGATCGGTCGTCTTATTTTCCGCGATCGTTCCCGGCCAACGGGCCAACATCGGTGTGCGGATTCCGCCCTCGTGCATGTCCCGCTTCATTCCGCGGAGGCTGCCGGTGGAGTTCCAGAAATCAGGGTCGTGTCCCCCTTCGCGGTGAGCTCCGTTGTCCGAGGTGAATATGACGAGGGTGTTGTCATCGATTTCGTAGTGCTCCAGAAGAGCAAGGATATCGCCGACTTGATTGTCGAGATTCTCCATCATGGCCGCGAAACCCGCGATTGGGTTGATGACATCTGGAGTCGTTTCAAATGAACCGGCTTTTTTTCCGTGGATGATGTATTTTCCGACCTTGTCGTTGAACTGGGGAAATCTCTTCTGCCATTTCTCGTGGAGCTGTTTCGGAGCATGCATCGCAGCATGTGGGACGGCCGTGGGAATGTAGCAGAAGAAGGGTTTCTCGGCCTTGGCATTCGCCTCGATGAATTGCATCGCGTGATTCATGATGATGTCATGCACAAAGGTGCCCTTCTTGAGAGGGACCTCCTTGCCATTGTGGACGTAGGAGGTTGGATAGTAGGTGTGCGCAATGGTTTGGCTCTTCCATCCGCAAAACTCATCAAATCCGTGCGTGAGAGGATTTTGAACTCCCTCTTCATGAGAGTTATTGTGTGTATGCTGATTTCTGATGTGTTCAGGAATCACCGCTATGTTTTTACGTTTCATAACTGTAATGAGAAAAAAAGAAAAAATGAAA
>ENA-OSJC01003237-OSJC01003237.1-marine-metagenome-genome-assembly--contig:-NODE-3237-length-11746-cov-4.281601_pt1 | contig 11746 bp, 9 predicted proteins | sample MGYA00237885_ERZ534234 | MGnify/ENA primary metagenome ERZ534234 (study PRJEB26413, sample SAMN06343907) | marine metagenome | isolation source: coastal waters | place: Atlantic Ocean: West Antarctic... | reverse complement strand
TTGTTGAGAACGATACTAATGTTTATGATATTGGGTGTTCTACTGGCAAAATGACACAGAGATTGGTTGAAGCTAATTTTGACCATTGTACTAATGCAAAATGGTATGGTATTGAGATTGCTGATGGGTTTCAAGAAGAACTTAAACTGCGTCACGCAGAAATAAATAAGACTGTCAGACAATTGTTAGGTGTGGGTGAAAGTAGTAAAACAAAGGTATACTTTCATCAGCAGGACATTCGCAACACAATAATTAAAAACGCATCACTAGTAACATCTATCTTTACTTTACAGTTTATGCCCAAGAAGGATAGACAGAATGTTATTGACTCCATTTGGGAAGGTCTTAATGATGGTGGTGCATATATTTTTGCAGAAAAGACAATCTGCGAATCAGCAAGACATCAAGATATGTTGACATTTAATTATTATGACCACAAAAGAAAATCATTTACTACAGATGATATTATGAATAAAGAAGTTACTTTGCGTTCAATGATGAAACCAAATACATGGGCAGAGATACAAGAAATGTTACTAATGGCAGGATTTCAAGAGGTTCAACCCTTCTGGAGAAATCATATGTTCGTTGGTGCAATTGCAATTAAATAGGAGAATATAATGGATGATGACCTTACAGTTAGTAAGTTTGAAGAATATGTTAGTTTTGTTGATGCGGTGAGTAGTGAATCTACTCAATCGACTAAAAGTCTAATTGACACAATTGGTATAATGGAAGAACAAGGTGCAAAGGTATCACGACTACTTACTGCCGGAATAGGACTTTCTGGTGAAGTAGGAGAGCTGAATGATATTATCAAGAAGGTAGTCTTTCAAGGTGCTGAATATGATGATTACACCAAGTTGCATCTCAAGAAAGAACTAGGAGATATTTGCTGGTATATGGCTCAGGCCTGTATGGCACTTGACACCTCGTTTGAAGAAATACTAGACATTAACATCGAAAAGTTATCTGATCGCTACCCCGAAGGATTTGATGCTTTACGATCTGCAAGTAGAAAAGAAGGAGACATTTAAATATGAGTGATTTTTTAAAGGATATTATTAAACAAACAGGTAATGAATACGCATCACTAGTTTCTGATGGTGTAGAAGCAGGAGATTGTGATTCGTTTATTGACACTGGAAGTTACATTTTCAATGCGTTATTATCCGGTAGTATCAATGGTGGTTTACCAGCCAATAAGATAACAGCGATTGCTGGTGAGTCTGCCACAGGTAAGACTTTCTTTGTAATGGGTATGGTCAAAGCGTTTCTCGATGAAAATCCTGAGGCGGGTGTTTTGTACTTTGAATCAGAAAGTGCGATTACAAAATCAATGGTAGTTGATCGTGGAATTGACCCTAAAAGAATGGTTATCATTCCTGTCACAACAGTACAAGAATTTAGAACACAAGCACTTAAAATATTAGATTCATATCTCGCAAAGAAAGAATCTGATAGGCGTCCAATTATGATGGCACTTGATTCATTGGGTATGTTATCTACTACCAAAGAAGTAGAAGATACTTCTGATGGGAAAGAAACACGAGATATGACAAGGGCTCAAGTTCTTAAAGCTGCATTTAGAGTATTGACTTTGAAACTTGGTCGTGCAAAAGTACCTATGGTTGTTACTAACCACACTTATGATTCAATGGGATTATTCGCCACGAAAGAAATGGGTGGTGGTTCTGGACTGAAATACGCAGCTTCATCTATTATATTCCTATCTAAGAAGAAAGATAAGGACGGTACAGAAGTTGTTGGTAATATTGTTCATTGTAAGAACCATAAGTCACGATTGACCATTGAGAACAAAATGGTTGATGTTCGTCTGTCATATGAAAAAGGACTTGATAGATACTACGGACTATTGGAACTAGCTATCAAGTATGATATATTTAAACAAATATCAACTCGCATAGAACTTCCTGATGGTACTACACAGTTTGCCAAAACGATTAATAACAATCCAAAAAAATACTTTACAGAAGATGTGATGCAACAACTTGACGCTGCAGCTAGTAAAGAGTTTAAGTATGGTCAAACAGATGTGCTTCTTGAAGATGAAGTAGAGGAAGAATCTGAAAGTTAATGGATAACTATATTAGAAAGTATGACAATGTAGTGACCGATGATTTCTGTGATGGTTTGATTGAAAAGTTTGAATCCCACCCAGAACATCAAGAGAAACTATCTCAGGGCTTAATGTCTTTAACACACCTTGAAATGATGCGTCCAGACACACAAGTCTGGAACAAAGACATTATGTACCTTGTAGATATTTTTAAGCAAAATGTCGCGACATACAAAAAAGATTGCAAGATTGAACCAGTAATGTGGCCCAATAAATACTCAGTTGAATCATTTAGAATAAAACGGTATTTACCAGATGATGTTGACCAATTTGGGCCTCATGTAGATTCCAAAGATTCAAATACTTGCAAAAGATTTCTTAGCTTCTTTTTATATCTAGATAACAACGATAGTGGTTCAACTATGTTTCCACAAATGGATATAACATCAGAGTGCAAGAAGGGAACACTGTTAATGTTTCCACCGCTGTGGCCTTGGCTACATGCTGGAGAAAAACCAGTCAATAAACCAAAATATATATTAGGGAGTTATTTAAAATATGTCTGAGTTATTAGACCAATTCGGTCAACCAATTAGAAGTAAAACTGCTGATGCACCTACTAGTTTACCAACAGTAGAACAAATTCTACAAGACCCCATCACAAAGAAATTTCTTTTTCTTAACACCAAAGAAGAACCAGATGTTACTTGCATTGGTCTTACAGATGAAACAGATTATTCTGGTGTCGTCTATAAGTATGGCCAAGTCACTATTCCAGATGAATCTAAAATAGTTGATGGAGAGGCATTGCGTTTAGAGTTTAAATATGATATAATAGAGAACAATGGATACGACAAAGAAAAGTTTGGAGAAGATTTCTTTAAACTTATTGGAGATATTCTATACCATATTATTATAACTCAAGCAGAGGATGGATCAATTGACGAACCAAACGATAGAACGGACAGCGTTAAGTAATTTAGTCCATAATGAAGAATATTGCCGAAAGGTATTACCATTCATTAAACCAGATTATTTTGCTGTCAAAGAAGAACGAGTCGTCTTTGAAGAAATTACAAGTTTTGTTGATAAGTATCGAAAGATGCCAACAAAGATTTCTTTAGAGATTGAGATTGAAACTCGTAAAGATTTAACCGAAAACGAACACCAGAAGATTGTAGAGATTCTCAAAACACTTGATGCAACAGATGTTGATATGGAGTGGTTGGTTGATACTACTGAAAAGTTCTGTAAAGATAAGGCGATTTACAATGCAATTGTTGAAGGTATATCAATTATTGATGGAAAAGATAAGAATCGTGGCGCAGACTCTATACCAAGTCTGCTCACAGATGCCCTTGCCGTATCTTTTGATAATGCTGTTGGTCATGATTACTTTGACGACAGCATCGCAAGATTTGACTTCTATCATAAAATAGAAGAACGCATACCATTTGACCTAGAGTTTTTCAACAAGATTACAAAGGGTGGATTACCACAGAAGACTTTGAATATTGCACTGGCTGGTACAGGTGTTGGTAAATCTCTGTTTATGTGTCACATGGCTGCAAATTGTTTATCTCAAGGTAAGAATGTACTCTACATAACTTTAGAAATGGCTGAGGAACGCATCGCAGAACGCATTGATGCAAACCTACTGAATGTTTCTATGGAAGACTTGCACGATCTACCAAAGTCTATGTTTGAAAGTAAAATCAAGAAAATACAGAACAAGACTAATGGTAAGTTAATTATCAAAGAGTATCCAACTGCATCTGCTCACTCTGCACACTTTCGTGGTTTGCTCAAAGAACTATCAATCAAAAGGTCTTTCAAACCAGATATGATTTTTATTGACTATCTAAATATATGTGCATCAAGTAGATTGAAAGGTGCAGCTAATGTCAACTCTTACACTTATATCAAGAGTATTGCAGAAGAACTTAGAGGACTTGCCGTTGAAACTAATGTACCGATCATGTCAGCAACACAGACAACGAGAGGTGGATTCACTTCAACAGACATTGGACTTGAGGACACATCTGAATCGTTTGGTTTACCCGCGACAGCAGATTTTATGTTTGCTCTCATATCTAATGAAGAACTTGATGGATTAAACCAAATTGTAGTAAAACAACTCAAAAACCGATACAATGACCCTACTATGAACAAAAGATTCGTTTTAGGTATTGACAGAAGTAAAATGAGATTGTATGATGTAGATAATAGAGAACAAGAGGACTTGGTAGATAGTGGTCAAGATAAACCAGTATTTGACAATACAAGCTTTGGATCAAAATCTACAGCCGATAAACGCATGGCTGCATACAACGATTTCAAGGTTTAATCTCTTATAAATAGTATATAAACTATATGTAGATGGAGTCATTGAAGTATGTCGTTACGAAAGTCTGTTCGTCAACTTAGACCTATTCAGGAAAACTTTACTGCACCTGTAGATAAAGTTCAGTCTTTTTTATCTGAAGCTAAAATGCCAGCAGCAGATTGGGAAAAAGTAATTTGCGTGGCATATAATATGAAAAGTGGTTTGTCAGAAGAAGATGCCATATCTGCTGCTGAAATAAGTGAATTTAAACCCAAACATCAAGAAGTCCTTCCAATTGGTCAAAAGATAGTAGAAAATTCTTTTGGTAATCCATCTAACATTATGACACACTATGGTCAGGGAAAAGGAACTTTGACTAAAGAGTGGGATAATTACTTTATAAAGATGACGGGCAAATCTGCATCATCGCCAACAAAAACACCTAAAACAGATATGAAACTGACAGGAAAAAATATTAGTCTTAAAAAATATGGTGGTTCTCAATTAATGTCTGGTGGTCAATCTGAAACTCTTGCCACATTAGGATTTGCTTATGATAATGCACCAGATAGTATTAAATCAAAATCATTTGATACAGCATGGAATAAATTAAATAAAGATATAGAAAAACAATATGTTTCTTTTAAGTTACCAGCTGGTGGTCAGATTGGTAAAATTTCTAGTGGTAAAATGAAAGCTGATCAAAAAATAAAAGATTTGGTTAAAAATTCTTTAACACAACAATCTGCTATGACAAATGCTCTTAATGAAATTTTTCAAACTAATGAAATTAAGAAAGAAGTTGTGAGGGAAGCTATGTCTGGAAAGGCTAAGTTTGCAGATAAAGAATCTTCAGCAACTCACATGATGAAATTTGGTGATGATGGTTCAAGTAATTTTATCGCTATAGATGAAAAATTAGTTAATAGTTACACAAGTAAAACTAATTTTAACATATCGTTCAAAACTTCTGGTACTGGTGGTCGTGCTTGGTCTGCCTTAAAGGGTATTTACAAAGAAGAAAACGAAATACTTGATAATATTATAACAGAAAGTATTATGGAAACAGATAAAGAAATTTTACAAGAAAGTGTTTTTTCTAAAGCTGTAAAAGTAGTTAAAAGTTGGATTTCAAGATTTCTTAATAAAGTGTGGAATAAAATAAAAGCATTTTTAATTAAAGGTTTAGATGTTGCTTTAGATTTACTTGGTGTAAAAATTACTGCATCTGGTGATGGATATAAATTTGGTGGATTTTAAATGATATCATTCACACAATTAACAGAAGACAAGGGTGGTAAGAACTTACACCTAGAGCATCTGGAAGATGAAATCCTTAACTATGGAGTTGATGGTGGTAGAGCTGCAATCAACTTCCTACTTTCACTAAGAGATATGCTTGCTGGTAATGCTCGGTCTTCAATTAACATGACTGTCAAGTGGGATGGTGCGCCTGCGATATTCGCTGGTATCGACCCAGAAGATGGTAAGTTTTTTGTTGCGAAGAAATCAGTATTTAATGTCAACCCTAAACTATACAAATCAAATAAAGAAATAGACGATGACCTATCAGGGACACTTAACGAAAAATTTAAAGTTGCATTAGCAGAGTTTTCAAAGCTTGGTATTAAAAATGTATTGCAGGGTGACCTTATGTTCACCAATGATGTGAACACAGATACCATTGATGGTGTTAATTACTATACTTTCCAACCTAATACTATTGTTTATGCTGCACCTGTTGATTCTGATCTTGGTAAGAGTATTAACAACGCAAAAGTTGGTATCGTTTGGCATACCACATACACAGGTAAAGCATTACAAGATATGAAAGCATCATTTGGTGCAGACATTAGAGGACTGAAAAACCTGTCTTCAGTTTGGATGGACGATGCAACTTATAAAGATGTATCAGGTAGTGCTACAATGAACTCAAAAGAAACAGCTGCGGTAACTGCTGCATTGTCTTCTACTGGTTCTACTTTCAAAAGAATTAACGCAACACAACTAAAGAAGTTTCTTAATCTACAGGAAAGTATGACAGGTGCAATCGCTGGTGCATCACTCAAGACATACAATAACAGCAAGGTTCGTGCGGGAGAGAAGATTACTAATCCCAAAGCACACGCAAAAGGATATGAAAAGTGGGTTGAGATGTCAATCCAGAAACAGATTGATAAAGCAAAGAGTGTTGCTGGTAAAGATAAATATACTAAAATACAGAAAGAATATGTACGAGAAGTAGGAAAACATACTAATAATTTGATACAAATCATTACATTTCAGAACTATTTGGTTGATGCAAAATCACAGATTGTAAATAAACTAAATAGTGTAAAGGGATTAACAAATACCTTTATTAAGACCGCAAATGGATTTAAAGTAACTAACCCAGAGGGTTATGTTGCTATTGATAGAGTCAGTGGTGGTGCTGTTAAACTAGTGGACAGAATGGAGTTCTCGTTTAACAACTTTACTGCAATTAAGAGCTGGGATAAATGAAAAATTTTAGAGATATTGTAGAGGTTCGTGGGGATATAGCTGTATTTACCTTTGGTAGATTCAATCCACCGACTACGGGCCACGAAAAACTCATAGATGCACTTGCAAAACAACAATCTAATAACGCTGGTTCTGCGATGTATGTGTATCCATCACATTCGCAAAACGCTAAGAAAGACCCATTACCTCATGCACTAAAAATTGCATATATGAGGAAAATGTTTCCAAAATATAAAGGCAATATCACAGTAAGCAAATCAAGAACTGCTCTTGAAGCCGCAGTAGAGTTACACAAAAAAAGACATCGTTCTATTGTAATGGTTGTTGGTTCTGATAGAGTCACAGAGTTTAATACTCTCCTCAATAAATATAATGGTGTAGATTCTAAACATGGTTTTTATAGTTTTGATGATATCAAAGTTGTGTCTGCTGGTGAACGCGACCCAGACGCAGAAGGTGTTTCGGGTATGTCTGCGTCTAAGATGCGAGCTGCAGCATCTTCTGGTGATTTCGATTCATTCAAAACTGGTGTTCCGTCTACCTTTAAAGATTCACTAAAACTCTATAACGATGTTCGTAAGAATATGGGTATTCGTGAAGAACGAGATATGGGTGAGATGACAGACTTTGAAACACTCAGAGATTTGTATCTTACCGGCAAACTTTGGAATGTGGGTGATATTGTAGAATCTCATGGTCACGAAGGTAAAGTTATTAACAAAGGTACAAACTATTTAACATTTGTATCAGAAGATGGTAAAGTGCATAAGACTTGGTTACACGATATAGTAGAACGAGACTATAAAAAAGAATACGCAAATTATCAAGGAACACCAGAACAGATTGCAAGACGCTCTTCAAGAAACAAAGCTCGTAGAATTATGGGTGACAAAGCAGTAGAGGGTAAAGATGTAGGACATAAAGACAATAATCCTCTAAACAATGACCCCTCTAATTTGAAAATGGAAGACCCATCAAAGAATCGTAGAGAACCAAGATTAAGAGAAGTAAAACAAGACAAAGAGATTAAAGATAAGAAAGGTACTCAACCCGCAAAGTATTATAGTGATATGGCAAAGTCTACTAAAGACAAACGTGCCGCACACTTCAACAAAAAGAAAGCAGGGCCAGCGCCCGGCGATGCATCAGCTAAAACTAAACTATCTACTCACACTAAAGACTTTAAGAAAATGTATGGTGAGGCCTCTATAGATGAAGTAAGAGCAAAACAAGCAGTCAATTCTCGTGGTAAGGTTCAGAAACTTGTAACTGCACATGGTCTTAAATTTAAAGGTAAAGTATATAAAGAAATAGACATGGAGTTGGTAAAAATTAACAACTCTACTGAAATAGTTACATTTAATATTATTCATCCAAAAGAAATCTTTGGTAATGAAGTTAAACTTCCATTTAAAACTATTAGAAGAGGCCCATTTATGGCAACCGATACTTCTAAAATAAATGAAGTTCTTGGTAAAGACGCAGACATGGGTGATTACATTGATGATTTCGAGAAGTCTGATTCTCCACAGTTTAAAGGTAAGTCTAAAGAAAAACGCAAAGAAATGGCAATCGCTGCATTTTTATCAAAGAATGAAGCAACCGACTATGGTATGATTCCTAAGAAAAATAAAAAAGGACACGAAGTACTTGGTACTGGAGGCCCTTTTGCTGCTGGTGAAGAACTGACCACAGAAGCAATAGAAGCTCTTACAAAGAAAGCTAAAAAAACTGGTATGTCATACAGCATTCTGAAGAAAGTATACGATAGAGGAATGGCTGCATGGAAGACAGGACATCGGCCCGGCACAACTCCACAACAATGGGCATTTGCAAGAGTTAACTCTTTTGCTACTAAGTCTGCGGGTACATGGGGTAAAGCAGATGCTGACCTTGCAAAACAAGTTCGTGGAGAATCAGTAGAAATATGCTGTGATGATTGTGTCACCGAAGAAAATCCTTGTTGGGATGGTTTTAAACAAGTTGGTATGAAAACAAAAGGTGGCAAACAAGTACCAAACTGTGTTCCAGAGGAAACAGAAATATCAGAAAAAACTTTAGGTAAGATGGTATTTGATGCAATTTACAAAATCTCTCACCCACAAGAATATGACGCAGTTGTTAAAAGATATGCAGAGTTAGTAAGGGATAATCCACAAAAAACTCACAGTAATGCTGCTGCAACTGCGGTTAAACAGTTTAAAACAAAGATAGATGCAAGAGCTTTAGTTGCATATATTAACAAATTAGTTGTTCAGAAGAAATTACCGAAAGAACTAGCCGCAAGTTTTAAAGTCAACCAATCAGAATCCCTAAATAGTTGGGGTGAAATAACAGAAACCGACAAGAATAGTGGTAAAGAACTTAATAATCCCACAAAAGGTGATGTTAAGAAATACAAAGTCTATGTTAAAAATGATAAAGGAAATGTGGTCAAGGTAGAATTTGGTGATCCAAATATGGAAATCAAACGAGATGACCCAGAAAGAAGAAAAGCATTCAGAGCTAGACACAATTGCGATCAGAAAAAAGATAAAACTACAGCAGGATATTGGTCTTGCAAGTTTTGGTCTGGCAAATCTGTAACCGATTTAATGAAGGGATAGGAATATGAGCACAGTTAGAATGTCAGAGTTATTGGAACAAGCGAGATCGTTTGATTCCAGTAAGTTAAAACCACAAACAACATCGTGGGCTCCTTTACAAGAAGGTGTCAACGAAGCAGTATCTCCTGAACAACAGGCTGCAATTGCAATCTCTAAGAAAAATAAATCTAAAAATAAAGACGAAGAAACTGAGATTGAGGAAAGCGGTCATACAGATGTTGCTTCTGCAATAACTAATGTTAAGGTTGCTATGTCTGCTCTTACAAAGATGTCTGGTGAACTTTCTAAGTTGAGTCCAGAAGATTCGCTTCCCTCATGGTGGACAAACAAAGTCGCAGTCGCAGTTGATAAACTAGACGGTATGGCAGACTACCTTGATGCGAAAGTAGAATCTGTTAAACTTGATGAGTTAGTGCCTACAAGTCGACACGTTGGCAAGAGTAAAAAGAATAAAGACATGTTCGCTGTGTTTGATACAAATGGCGAAGAAGTAAAACTATTTAAAGATGAAGATGATGCTAGAGAATATTCTCTTAAAAACCATGATAAGTTGATGGGTCATGATAAAAAACCATTTAAGAAAGAAGAAGTTGAACCTGATACTATGAATCCAAGAGATCATGTTGCTAAGAGTAAAAAGAACCCAGATATGTTCTGTGTGTTTGATACAAAAGGTAATGAAGTAAAACTATTTAAAGACAGAAAAGATGCTGAGGAATATGCAATTAAGAATCACGATTCATTAATGAGTGAAGAAGTCGAACTTGACGAAGCTAAGTCTTCTACTGGTTACGAACTATATCACAAATCATTCTCTGATGCAATGCAACACTCATATGCCTTTGCAAAGAAAAAGTTTGGTATCACTGTTGACCCTAAAGAAATTGATAGGGAAGTTGCATCTGGCCCTAAAAAACCATCTTCTGGTAAGACAAACTCTTATCGTTTAGTTGGAACAGATGGCAAGAAAGCAATCCAAGTTCAAGTTGCTAATCTTGATAATAAAAGATATGAACTTAACATGTATAAAGAAGAAGTAGATTTAGAAGAAGGAACTGAATTTGATACTATGAAATCTTATGCAAGTGGTATTTCAAGAATTTTAGGAACTCAAGGTATTGAAGTACCAATCAATGAACTCATTGATCCTGCTGATGTTGATGACGATGCATCATCAAAAGATGTAGCACTAGCTGCAAAGAATATTATTTTGCAACTTAAAAAGTCTGTTGATATGAATGGAAAGAAAGATGTAGAATTTGCAAGTGGAAAACAAAAAGTTCCAGCTGCAATCGCACAGAAAATATTAGATGTACACAGTAAAATGAAACCTCAAGATAAAATGAAGTTTCAAACAACAATCGCTAAGTCATATAAAGGCTTACTCAATGCTATAAAGGGGAAATAAAGATGGCATATTTTGATACAAAAACAGGTAGTCTTGAGGAAGCAATTAAGGCCGCAGTTGGTGGTAAACTTGATGAGGAAAGAACATACACAGTAGTTCATGCTACAAAAGGTAAAGAGGTCATTAAAGCAAAAACTTCATATGATGCTGCAAAAAAGTTTGCACAGATGAAAAGACTTAAAAGTACAGCTGGAGTTGATGCTTACCTTATGGAAGAAGTTGAACTTGATGAAGTATTTAATGGAACTAAAAAAGATATTCGTAAGATTACAAGAGCAACAGATAATGCTTTAAGGAAAAGATCAACACAAATTCAAAAAATGTTGAAATCTAAAACTAATGAAAAAGGTAGAGGACTAACAGATTTTGAGTTTGACCATATTAGTGATGAAGGTGATGCGATTGCTGCAGAATTAGTATATCGTAAGAAGCGTGGTAAAGACCCCATTAGTGATGATATTCCATCTCATCTCAAGAAATTTGTTAATGAAGAAGTTGAACTTGATGAAGCAGTTAAGATTTCGCATGTTCTTGTTGACACCGCTAACCGCAACGAAGTTGTTTCAATGGCGTCTAGTGAAGAACAAGTAAAACAGTCTAAAAATTCTGCTGAACGTCCACCTATGTCAGTTAAAAATAAGAACACTTTGAAGGTAGTCGCACTGAAGAAACCTTTAAGTCAAAAAGCAGCTGATAAGTTGATGGGTCAATCTTTTAAAGAGTCTGCTGAACTTGATACTATGAAAGCTTATGCAAGTGGTATTTCAAGAATTTTAGGAACTCAAGGTATTGAAGTACCAATCAATGAACTCATTGATCCTGCT
>ENA-OSJC01003233-OSJC01003233.1-marine-metagenome-genome-assembly--contig:-NODE-3233-length-11757-cov-4.261130_pt1 | contig 11757 bp, 9 predicted proteins | sample MGYA00237885_ERZ534234 | MGnify/ENA primary metagenome ERZ534234 (study PRJEB26413, sample SAMN06343907) | marine metagenome | isolation source: coastal waters | place: Atlantic Ocean: West Antarctic... | reverse complement strand
AGATCTAGTTTTGTTTTCATCTGTGTTGCAGTATTTAGAGTCGCCATATAAAATTCTTGAAGAAATATTTCAGTATTCGCCAAAGTCTATCATTATTGATAGAATAGCTTTTAGTGATGAGGAAGAAAGAGATAGACTTACAGTACAGAAAATTCCAAAAATAATCTATCCAAACTCGCTTCCATGCTGGTTTTTTTCAAAACAAAAGTTCATAAAAATAATGAATGAAAATAGTTACGATTTAAAAGTAGAATTCGAATGTGACGACGAGCCTAGTAAGATTGGTAAATTTCAGGGATTATTTTTTCAAAAAAAAGATAGCTAGTAATGCATCCCTTTATATCTTTTAACAAAAACAAATCTGTAAAATAGTAAAATTAGATTTTTGGAAGGTTATTGATAAATGAAAGAGAAACCTATAGTCTGTCCCCTTTGCAAAAATAAAAATCATAAGCATGTAGATTCAATTAATGTTTCTATTCTTAAAGATATTTGGAGCTCAAATAATATTGATATATCAAATATGTTTGATAATTTGAATTCTCTGAACTACTATAAATGCAATAATTGTTCTCTAGGTTTTTTTGATCCACAAATTTCAGGTGATAATGATTTTTATAGTCAGTTGGGCCAAGATAAGTTAAATTATGACTATTATGAGCATGGAGGAAAAACTGAATTTGAATATGCTAAAAAAATAATTTCTCCAGAATCTAATGTTCTTGATATTGGTTCTGGTGCTGGAGCATTTTCAAATTATCTTGGCCCCAAGGTTAAATATACTGGAATAGAACTTAGCTCAAAGGCAGTTGAAATTGCTCAGAAAAACAAAGTTAATGTTATTAAATCTACTATTGAAGAATATGTTAAAACTGCAAAAAAGAAATTCGATTTCATTGTGGTCTTTCAAGTTTTAGAGCACATTGAGGATATTCATTCTTTTATTGAGTCTACAACAAGTGTTCTTAAAGATGAAGGTACATTGATATTGGCAGTGCCTAACAATAACTCATTTATTTGCAAGACTCCTAATCATATTTTAAATCTTCCACCTCATCACATTTTGCATTGGAATAAGAAATCACTAAAACGATTGGCAGTCGAGTTTAAATTTTCAGTCAATGATATTTATTGTGAAAGAGTTTCTCAAGAGCATTCAATGAGTTTTTATTTTTCTTTGATTGATAGTTTCTTAAAAAAAATATTCTTTATTTCTCCCAGAATAATTAAAATTTCAAATACTCGTACTTTATTATCTAAAGTCTCTTGGAGGATTGCTGCTTTATTGATTTTTTTCAACATTCGTATTTATAAAAAATGCATTGGTCAAACTATCATAATTACAATGAAAAAATCAATTTCATCGTAATTTTTTATTAATTAGTAATAAAATGTCAATTAAATGATTAAACAACAACTAATTTCATTCTACATTCGTGAAATGCACTCTCCAACATGGATCTCATTGTTTATAAATCCTTTTTATTTCGCAAGAACAGGGCTTTATAAAAATATAAAAGATATTGCACCAAAAATAACTGGCAGAACGTTAGATATAGGGTGTGGCTCAAAGCCATATAAGTTGTTGTATCAATCATCTGAGTATGTTGGTTTAGAATTAGATACACATGAAAATAAAAGCCTTAAAGATGCAGATTATTATTACGATGGTAATAAGTTTCCTTTTAAAGATGATGATTTTGATTCAATTGTTGCAAATGAGGTTTTTGAACATGTATTTAATCCAGATAATTTTTTAAATGAAATAAAAAGAATTCTAAAAAAAGATGGAAAATTATTTATGACAATACCTTTTGTGTGGGATGAGCATGAGCAGCCTTTTGATTATGCAAGATATTCTTCTTATGGCATTAAATCTATTCTTGAAAAACATGGGTTTGAAATTGTTGAGCAAAGAAAATCTGTAAGTGATATTAGAGTTATTTTTCAATTATTAAACTTGTATACTTTTAAGAAATTAGTATCAAAGAATGGGGTGATGAATCTATTTATGACTTTAATTTTTATTGCACCTATAAATATTCTTGGGAGCTTAATTAACTTAATCTTGCCCTTAAATTCTGATCTTTATCTTGATAATATTATCTTAGCTCGAAAGATTTAACATGATTGAAACCTATTTTAAAAATAAAAAAATTTGCATCACTGGAGGAGCTGGCTTTATTGGTTCAGCTATTGCACGTAGATTAGCTAGAATTGCAAATGTAAAGGTGGTCGATTCTATGACACCCCAGTATGGTGGAAATTTAAAAAATTTGGATTCTATAAAGCATCTTATAGACATTCAAATAGGTGACGTAAGAAAAAAAAATATTACTGAAAATTTTGTAAAAAATGTTGATTATATATTTAATATGGCCGGCCAGACAAGTCATATGGACTCTATGTCTGACCCATATACAGATCTTGAAATTAATGCATATGCCCAGTTGTCAATTTTAGAGGCTGTAAAAAAATTTAATCCAAATGTGAAAATTATTTTTGCAAGTACGCGCCAATTATATGGAAAGCCTGATTACTTACCAGTCGATGAAAAACACCCAGTAAGGCCAGTAGACATAAATGGAATTAATAAGAATGCAGGTGAGCAATTTCATCTACTTTATCATAATGTATATGGCATTAAAACTTCAGTTTTAAGGCTGACTAATACATATGGTCCTGGAATGAGAATTAAAGATGCACGTCAAACTTTTGTTGGTCTCTGGATTAAAAACATAATTCAAAATGATACTTTTGAAGTATGGGGTGGAAATCAAATGCGTGACTTTAATTATGTTGAAGATGTTGTTGATGCATTTTTAGCTGCTGCAATCTCTAAAGATTCTGAAGGAGAAATTTTTAATTTAGGGTCTTCAGAAATCATTAATTTAAAAGATTTGGCCAATAAACTTATTGAAATAAATAGTTATGGTGACTTTTTAGAAATGAATTTTCCAGAAGATAGAAAAAAAATTGATATTGGCGATTATTATTCTGATTTCTCCAAAATTAGCAATTGTTTGGGATGGAGTCCTTCAATTAATTTAAACAAAGGACTACAAAAAACTTTGGATTATTATAAAAGTGAGGGAGAGTTCTATTTTGATTAATCAATGTGATCCAAAGGCAAGTTATCTAAGTCATGAAGAAGAAATCGATGAAGCTATAAAAAGCGCCCTTTTGAGTGGTAGTTATATTCTTGGACAGAACGTTAGTCTATTTGAAAAAGATTTTGCTAGTTATATAGGAGTAAATTATGGTTTGGGGGTTTCAAGTGGAACCGATGCTCTAGAGCTCGCTTTGAGAGCAATTGGTGTGGGCAATTCAGACATTGTCGCAACTGTTTCTCATACCGCAGTTGCAACTGTTTCAGCTATAAGAAGAGCTGGAGCTTCACCTACTTTCGTTGATATTGATAAGAATACTTTTACAATGAGCCCTGAATCACTTCAATCAGTAATAGATATTGTTGATATAAAAGCCATAATAGTGGTTCATATATATGGGCAGATGGCAGATATGCCTTCAATACTCAAAATTGCTAAAAAACATAATATTAAGGTCGTTGAAGACTGCGCTCAAGCTCATGGAGCAGCTATTGAAGATAAAAAAGCTGGTTCTTGGGGTGATATTGGTTGTTTTAGTTGTTATCCTACTAAGAATTTAGGTGCAATTGGAGATGCAGGTATTGTAGTTACAAATAGTAGTAGTCTAATCTCCAAACTAAAAGTTTTAAGAGAGTATGGTTGGAAGGAAAGGTACATATCTGATGTTAATGGAATCAATAGTAGACTTGATGAGATTCAAGCTGCAATATTAAGAGTAAAGCTTAAATATTTAGATAGTGACAATAATAAAAGAATTGAAATAGCAAATATTTATAGAACTATTATATGCAAAAGAGATTCATTGATCCTTCCAGTTAAAAACATTAATATGACTCATGTCTATCACCAATTTGTAATAATTAATGATCGAAGGGATGAAATTTTAAGTAGTCTTAAGAAAATTAATATTATTTGTGGAATCCATTATCCAAAACCTGTTCATCAGCAAAAAGCTTATACTAGCTTAGGATATCAATCTGTTTCACTAGTTAATACCAATTATATTTCCGACAAGATTTTTAGTTTGCCAATGCACCCAGCATTATCATTTGAAGATGCAACAATTGTTGCAAATGAACTATGTGAGATAATTTGATGAGACCATATTATTTTTGCACTTATTTTGATTCAAATTATTTGTCTTATGGCCTTTCACTTATAAGATCTTTAGAAAAAAATTGCGAAATTTCTTTTACTATTTACGTATTATGTCTTGATCAAAAAACATATAGCACACTTAAAAGCCTTAATATTAGTGCAGTTACTTTAATTAAACTTTCTGATATAGAAATTTGGGATTATTCTTTATTGGAAGCTAAGAGTAATAGAAGTCTTATAGAATACTACTTTACACTCAGCCCAATATTGCCCTTATATGTGTTAGAGACTTTTAAAGTTGATATTATTGCATCACTCGATGCTGACATAATGTTTTTTTCCTCTCCCAGTAAGATTTTTGAAGAACTAGATCTAAAGTCAATATATATAATAGAACATCGATTTAGACCCAACTTTCAAGACCACGACATTTCTGGTCGGTTTAATGTCCAATGCCAGTTATTTCGAAATAATAAGATTGGTATTGATTGCCTAAATCGATGGAGAAAACAATGCATCCAGTGGTGCTATGACAGGAATGAAGACGGAAAGTTTGCCGACCAAAAATACCTTGATGAATGGCCAAAAATCTATGGTGAAGAGCTAGTTATTTCAAAAAACTTAGGAGTTGGTCTTGCAGCCTGGAATGTTGATGGTGAAGAAATAACAAGATCAAAAGATGGTTTTTTAATTAATGGCGAGCCAATTATTTTTTTTCACTTTCATGGTTTAAAAATATACAATCACTTTATAGCTAAAACAGGGTTTTCAGCTTATAAAACTCCAGTTACAAAGGCTCTTAGGGATTTATATATTAGCTATATATCAAATTTATTTATTAATGATTTCGTAAAGAAAAAAAAGAAAATAAGACAAGATAACTATGGCTTTATTAGAACCTTACTAAGTGGAGTTAAGCACAGAGATTTAATAGTCAAGCTTAATAAATTCTAGGTAACTTGTAAAACTACTATTTTTTTCTTGAGTGTTTTTCCCCTATTTAAATATTATCGTGAAGAAGCTTCTATGAATGTAATATATATTATGAATGAACATTACCCTTTTGGAATGGCTGCAACTATGCGAGTTAAATTATTTTCGGAATTTTTAGTAAATCACCATCATAATGTTAACGTCTTGATTAGTAATCAAGATAATGGAGATAACAAAAAAACAGGTATTAACAATGGTGTTAAATATTCAACTTTGTGCAATATTAAATTGCCAACTTTAATTTATTTGCTTTTTTATCCATTTGTTGCTTTTTATAAATTACTACTTTTAAAACAAAAAAATATTGTGAATGTATTGATCATATATTCTGGCGTTAATCTTTTTAATTTGCAATTTATAATTTTTGGTAAATTGTTAGGTTATAAGGTAGTAATTGATGCTGTAGAAGATAATATTAGCTCTACTGAAGATATGAAAATCTTAAGTAGATTAAATATCAGAGCAACAGAAATGATATTACCGTATATAAGTAATTTTATTGATGGTGTAACAGTAATCTCAATGAGACTCTTAGATAAATATCAATTACTCTATAAAAATCACCCAATAAAACTCTTGCCAATTTCGGCAGCTAATATTAATTTTATTTATAAAAGCAATAAAATTGACAAGAAATTAAAGTTTGTCTATGCTGGTTCATATGGTAACAAAGATGGTGTACTTTTATTGATTAATGCATTTGACAAGTTATCAAATAAATATCCAGATATACAATTATTGCTTCTTGGGAAAATAACAAAAGAATCTCTTCGTAAGATTCAGCTATTAGAAAATAAAAATATAATTCATCTTGGATATTTAGATGAAAAAAACTATTGGTTAAAACTTTGTGAAGCGGATATTTTATGTATGACAAGAGTTGACAGTCTATATGCAAATGCAGGATTCCCATTCAAGCTTGGAGAATACTTGGCAACAAGGAGGCCGGTAATTGTTACTGATACAAGTGATATTAAGCATTACTTGACTGACAAGAAAGACTGTGTAATGGCAAAGCCTTCTGATGAAGTTTCTTTAATTGAAGCTATTGAGTATTTAATTAAGAATCCTGACAAAAGAAAAAAAATTGGAAATAATGGCTACAATACGTGTTTGAAATTTTTTAATCCAGAAATTAACGGTAAAATTTTATTAAATTATTTAAAAAATATTTCATCGTAAGCTAATTGAATAAAAAAAATAACGCTTTATGTATAAAATTAATCTGAGTGAGTTAAACTAAAATGTGTGGAATTGCTGGCTATATTTCAAAAGATAGTACTTCAGAGTTAGAGCAGAATACTGTTTATATGCTCGATGCGATACAGCATCGTGGGCCAGACGACTCAGGAGTTTGGATTGACTCGAGATCTGGAGTTGCACTTGGCCATAGGCGATTGTCAGTTATAGAAACATCTCATGCCGGGCATCAGCCTATGATTTCGAATTGTGGTCGATATGTTATTGTCTTCAATGGGGAAATTTATAATCACTTGTCATTAAGAGAATCACTTAATGTTAATTTTGATTGGAAGGGCGGCTCTGATACTGAAACTATTTTGGAGTGTATTTCAAAGTTGGGGCTTAAAGAGGCGCTTAAATTATCTGTTGGTATGTTCGCATTTGCGCTTTGGGATAATGAAAATAAAACTTTATCATTAGCGCGTGATCGATTGGGAGAAAAACCACTATTCTATGGCTGGTGCCAAGGACAATTTGTATTTGCCTCTGAATTAAAAGCATTTAAAAAATTACCTCAATTCAATAATCCTATTAATCGTGATGCTCTTTCACTGTATTTTCAGTTTTCCAACATACCCAGTCCACATTCAATTTTTGAAGATATTTTTAAAATTGAGCCTGGTCACTTTGTTACCCTCAAAAGAAGTGAGTTAAATCAAAAAATAATCAAGGAAACATCATATTGGAGCTTAATAGATGAGGCTCGCAAGGGCAGAAAGAATCTTATCATGAATGAAGATAAAGCCATTAAAATGGTGGACTTAGAATTACGTAAATCTTTATCTGAGCAATCCATTGCCGATGTTCCATTGGGTGCGTTTTTATCAGGTGGAATAGATTCCTCTTTAATTGTATCACTTTTACAAAGCCAATCTGACAAGCCCATCCAAACATTTACTGTTGGTTTTGATGAAAAACAATTTGATGAATCAATCTATGCAAAAGCAGTAGCAAGCCATTTAAAAACTGAACATCATGAGATTCGCGTTACATCTAAAGAGGCTATTTCTGTGATAGAGAGACTCCCTGAATTATATGATGAGCCTTTTTCAGATAGCTCGCAGATTCCAACTTTTTTAATATGCCAAGCTGCTCGTAAAAATGTAACTGTGGCTCTTTCTGGAGATGGAGGTGATGAGTTATTTGGAGGCTATAATCGTTACCTATGGGGCCCTTCATTATGGAAAAGAATAAAGTGGATGCCTTTTCCTGCTAGGAAGATACTTAGTATTATGATTAAAACAATTTCTATTAATAATTGGAATAAAACAAATAATTTTTTCCTTAGGGGCAATGCTTTTTCAGACTTAGGTGGGAAGGCCCATAAATTTTCAAATTTACTCAATCAAGTTAATAGTATTGATTCTCTTTATCTACGTCTTGTTTCTGAATGGCAACAAACTGATAACCTTGTTCTTGAGGCTAATGAATTAACGACAAAATTAAACAATAGTCAGAGAGTTAATGATTTTAGCCAGCCCGAAGATATGATGATGCTTATGGATAGCCTTACATATTTACCCGATGATATTCTTACAAAAGTTGATCGCGCTGCAATGGGTATAAGTTTAGAAACTCGTGCGCCATTTCTAGACCATCGTTTAGCTGAGTTGGCTTGGAGATTGCCCTTGAATATGAAAGTTCGAGGAAAGCAAGGTAAGTGGGTCTTGCGTCAGATACTAGATAAGCACGTACCACGTAAATTAATTGAACGTCCAAAAACTGGATTTGGCGTTCCAATTGGAGAGTGGTTGCGTGGCCCTCTTCGTGATTGGGCAGAGTTATTACTTGAGCCAGTTCGTTTAAAAGAGCAAGGCTTTCTTAATGCTGAACTTGTTCATCAATATTGGAATGAACACCTAGAAGGAAATGTAGATTGGACAGGGCGAATTTGGAGTATTCTAGTATTTCAGGCTTGGCTTGAAAAACAGTAAACTAAGGAATATTAAATGAAAGGTAAGAATTTTATAATTTTTTCATCAATTGATTGGACAACACATTGGCAGATTCATCACCAATTAACAATGTCACTTATTAATTCTGGGAACAAAGTCCTTTTTATCGAAAATATAGGTGTTAGATCTCCTGAATTTAAAGATTTTGGCAGAATGAAGGATCGTATTAAGTCTAGATTAAAATCTACATATGGCTTCAATGAAGTAGTAAAGGATGTTGTTGTGCATTCTCCAATATTCATTCCTTATCCGTATAACCGATTATCTATATATTTAAATACAAAAGTTATTGCAAATGCTATAAGCTCTTGGGCAAAAAGGGCAAATTTTGATAGTCCAGTAGTAGTTTCATTTTTACCAACACCTTCTATACTGGGAGTTATTAAAACTCTAGCTCCATCTCAAATTGTTTATTACTGCGCAGATGATATGGGAAGGAATTTAAGTAAACCTGCTAAATTAATTAAAGCAGAAAAAGAAATGTTTAAGATTTCTGATATTACTTTAACTACTTCTCATAAAAAATATGGAGAAGCAAAGTTATTGGCTGATTCTGTTTATTTCACTCCTGCTGGGGTTGACTTAGAAAAATTTATATACTCGGATTCTTTGAAGTCTTTACCCCATGAAATCAAAAATATAAATACAAAAATTATTGGTTATGTTGGCGCTATTAGTGAGGTATTTGATAAAAAGCTAGTTGTTGATCTAGCAAATCACTTGCCTGATGCAACAATTGTATTAGTTGGCCCTATATTCACAGATATTTCATTGTTTAAAAAGTGTGGGAATATTCTGCTTATTAACCAAGTAGAGCATTCAAGAATCGCATCCTATATTCAAAGTTTTGATGTGGCATTAATTCCCTATTTAGTAAATGAATCTACAGATAGTGTTTATCCCTGTAAGTTAAATGAATATTTAGCCATGGGTACCCCTGTTGTTAGCTCAAATTTAGAAGAAATACGTATATTTTTAAAAGAGTTTAAAGATAGTGTATTCATTGGAAGCAGTAATGAAGAGTTTATTTTAGGAGTAGAAGAAATTCTTAATAATAATACCTCTAAATCTAATCAAGAATGTAAGCGACGAGTCAGTATTGCAAAAAAGAATTCCTGGGAATCAAGATATGAAGTTATTTCCAATGCTTTGAAAGATAATTTAGAGGCAGCATTTAGAAAAAAAGTAGACTGGAAAAAGCATCTGTCATCATTCTACAAACAAAGAAATTTATCAAGAATAAAAATAACAACAATAATATTTTTAATTTATTTTCTTCTATTTCAATCCCCCTTATTTTGGTTTATTGGTGAAAAGCTAGTTGTTAGGGATGACCTTAAGGCTGCTGATGCAATTGTTGTATTTACTGGGAATGGTGAAGCGAGTTATCAGAATACTAGTTATCAGCGAAGAGCGCTCGATGCTGTTAGTTTATTCAAAGAGGGTTATTCAAATAAAATCTACATTTCATCAGGAATAGATCAAACAATCTCCGAAGTAAAGTTTGTTAAGTTATTTTTAATTAGCAAAGGAATACCTGATCGCTCAATTAATATTTTAGACCAGTACCCTCATAGTACGTTTGAAAATGTAATGATGGTTAAAAGCATTTTAGATGATGATATTAATTCAATTATTTTTATAACTTCGCCATATCATTCATTGCGTGCGAAGCTAACATGGCTAAAAAATAGTAGCCTTGAAATTATTTCACCTTCTGTAGTTGATACTCCTTCTAAGAAAATTGAGTGGGGGATTGGTATTGATAAAATGAAAATCATTCTATACGAATATACAGCGATTGCTCATAATTGGATTAATGGAAGGCTTTAATTTTGATGAGTAGAGTTAATTTTTTTGTAATAATATTTGGGATGAAAAAAACCTGATGAAAAATTCTTTCATTGAGTATGCTTATTTTTTTACTTATAGATATGGTGTCGGAGCTTTTTAATTAATTATCATGAATAAAACTTTATACCTTTCTTATGATGGCCTAACAGATCCATTAGGCCAGTCTCAAATCTTGCCTTATCTTAAAGAGCTTTCCATTAATACTGAAATACATATTATAAGTTCGGAAAAAAAAGAAAATTTTAAGAAATACGAGCAAGATATTAATGAATTTATAGGAAATTCTAATATTTATTGGTACCCAATGAAATATAAAAAGTTTCCACCAATTCTTTCTACTGCATATGACCTTTTGAGTATGTATATAAAATCGTTAAGACTCCACAAAATTTTTAAGTTCTCCAGTCTGCATTGTAGAAGTCATTTAACAGCGATACTTGGTCATTATTTTAAGAAGAAAACTAATGTTCCTTATATTTTTGATGTTAGATCATTTTTTCCAGAAGAGAGAGTTGATGGGAACCTTTGGCCACAAGATAGGTTAATATATAAGTTTATATATTCTTATTTTAAAAAGATAGAGAAAGAAATGCTTGTTACTGCAGATCATATTGTTGTTTTGACGGAGAAAGCAAAGCAAGTTCTAAGTATAGATGCAAATAGAATTAGTGTAATCCCATGTTGTGCAGATTTTAGTCATTTTGATTATAATAAAATTTCGGGAGATTCTACGCTTTTGGCAAAAAAAAAGCTTGGAATAGAAGAGGATAATTTTGTGTTAACTTATCTTGGCTCTCTTGGAACGTGGTACTTACTTGATGAGATGCTAAATTTCTTTAAAGCTTTAAAAATTAATAATCCTAAATCTGTTTTTTTATTTTTATCGCCAACGGAACCAGACTTTATTTACGATGCTGCAAGGCAGAAAGGTATTAATTTGGATGATATATATATTAAATTTTCACCACGTAAAGAGCTCCCATTATTACTATCTATAAGCTCAGCATCAATATTTTTCATAAAAAATACTTTTTCAAAAAAAGCATCATCCCCAACTAAACTTGCTGAAATAATGGGAATGGGAATTCCTGTAATTGTAAATTCTGGAGTTGGTGACTTAGATGAAATTATACAAAAAATTAGTCAAGGAAAAATAGTTGATTTAGATAATAGAAACCCCTATGAGGAGATTGTTAAAAATATAATTCAACTTAAAGATGCTGATAGAAAAAGTATAAGAGATGAGGGGTTGAAGATATTTTCCTTAAACAAAGGCGTAGAACTGTATCGTCAAATATATTTAAAGCTTGAGAGGCAAAATTGAAAGTTGGCATTGCAATTTCAAGTTACAAGAGTGATGACGATGTTATTGCTCTTGTAGAAAAAATTGACTTAGAGTCTTGGCCAGTAGATGGAGTTTTAATAGTTGACTCAATTGGGGGTGGGAAACTTAATGATTACTGTTCTAATTCTAATATTAATAATTTGGAATATGTTAATTTTGA
>ENA-OSJC01003225-OSJC01003225.1-marine-metagenome-genome-assembly--contig:-NODE-3225-length-11774-cov-3.862187_pt1 | contig 11774 bp, 30 predicted proteins | sample MGYA00237885_ERZ534234 | MGnify/ENA primary metagenome ERZ534234 (study PRJEB26413, sample SAMN06343907) | marine metagenome | isolation source: coastal waters | place: Atlantic Ocean: West Antarctic... | reverse complement strand
CTCTTCCCCTTTACTTATACGATTCCTCTATCCAGGCTAATGTAGAATTTGCTGATTTAAGTTCTACATATTTCTTTCTATATCGTGGCTCTGGTTTTACGGCTTCAGGATGATCGGTGTTTGTAAAATCAGATTCGGGTAATTCTAAAGATTCTTCCGTAGTCAAGAAAGGTCCCCAATAATTACCACAACCATCAAGAGAATTTCGTTTCTCTCTCTTCCATTCTTCAAGCCGAGCTATCTGTAGGATCTTCTTTATCGGTGTCCCAATCTGGTTCGAAATGGATTGTGAATCGTGACCCAATTTCCACATCTTCTTCGCCACGGCTATCGCTAGGTGGGGGTGGTTTGGGAAACTTGATGATGTTATCTCCACCAAGAGTTGATATTTTTTCTTTTCCATTCTTATTACTCATCATTCTCCTCCTCTTCTAAACCATGCATTATTGCAAACTTTGCAGACTCGATATGCCAAAGCACATCTGCTGGGTCTTTCATGGTTGTGATCATCTGAACCATGCCGTCTTTATCACTAGAACCAAGGATCACGATTTGGTCAAATTGTTCGGCAGCCATTTCACATACTAGGGGTACGGGTTTAACTGTTCTCCTCATTTTATATGGGAATTTTATGATATTGTCACTCATTTTAATTGTGCTCCTTGGCAACAATCGTCTATAATACTGTGACATATCGCACATTGCTCATGTCCATGTATATTTACAGTTGCTAATATGGCTTGGCATCTAGGACATCTTTCAACAACTTCATCTGTTTCTTTCTGCCATTCGTAATCATCCATTACTTTTTCCTTTTACATTAGTGTTAAGTTCGTCTGTTCTTCTTCTGTGATTTATATAATCTTTTTCTTCTACAATATTAAAATCACAATCAACTAACTCATAACCTGCATTATTCCACCTACTTGAAACTTCTTCTTTAGTTAAAGCTCTTTGACCTGCTCTTTCCTCATCACTGGCATTTAGTTTAACAACTCTTTTTATATTAATATACGTTTCAATATAATAAGCATCACAATTTGCATACAAGTGTGGAGGCACGGCATGAAATTCTTTAGTTCTAATTGCTTTTTTTACTTGTTCTATTGTGCTTGGTTTCATTTTATCTTCCCTTTTCTATATGAGTATCTAGTTCCATCGGTTGCCGATCCATAGAGCTTGGAGTAGTAAGTGCTTGGCGACATTAAATCAACTAATGCAGATGTACCATAAGATATTTGTGTGACTTGTTTTATTACCTTGCCGTATTGTACTTCATTAATGGCTTCCTCAGAATCCTCAAAGAGTAATTCGTCTTCACTAGGTTCTATTTTTTTAGCCTTTAGTTCTTTGTGGTCTCTTGTTATACCCGCTTTCTCGGACTTACCTTGCCCTCTACACGAAGAACAAGCTTTGTCAGAGACTCTTAGTTCACTAACTCTTCTAAGTTTCTTGCCACATAGAAAACAACAAGACCTATCTTTTATACTATCTTCTATTTGTTCTCTAGTTCTTTTTATTCTTATCATTATTTAGTTTTTCCTCCTTCTTAACCTTTTAAAATAGTGTTCCATGCATTTAATAACTCATCTGCATAGATTTCTCCATTTTCTTTTTGTCTTAAATCATCACAATTGTCAGATATAACTCTTTCAACTCTATTGATTGCTTCTTCTATAGGCATTTTTATTCTTCTGTCATTATCTGCTTCTGCAAAATATAAACCCGTCATAATAAACTCCTAAGTTTTTTTTAATTCTCCTAAATTATCTTATAGAAGTCAAGTGATTTATGTTTACATAGTGTTTCTCTCATAATTTTTGTTTTTGTTTTTGTTTTTTTCAAAATAGGTGTAACGAGTGTAATAGTGTAACGAGTCTTCTGTAATCGTTTATACATAATAAATAATTGGTTACACTTTTGGTTACACTTGGTTACACTTGGATAAGGACAAGAACAAGAGGCAAACATTTTTATTCGTTTTGAATTGAAATAATATGAGAATAACTCTATAGTATTTTTATGGCAAAAGAAAAGTTCCTTACTAATCGTCAAAAAGAGTTCTGCAAACTTGTTTGTGAAGGTGTATATAGTAACGCCGAAAGTTGCAGAAGAGCAGGATATTCTGAAGGGCAAGCAAATAAGACTGCAAGCCTTTTGTTGAATGGTCGTGATTTTCCTTTGGTTACTGAACATCTAAAAGAACTCCGAGAAATTAGAGAAAGAAAATATGGTGTCACTCTTATAGGACAACTTAGAAGATTATCTAAGCTTAGTATAGGAGCAGAAGAGAATGGACAATATAGCTCTGCGATCAATGCCGAAAAGATACGGAGTGCCTTAGGAGGCTTAACCATAGATCGTAGGGAAACAACACATCAATTAGATCAACTATCTCGTGAAGAAATTGTAGCGAGGCTTTCCGAAATAAGAAAACAACATCCATCTGCTTTTGTTGAAGGAGAATTTAGGGTGGTCGGAGAGAATAAGGGGAGGACAAAACTCCCCGACCATACATAAGCAATTCCTGAAATTGCTCCGTGCAATTTCTGTTTATCACTTATCCTCCTCTTTAGTCAAGCCGAATGTACTAATCATATCCTCTTTTAAAGCTAAACCTATTTGCATTGCTATTTGAGGAACTATAGAATTCCCCAACATTTTTAATCTTTGAGGTCTGTTTTTTTGGTTGACTGTAACTCTTGGGACTCCTCGAGGTTCGTCCATCCAATAGGATAACCCATTAGCCACTCCGTCCAATTCGCATTCAGTCTGCCGTCTCCCTCTTCCAGGAATATCTTGTGAGCCAAGTCCACTTGTCTCCCGTCCCTCAGTCTCTTCTTGTAGTATTCGTGATTCCCGTTGTAACTGTGTTTCACTAAACCTGCATTCGGTGTCGGGTATTTCCACTCCTTCATTCGAGGTGGTCTCAAGGTCACTCCGTTCATCATTGCTTTCGCTTCTTGTTCCGACAGTTCCCCTCTCTCCACTTTCTTTCTGAAGATCAATGTCATTCCCTCCGAGGCATGTCCGAATCCCTTCGTTGTCGGTGTTGGATAATTCGTTTCGTAAAGAGCCATTGTCTTCTTGTCCACTTGCTCCCTTAAATTGCTCGGTTGTTTTCGACCCTTTCGGTGTCCCTCTTGCAACTTCCTCGTTCCCTCTTCCGATCTCGGAGGTAGAGCATCCATTGTATTCGGTGTCGCCCACATTTTTACAGATGATCCAGAGTCTGTCTCTTTTGTGTCTCGCACCGACACTTGAAGCCGAAACAACAAATTGCCTCGTATGGTAGTTGATGCTTTCCATTTCATGGATAACCTCGTCAAGTCCCATTGAGACATGCCCATAAACATTTTCGAAAACACAATAAGTGGGTCTTGTTTGTTCAACAATTCTATGGATGAACGGAAAGATATGGCGAGGGTCTTCTTGTCCTCTGCGATTTCCCGAGACTGAGAAGGGTTGGCAAGGATAGCCCGAGGTGAGTACCCACTTTTCTCCTTTGTTGATTTTGCTTGAAATAAATCTTCTTGGGTCATCTGCTATCTCCTTAACGTCATTATAAATTGGAACATCATTCCAATTCTTTTTTAAAACTTTTCTACACCATTCGTCAAAGTCGCAGAACATAACTGGCTCTGCGAACTTTGCCCATTCGAAACCGAGAGAGAACCCTCCGATTCCACTACATAAAGAAACTTCTTTAATCATTTATTTCCTCCAAAGATAATTTAGGATTAGATTGATACTGCCATTTATAATATCGATTTAAATTTTCCACACTTTGTATTGCTTGTTTAAGTGTTATCTTCTCACTTTGCATTTGCCCAACAAGGTCTTCTAAACATTCTAATAGTTGATCGTATTCGTTTGCTTTATCTATCATTACTACACTCCCTTTCTCGTCTATTCTTTAGTAAATTATCTTCACAATCTTGACATGCATAGTATGGTTCATGTATTGAATCCACTATTTTTGATTTATCAAACATGACATCACAACCATCACATTTCCATAAATTATCTTCGTCATTCATTAATGAACCTCCTCCTTTACTATACTTAAAAAAGGGAACTGCTCTTCTAATACTTTGCGAACCTTTTCTTCTACCAAGTCTTTGAACCAATCACTTTCGGTAATAACATCTAATTCGTTTATTGCCTCTTCCATGATTTTAGACCTTTGATCTTTAGTAAGAACTGACATCTTCTCCCCTCCTTCTATCTAAATAAACTCTAAGATGTGTGGAGGCAGATTGAGGTTGCCCAAATTCATACTTTCGCCAATTAATATCTTTCCTTAAATGTTGACCTTTTACAGTTATGTAATAACCATCTTTATTTAAAAACTTTTTAAGACACTTAATAAAAAGTCTACCATATGTATTGTTAGGAACTTCTGTAAAATGATAACGAGGAACAGAGGAGACACCTTGTCTCCTCCATTTCTCAATTGTTTTTGGATTTAATTTTCTAGCCATTATTCAAGACCTCCTTAATATCCATATTCTTAATCTTTTCTTCAACTCTTGCCTCGACTTCTTTACTAGTTTCAAGACCAAGTTTATCTGCGATTTTATCAAGAGTTTCTTGACCACTAGAACTCATTCGATCCCAATCCCAATACATTTGGTCAACCCATTCTCTTAAATCTTTTAAATCTTGAATAGTTAATTTTTTTATTTGTTGAACAGTTAATTTATCCATTTGCTTGAGCCTTTCTTTGTCCCTCGAGAAAAGTATCAACATCTAATTTACCAAACAACTTTTTTGCTTGATCATCAGAGATTATGTATTCTCCCTTTTTTTGATTGTCTGAAACAATCCAAGGTAATTTCCTGGATTTGACTTTATACCCAATAAGAGTGTATCGTGGGTGTTTTCTCTCCAAGTCTATATCAGAGTATTTTGCATACTGCTCTAAGTCTTCTTTCTCTTTTTTCTTCGCAATATCTCGAACAGAATTACCTTTAAAAGTTACATCTAATTTAAAGGTTGCTTTCTCATCATTGAAAGAACAATTACCAAGATTAAATTCAAAAGAATAATCTTCTCCTTGCTCATATACTAAATAAGCATCAATTGCTTTTTCTATATCCAACCTTAATTTTTTAAGAATTGGTTTTGCAAATTTATCTGTCATTTATTTATCTCTCCTAATTTATTATAAATATTGTAAATAGTGTTCTCCAAGAAATTAACTTTTTCTGATAATTTCATCTTCTTTTTCGTCTCTCTATAGTTGTCTAAATCCATTTCGACATCTGCTTCTAATTGCTCTGCAATCTCAATAGACATAACTAACTCATCATAATTTTTCATCTATCTTTCCCCCAATAAAGTTTATATCCCTCTTCTGAATGTTTCTCTGCACATTCTTCGCACCTAAAATAATCTGCATGAGTAAAGTCTATTTCACTTTCATCAAACATTTCTCCACACCCATCACAAGTACAAGTTTTAGACATTTTTTTGTGAGGACTTGGTTCTAAAGAAAAAGTAGTCATCTACTTCTCCCAATCATTATTGTGATTATTTAAAGCATTAACACCAAGATTAAAAACTAAAGTATTATAAAATTCTGTTAAAAGACCTAGTTTTTGTTCGTCCTCAGTTTCTTGAGGAAATGTTGAAGTGATTATATCTTTTAATTCTGTGATTACATAAAACATACAAACTCTATTATCTTTATGAGGAGATATTAACTCATGTAATTCTGCATCTACAACTTCTAAATCATGTACTAAATTCTGCACATCTGCTTTTTTAATTCTCTTGTTGTGATAGTTATTATATTCATCTGTTAATTGACTAATCACACCATGCAGTTTTTCTGCGACCCTATTATCTACCATTGTATTGCCTCCCAAGCGACTGCTTTTTCTGATCTAATTTCTTGTTGAAATTCGTGTAGCAATTCTTCTGCATGATCAACATACATCTGCAAACCGAATTCTTTGCGAACCTTTTGAATTACTTGCTCGTTAGTATAGTTTTTTAATTGTTCTCCAACAAAAACTGATACTTCTTCTAATTTATCTTTTAATGCGATACTCATTTAAATCTCCCTCCAACATTATAATCTCTACATAAGATTAATATTTCCTTAAACGTCATAGCATCATATAATTTGATGTTATGTTCTTCTTCGAAATACTCCGAAAAACTTCTTTTATCACTTGATAATATTAAGTTCCAAAGCAATTCAAACTTGCGACCCTCTTCTTGCCAACAAGAATTTCTATTAATTATTTGCCTTAACTCTTCATAAATAGTCATCTAAGCCTCCAATTTAATATCGTAAAACTTACTTCCATCGATCATGTCATTGACAAGAGATTTAACTTCAAAAAAATAATCATCGCCATTTATTTGATCATGGTAGTCACAATCTAAATCATCAGTAATTGTTTCTGCGACATAATTCATACAATCTTTATTGTCATATCCCCATTGATCTGCATAACTAATATAACGTCTAATGGTTTTTGCATAAATTGGTAGTAATCCTCTTTCAAGTTTTGTCATCTAATTCTCCAAGAATTGATTAATATCTTTTGCATGTTCAATAATAAACAAAGTCTGTTCGATCTCTTCTTTAATAATATCTTCTACATCAACATTAATAAGCATATTGCCAAACTTCATTATCTTAAAATCTCTATTGGTAACATGTTTGAATTTTCTATTATGCATTGCCATTCCTCCTTAATGGTAAAATTATTATGTCCTCCATCTCTTCGTCAGTTTTAAACTTACCTAAACAAAAATCAAATGCTTGGTTATATGTATCAAAACATATGTCGAATAATTTGTATTGATTGTAATCATAAATAAAATATTTAATCATTGTGTTTCCTCCTAATGAGTTTTAAAGATTACTTGTCTTTTTGGTTGTTCCCAACATAAAGCACAACTACCACAACTATCAGTTAAACCAATTTGTTCTGGACATTGTATAGATTTGTGTATTTGGGGGGTTTGTAATTCTTCTGAATTTGCAGAAAATTCTTGTGTTAAATCATTACTAAATCTAACAGAAAATCTCTTCTTATGTTTAATTCTTAAACTTAAAATTGCTTGTGCTATATTTCTAGAGGTCTCAAGTTTAGAACTTGTACTGTTGGCAGTATATCCATAAATAGCAATATTAGGATATAGAGTTAACATAAGATCCCAAAAATAAACGTATTGAACATTAAAAAAATCTCCAAGTATATGTAATCTAATCATTACAAATTTACCTTTTAAATCTTTTATGTCTTGATGAATTCTTGTTGTTAAAAGCAACTCATCTTCTGAACTAAATCTATGAGCGAATGGCATATTATTACCAAAGCAATCTTTCCAATGAAAGCAATCTTTTGGACAACTTTCTCTTTCGACTAATGTTAATGTGTGAAATTTATAACCTTTAAATTGACCTTTTAAAATCTTTTTACCAAGCTTTTTATTTGTGCTTTTCTTTAAAACTTTAAATTGATAATCATCTAATTTATGTATATTCTTTTTATATCTTGTAGTCTCTAACATCTAGTCCTCCTTATAAATATAATTAATTATGGGATATTATAATAAGCATGTCAAGCGAAAAGAATTTCTTTAAACAAATAAAAGCATCATTAAATAAATCAAACTTTATACAAAAAATAGAGAATAAGTTTAATTCTGGTTTTCCAGATTTAATTATTATTACTGAACAACTACCTTTATTTATTGAATTAAAAGCACCTATAAAAGGAAATAAGATAAAGCTTGAAAAGTCCCAAGTTTCAACACATTTAAGGATATACAACAATAATTATGTTTCTTTTATCTTGCTCAAAGACCCAAGCACCTCTAATGCATTTTTATTTGACGGATATTCGGTGGCGAATGCGATAGTATTGGGCGAAAAACAACCATGTTTCGTGTTTCATGGAACAATAGGTCAATGCTTGCAATCTGCGAACGAAAAAACCATGAAACGAGTTTGCGAGTTTCATGGTTTTACAACCGAGGGGATTGCGAACTAAAAAAAATTGACCAATGCAAAGTGAGTTTGCGAACTTTGCATTTTTAAAAATAGAGGGATAAAAAAAAACGGAAAAAAAAGGGAGGCTTTCGCCCCCCTCGGTTAAATGATCCGATGTTTTAAATGATATTCTAAATATGTAGTATTTCTAGAATGGCTTAGTTTTAAATTAAGATGATTGACAACCGAAAAAGCCATATCCATTCCACAACCTCCGACAACTAAAGCATCATGATATTTATTCATTCTATAGTCTAAATAATCTGCAATCAAACCACTTAAAAATCTTGGATCATTGTCCACAATACAAAAGAAACTAATATGCCTACTCATACCACTTTTTGAAACGTGACGAATAATACAATAAATTTCTTGACCGACATCTAAAATATCTTCAAGCCTACTTTCTGCACTCCACATACTATTTAATTTTACTTGTTTTTTACTTATTGTTTTATCTAAGATCATCTATTTTGCCTCCAAGTTTTGTATTCTTTTTTCCATTGTAGTAATAATTTTTACTAATGTTTTCATTTCTTCAACAAGTGTTTTACTGAAATCATGATTAATATTACACATTTTATTTAATGATGATGTTGCATCATAGATTATTTCTAGTTCTGATTTGGTCATTGTATTCCCCTTAATTGGTTAATTATTATATATATAGGATAATATGGGACTGCGAATATGTCAAGCAAAAAACCTGGTTTTGTGGATCATGTTTTGTGATACCTCATATCAATTCTTATTGTTTGACTGTGACATTTTTGCAACACTCTGTGACATTTTTGCAACTTAAAAAAACTTGACAAAAAAACGAAACGAGCTTGCGAGTTTCGTTTTTTTAAGACTGCGAACCACAACTCTGAGCATCGACCTCAACAAAAAAAAGGAGAGCCGAAGCCCTCCCTTTCCACCAAGGAAACTTGATTATTGATCCTCTTCCCCACTTGCTTGTTGTACATCGGAAGTCGTTTGTTGTTGCTTTAACACATCGACCTCAGTCTTTAGATTCACAATGTATGACTTCTTAACCATGACATATGTATTATTGCCATAAAGTCCTTGAACCAATGATTCAGTTAATTGATGCATGACTTGAGTGACTAGGTCATCCAAGTCTAGCTCATTAACCTTTTGCTCAAGGTCTGAGATGTCATCCTTCATTGTTGCAATCTCACTGCTCTCTGATATCGCATCATCGATACGACTATCTACTTGCTCGACTACCAACTCTTCTATGGCATTTTGTACATCCGACATATTGTCCTCCTTGGTTGTACGTTAAGGGATTAGTCCCTATAAATAGTGTAATCCCATATCCTCCCATAGTCAAGCAATAAAACCAGGAATTTGTATTATAGTTTGTGATACCTCATATCAAATAATATGATACGATTTTACTTGACACGTGATATATATGTCACATGCGACCCCAAAAAATTCGACAAAAGGACTAGCTTTGTTAGCAGAACTTGTAGCATGCAGCAGCTTGCTACTAGTGCAGCTTGCGAAGCTAGTCCTTTTAAGCAACGGGGGTAACTGATAGCAAAAGGTAACTGACTTGAGATTACGAAGAGGGGGCACCCCCTAAATACGGGGGCATAAGGGTTACTTACACATCTATATTACAAGCATTGATATTTTCATTCAAATGTATTATTGTTCGGGTATGAATTATGAAGCGTTACCTAAAGAAGTGTTACAAGAAGTTCTGTTACTGGAACAACAACACAGGCGACTTGAAACTAGGGAACTAGCTCAATCTAAATTTCTAGACTACGCTAAACATGTATATGAAGGTTTTATAGAGGGTACCCATCATAGGGTCATTGCTGAAAAGCTCGAGGACATTGCTTCGGGTAAATTGAAGCGTTTAATCATCAACATGCCTCCTAGACACTCGAAATCAGAATTAGCCTCATATTTAATGCCTTCGTGGTTCTTAGGAAGGAATCCAAAATTAAAAATCATACAGGCTACCATGAACACGGAACTTGCTGTAAGGTTTGGTAGGAAGGTCCGAGATCTCATTGCCGATCCCATATATGCTGAGATCTTCCCCAAAACGGACTTGAAACCGGATAGCCAAGCTGCAGGTCGTTGGGAGACTAGTGCTGGTGGGGAATATTTTGCAGCCGGGGTGGGTGCTGCAATGACTGGTCGTGGAGCCGATTTGTTGATCATTGATGATCCGCACTCGGAACAAGATGCATTGTCCTCGACTGCCTATGATAATACATATGAGTGGTACACTTCTGGACCGAGGCAGAGATTGCAACCGGGGGGTACCATAATAATTGTACAAACCAGATGGTCAAAGAAAGATCTGACGGGGCGTTTAGTTCAGAATATGGCAATGGACAGTATGGCAGATCAATGGGAGGTAATTGAATTTCCAGCGATACTTCCAAATGATAAAGCTTTATGGCCCGAGTTTTGGAACGTGGACGAATTATTAAAGGTCAAGGCTTCACTGTCCCCGGTCAAGTGGAATGCACAGTGGCAGCAGAATCCTACGTCTGATACAATTGCGATGATTAAAAGGGATTGGTGGCAATCCTGGGAACATGAAAAAATTCCGAGATTGGACTATATAATACAATCCTATGATACGGCTTACAGTAAAAAAGAATCGGCTGATTACTCGGCTATAACAACGTGGGGCGTATTCGAGCCAAGAGAAGATGGCGATCAGCATATAATAATGTTAGACGCTATGAAGGGACGTTGGAATTTTCCAGAGCTAAAAGAAATTGCTGTGGAGCAAAACGAATACTGGGAACCCGATATGATTTTAATTGAGGCGAAAGCGTCTGGTCAACCATTGGCTGATGAGCTCAGAAAAATAAATTTACCCGTAACTACATTTAGCCCCGGCAGGCGAAAAGGTGGGGGTGGTGTCGATAAAACAATGCGAATGCATATGGTATCCCCTATTTTCGAATCGGGAAAAGTATGGTATCCTGAAGGGGAGAAATTTGCAGAAGATGTTATTGAAGAGGTTGCATCTTTTCCTCAAGGCGATCATGATGACTATTGTGATAGTATGACAATGGCAGTGATGCGTTTTAGGCAAGGCGGGTTTATTGATTTAAAAGGCGAAGAGATTCCAGAGAGTTGGTATCCTCGTAGAGCAAGGGAATATTATTAGGAGATTATTATGGCAAGAAAAACTCCGTTTCAAAAAGATCTGGAAAACTCTAAGAAAACTGGTACTAAGAAAAACCCAATTAAAAAAATTGATGATGCCCTTAAATATTTCACGGGTAAAAAGTTTACATCATATAAGAAAAAAAATATGGGTGGAGCTATAATGAAAAACCGTGGTGGGATGTTCAAAGGTAGTTACTAATGAAAAAAAAGCCTGTTAGAAAAGTAAAAGTATCTAAAGGTTATACCGTTACTAATCGTTTTTCAGATAGAATGCTCCCAGAGAAAAAGAAAACAACAAGGATTACTTAATGGAACGTCAAGATAGACTTCGTCCAACTCCTATGCCTCCAGAAGAAAAGCAGGCACTTCGGGCTCATGCAAAAGCCGATATATTAAATGGGGTAAAGCTAGGGTTTCTTGCCGATCTTCCTGGAGCACCAGGAGATATTTTGTCTCTGGCTGCTAAATATTTCCCTGTGGCAGGTGGACAAAGTATTGACGATTTAACCCTTGGAGCAGAAAAGCCTAGTAAAATTTTATCTGAGGGACTAGGTTCTAAGTTTTTTCAACAACTATCCAACATAAAACCAAAGGGTGG
>ENA-OSJC01003222-OSJC01003222.1-marine-metagenome-genome-assembly--contig:-NODE-3222-length-11779-cov-3.652538_pt1 | contig 11779 bp, 10 predicted proteins | sample MGYA00237885_ERZ534234 | MGnify/ENA primary metagenome ERZ534234 (study PRJEB26413, sample SAMN06343907) | marine metagenome | isolation source: coastal waters | place: Atlantic Ocean: West Antarctic... | reverse complement strand
TAATTTATAATTTTTTATTATTCAAGTATTCTAAAAATAATATGTTTGATTAATTATTTTTTCCCCATACAATTTTTTTAAAAGTTATTTTATAATATCTAAAATTTCATTTGCTGCTCGTTCTGAACATTTTCCATCAAACTTACCAATTAATTTTTCAATCAGTTCGCCCTTAACAGCTCGTTCTATTTTTTTATTTTGTGCTTCATTGAGATCATTAAAAATATCATCTAAATTTCTACACACACTAATTATATTTTCATTGTATACTGATTCAGTAGCACTTTGATTAGATACTTGTAATAATACTATTGGTTTTCTTAATAAAACACATTCATGAATTATTGAACTTGGAGTGTATGCTAGTATTACATCATATTCCCTGATTAATTCAAGAAACCTTTCTTTTTGATATATTTTTATGTCTAATTTAGTTTCTTTAATCAATTGTTTATATTCATTAATTGATGATGTAATTGGATGAATTTTTAATGAAACTTGAAAATCTTGATATTCATTTAATTTATTGATGGTATTTTTTATTAATTTATCTTCTATTTTCTTTGACCATATCCCATGTTCGTGCATTGATGCAGTACAAAACAAAATTTTTATTTTTTCTAATTTTGTATGTTTAAAATTTATTTCTTTTGTTTTATTGAATAAATCATCATATAATGGACTTCCAACCACTTTAATTTTTTTAGTATTGAATCCCTGCTTTTCTAATTTATCTTTCCAGGAACTAACTGAACATAATGATAGAGTTGGTTCATTAATTTTATGATGTGCTATGCTGAATCTAGAAAATAATTGAACTCTTGGATATGTGATGAAAAATTTAATCCATTCAAAAATACTGAAGTTTATTTTTTTAATTGTTCTTAAAAGAAACATATATTCTCTAAAAAGAAATTTGATTGCAATTCCTCCTTCTAATTCACTCCCAATCTCTGTATCCGTGAAAGATGTTTTAGCACACATTAATTGAATTCTATTTTTAATCCATTTTGATTCCATTTTTTCAATTTCTGGTATAAAAAAATTACCTACTGTGGGTATTTGTTTACTCTTACCAGCTAAAGCAAATGTTAAACTAGGAATTGTTAATTCTCCATCAAATAAAATTACATCCGGTTGAAATTTTTCTATTATCTCTATTCCATTTTCAAAATTTTCAAAATGGATTATTTCTATATTGTTTAAATTTTGAATTTTGAATTTTGAATTTTGAAAAATTATCCAAATTTGTCTTACTGGTATTTCTTCTTCTAATTTACCTATAATCTTATTTATTGCTTCAACATCTACACTTGTTACATTTGGTGGTCTCATAATTGGAATTAATATGGTAATTTTTTTTCCAGATGCCATGTTTTAATTTAAATAATTTTTACTTGAAGATAAATCATTACCTGCTGATTTTTATCAGTTAATTTGATTAAAATATAGCAAAGAGAGATAAACTAATTCTATTTTTATAATTTTAGGTTGTCAGAAGTTCGTGTTACTTATTCTGGATTAATAGCTGTTTTAATGTCAGTTGTTAATGTTGTTCTTGGATTTATTTTTACTATTATTATTACAAGATCACTTACTCCTGCAGAATTTGGAATTTGGAATCTCATATTGGGATTTATTTTCTACATGGTAATTATTGAACCAACTATTTCTTACTGGGTAACTAGAGAAACAGCTAGAAATATTTCATCTCAAAAAACATCTATTGTTTCTAGTGGTTTTCTTTCAGTGGGTGGTATTTTTGGATTTTTAGCAATTGCATTTTTTGTTGGAAATCAGACATCTATTGATCATGAAATAATAATTTTAAGCTCTATTTTAGTACCTGTTATGATTCTGAATAATACTTTAATTGGAATTAATTTAGGGTGGAAGCCTCATACTCCTCAATATGCTCGCTTCTTTTTTCTAATTGTACAAATTTGTCTAGTCTTATTATTTTTACACTTTTGGGATATGGGAATTACAGGAATAATTCTTTCTTCTTTTGTAGCAAATATCGCAAGTATTATTATTTTAATATTATATGTACGAAAAAAATTATACCATAGTTTTAATTTAAAATATGTTAAAAACTGGATTCGTCGTTCTTGGTTACCTTTGTACCCTGCACTTGGATATGGAATCTCTAGTCTTGGTGTAATTATTTTTGCATTTATTACACAGTCTAATGAGGGGATAGGTTTTTGGTCTGCAGCAGTAATACAAATTGTATTAATTACTCAGGCACTACATATTGCAAAAGCTGCATATCCAAAATTATTGAATGATGGGATCAGTAATTATCTTACACAAAATTTAAATTTATTAATTTTTATTACAATACTTTTTACATTCATTACAATAACTTTTGCTAAACAAAGTCTGTTTATTCTAAATCCTGTTTATGAAACAATGTTTTTTGTTGTTGTTGTAATTGCAATTTGGAAATTTTTTGATGTTATTGCTATTGGATTTCAATCTTATATGACGGGAATTGAAGAAGTTGATATAAAAGCAAATTCATCTTTTAAAGATTATTTAAAAAGTCAATTATTTTTAATTCCTACTATTTCATTAATTCAACATAGCATTTCCATGATTTTATTAACCGCAGGACTACTATTATTCATTAATTCCTCATACGTTGATCTTCTAATTTACTGGGCTGTAATTGGTTTGTTAACTCAACTGCCTGTTACTTTTTATTTCTATAATAAATCAAAAAAATTATTTGATATAAAATTAGAATATACAAAAATTTTAAAATATATTTTTGCCGGAATATTGTCTTTTGGAAGTGTTTACTTATTTATGGATAATAATCTTGATTATCAGCAAGATTTAGTATATCTTGTATTTCATGTAATGTTTTACGCTACAATTGCAGTAAGCATTTATTTAGGAATATCTTATTTGCTAGACTCTACAATTAAAGACCTAGTTCATAATTCGTTAAATGAAATTAAAAAATTCAAAAAATAATTTAATATCATGGGTTTCTAAATTCTTTAATTTTAAATACATAAAATATTCTTAAATTAAATAAGTTATGTCAAAAAATCGAATCTATCTTGCTTATGCTGTTTTAGGATTAATCATTTCTATTACCTATGTTCATCTTGATCTATCTTTTAGAGAACAACATGATGATTGGATGAACACTCCTTTTTCCACCGTATCTCCTAAATTATTTCAAGAACCGATTGCAAAATTTACAATTATTAAGATAGTTGATTTACCCTATGATGATTTAATCAAAGTATTTTCTAATGTTTCAGATTATTCAAAAATTTTACCAAAAAATGTTTTGAATACACAAATATTAAATTCTACTAATGGAATAATTTTTTCTGAAATTGAAGTTACGGAAAAAGGAATAAGTTCAAAATTTCAAGCTTCACAAAAATTTGAGGTAGGTGAAAAAAGAGATAGCACATTTGGATCTAGACATTATGTTACTATTTTAACTGGAGATGCAAAAGGTACTATTGTAGATCAACGATTTCGAATAATTGATGATTCAACTACTGAAATTACCAATGGAATAGAACTACGGTTGCGTGGAATTCTTACTCCCTTTGTATTCTTACCTGAAAACAATCTAAAACATGCCGCAAACACAATATTGGATAGTTTTATTGATTATGCAAAAATCAATACTGAATCTAAAAGAATTGTAGACGATTTGTATAGGGAAATTCTATTAAGACCAGCTGATCCTGATGGATTACAATATTTTGCATCACAACTAGAAAGTGAAAGAATGACTATTAATGAAATTAAACTGGTCTTGATAAATTCTAGTGAATATCAAGCAAGTCCATAATTATTATGATTTCCTAAGAATAACTATTTTATACAGATTAAAAAAATTATAATTATGTTTATTTTAGCTTGTATTCCTGCATATAATGAAGAAATAAAAATCAAAGAAATTATTGATAATACTAAAAAATTTGTTAATTCGGTTGTAATCTGTGATGATGGTTCTGCTGATTTAACAGCAAGTATTGCAGAAAATTCTGGAGCTTATGTAATAAAACATACTGTAAACAAAGGTAAAGGAGCTGCAATGAAGTCTCTTTTTAAATATGCATTACATTCTGGAGCCGATGTAATTGTCACAATTGATGGTGATGGACAATTTTTACCTAAAGAAATAGAAAAACTTTGTAAACCAATAATTTCTGGTGTGTCTGATATTGTAATTGGATATAGATTTGATGATGGTGATGAGATGCCACATTATAGAAAAATTGGGAACAAATTATTAGATCGACTTAGCAATATATCTTCAAATCTTTCATTACGTGATACTCAAAGTGGTTTTAGAGCATATTCAATAAATGCTATTAAAAAAATTACTTTTTCTACTGATGGATTTGGTGCAGATGCTGAAATTCTGATAGATGCATCAAAAAAAGGGTTAAGAATTTCAGAAGAAAAAGTTACAGTACTGTATAATATTGGTTCCAAAACCTCGACAAAAAACCCCCTAATTCATGGAACAGAAGTTGCAGCTTCTTTGATAGAGCAAATTTTAATCAAAAACCCTTTACGATATTTGGGACTGCCTGGAATCGTATCAATTATTTTAGGAATAATCATTTCTGTATATTTAATAACAATTTTTAATGATACTAGATATTTCTCAATTCCTTATACTCTACTTGGATCATTCTTTTTGATTTTTGGAACTATGTTGAGCCTTTTTGCTGGCGTATTGTTTAGTGTTAATAAAAGAAAAAATTGTTGAATTTAGTATGTTTATAATTAAATTATAGCAAAATTCTGTGATGTGAAAATTATTGAGTCCTGAGAAAAAAATAGCATTAACCCTTTTTTGTATATTTTTTGTAGTTTACGTTTTTACAAATGATGGTCATAGGCACACAATTGATGAAGAATTAACGTTAAGACAGGCAACTTGGTTGACTACATTAACTCCACATCCTGATTTCAAATTTGGTGAATCTAGAGAAATGTTTGATTTTCCAGAATTATTCTCCTACCCTGGAGGTGATGAACAAATGAACTCTAATCCTATTTGCAAAGTTGGATTATTGTGTTCCCCAGCTTCTATTGGACATAGCATGATTGAAGTTCCATTTTTATTTTTAAATGAACATTTGAATATAATATCTGAAGATGATATTTGGACTATAGATGATTTTGATGATCAACATTATGTGTGGTGGAGAAACAGTGTTCCCTCTAACCATGTATTTTTAGAACTTTCTTACGGTCCATTTTTTTCTGCTCTTTCAGTTCTTCTTTTCTTCTTTGTAAGCCGATCATTCAATATCACATTAAGAAATTCAATTATTGTAAGTTTACTTTTTGGTTTTAGTACAATAACGTGGGCATATTCTCAAACTTCTCTTAATTCTGTATCTATGGTTACTTTTATTCTTCTTGGATTTTTATTTTTTAGAAAATATCAAAAAGAAAATTCTTCACTTCACTTAATAATTAGTGGATTTTCTCTTGGATTTGCTTTTATTATTAGACCTGATGCTTTTATTATTTTATCGCCAATGTTTTTCTTTTTAGTTGCACTTCTAATTTATAAAAACTTTTTAAAATTAGATCTACTGGATGCAGCAAAAAAAATACTATCTTTTTCAATTCCACTATTTCTTTCATATGGATTTTATCAATTCATAAATTATATTCGATTTGGAATTGAATCTTCCTATAGTGGGTTTACTACTATAATTACATCACCAGAAGCATACACGCCATTACCAATTTCTCTATTTGGATTATTATTTAGTCCTGGACTTGGTTTATTTATTTTTTCACCGATTTTATTTTTAGTAATTATTTCTTTCTCAGATCTTTTTAAAAAGAATAAACAAGATTTTATTTTATTGTTGGGAATAATTTTGTCTTTTCTAGTTTTTTATTCACAATTTGTAGTATATTGGCATGGTCTATCTGGTTGGTCTGCACGTTATCTTCTTCCTATAGTTCCTTTCCTATTGATTCCATTGGGTATGACATTGGGTCGAAAACTTACTAAAGGCCCTCTTTTTATCATATGTCTTCTTACTGCACTTGGAATTTTTGCAAACTTAGTTTATCTTATTCAAGACACAAACTGGTTTGTTTGGGGATTGATGGGAAATGATGATCATGGTCTTTATAGCTTACATGGTGGTCCACTAAGAATTCACCCATTAACTATTTGGTCTTTTGAATTCTCTCAATTAACTCATTCAATCTTTATGGCTTTTGTACATCTTCAATTAGACATATATCTTCTAAAAGTTCTTGGTACCTCAATTTATTCTGTAATTCTGGTTGGTCTTCTCGGTATGCTATCTTATAATTTAATTAGATTGCATAGATCAATTAATGTAAAGATGGAAAATTAGGCGAATTTGATAAATAACTTCATTGATATGTAAATATAATTATAAATTTACTAAAACAATTTAATATTCAATTAAATATTTTTTATTATGGCAAGTAAACAAAAAATCGAAAAATCTATTAAAGAAATTTATCAAAAAATACTTTTACGTGAACCAGATCGTTTTGGTTTTGATTATTATGTTTCTCAAGTAATTAATGGAAACTTAACTTTGCAAGATATTGAACAACAACTTTCTGATTCTGAAGAAGGTACTGCAATTAAAAATTTTTCACATTATTCTGATAAATATTGGAATGATTTACTTCCTATTCAAAAATACAAAAATAATCTTGCTACTGGAAATGAAAATACTTCATGGCTAGAAGATCTTCCATCACGTTTTAAAAATTCTATTCCTTTTAAAAAAGTGCTAATTGTTGGATGCGGTAATGGTTGGTTGGAGCGTGAATTATTTGATATGAATATAGGATTAGAATTTGATGCATTTGATATTTCTGATGAATATCTAAAAGAATCTAATGAAAAAAAAGGCAATAGAAACATCACATACTTTAAGGATGATATCAATAACTTACAAAATCTTAAGACTAACAAATATGATGCTATATTCAACTTTGCAATATTACACCATGCTACCGAAATTGACAGTGCTCTGAAAAAATTATCAGAATGTCTTAAACCTGATGGATTGATGTTTAATGAGGAATATGTGGGCCCTGCACGTAATCAATATTCTAATGAACAACTGCAACTAATGATAGAAGTTAATAGTGATCTTCCGGAAGTTTTTAGAACAAAGCACCTTCTAAGGCCTCCTTTGGCAAATTTTCGAGTTGAACCATCCGAAGCAATACATTCAGATCTTGTTTTATCTACTTTTAAAAAATATTTTGATATTGTATATGAAAGAAACATGAATGGAGGAATTGCATATCAAATTTTATGGAATAATGTCGAACATTTTATGAATTATGATGATCCTGAATCTAAAAAATGGCTTAATTATTTACTAGAGCGTGATATTTATTATTCAAACCAAAAACGTGTCCCCGTAATGTTTTGGTATGGCGTTGGAACTTCCAAAAACAAATGAATCTTTTAATGTAGAAAAATATTTCTTTTATTATGGTGCGAAAATTTAGACATGCAATTGTTACTGGCGGTGCTGGTTTTATTGGATCACACCTTTGTAAATATTTAATTTCACAGGGGATTAAAGTTACAGTTATTGATAATTTTTCAACTGGTAATGAAAATAATCTAAAATCTATTCGTTCAAAAATCACTTTGATTAATGCTGATATTTGTGACGTTTCTATTGATGATTATTTTAAAAATATCGATGTAGTTTTTAATTGTGCAGCTATGGTGGGGGTAAAACTTGCAACTTCTAAGCCTTTGGAAGTTTTGGATCAAAATATTTCAAATGTACGAAAAATTTTGGATTTGTGTAGAAAAAATAATGCCTTGCATGTTTTTATTTCAAGTTCAGAGGTATATGGTAATTCATTAGATATGCCTGTTTCAGAAAATTCCATACTTGTTCCTGTTTCACCATATGGTGTAAGTAAAATAGTTGGAGAAACATATTGTTCTTCATTTAAAAGAAAATATGGAATTAATTCCATAATTATTAGATTGTTTAATGTTTATGGTCCAGGTCAAGACACAAATGGATTAAGTTGGGTTCTGCCTTCGTTTATAATTAAATTATTACAAAATCAAAAAATAACTATACATGGAACAGGGGAACATACCAGAGATTTCACTTTTATAGATGATGCAGTTAAAGGCATTTTCCTTGCATCTGTAAAAGGAACTTTTGGTGATGCATATAACATAGGAACAGGTGTAGAAACTTCAATAAGTGATTTAGGGAAACTGGTTATTAAAAAAATGAATTTATCAGATGATAAATTACACTTTACAAGAAATAGATCTTTTCAAATTTATAGAAGAGTTGCAGATACACATAAAGCAAAAAATGATTTAAACTTTACTTCATCTATCTCTTTGTCTGTAGGTGTATCTAAAACCATTTCTTTTTTTAAGCGTACAATTAATACTAAAATTAAATCTAAAAACGGTTAAATGGAATAAAACCTTTCTCGTAAGAATGGAATTAAAACAAGAAACATTGTTAGTGATTGCTCCACACGCTGATGATGAAATTCTTGGATGCTGTGGTTTAATTAATAAAGTAAAAGAAAATGGCGGTAAAGTTTTTGTTCATGTTTTGAGCATTGGAGGATTTAACAAAATTGGATTTGGAAAGATACAAAAAGAATCTTGGAAAGCAGAATTTTTAAAAGTTATAAAATTTTTAAAAATTGACGGTTATGATATTTCATATTTTAATGACAAAAACTTTTTAAAATTAGATACAATTCCTCAGGCCGAATTAATTAATAAAATAGAATTAAAAAGCAAGGTATCTCTTTCCAAAATTAAACCTACTATAGTTGCTATTCCCACAATTTACTCCTATCATCAAGATCATATTGCAACATACAAGGCTTCAATCGCAGCATTAAGAGTTAGACCGCAAATTTCTGATTTTGTTACTAAAACAGTAATATCTTACGAATCCTCTGAATACTCCCACTGGTCACCATATTCTGAAACTGGTTCTTTTTCCCCTAACTTGTTTTTTAATATGTCAAAAAAAGAAATTGATAAAAAAATTACTGCCTTATCTATGTATAAATCTCAATTACGTAAAGGGCACCGAGACAAAAATTCAATTATTAAATTAAGTCAAATTAGAGGTTTAGAAATTGGAGTTGACTTTGCAGAAGCATATCATTTACACAGATTATTTTTTTAGTAATTTAATTACATAAGGTATTATACTCTTAGATTGTTAATTGAATGAAAAGATTGACAAATTTATCTAATCTAAAAATTGCAGTTTTTGGTCAGGGTTATGTTGGATTACCTATGGCAGTGTTACTTGCAAAAAATGGAATTAAAACTATAGGGGTAGAAAAAAATAAACAGATTGTAGATGATTTTAAAAATGGAAAAATCAAAACAAGTTTTGGTAATTTAGCAAAAAAAATAAAAAAACTTTATGATGATGGCATGTATGATTTAGTATTAGGTGTAGAAAATATTTCTAATATTGATGTAGGAATAATATCTGTACAAACACCGTTAACTTCTGATGACAAACCTAATTTGACATTTGTACTTGAAGCAATTAAAGATTTTTTATCTATAGCAAAAAAAAATTCAATTTTAATTATAGAGAGTAGTTTATACATTTCAGCAGTTGATGATGAAATAATTCCACTTATTGAAAATAGTGGTTTTAAAATTCCAGATGATATAGGCATATGCTATTTTCCTGAACGAATAGATCCCATAAATACTGAATGGGAAATTGAAAATACTCCAAGAGTTTTTTCATCTACTGATAAAAATACTTCAAAAATTGTTACTGACATTTATTCAAAAATTATAGATGCAGAATTAACTGAATTAAGTTCTATTAAAACTGCAGAAGCTGTAAAATCTTTTGAAAATGCATTTAGATTAGTAAACATCTCTTTTGTAAATGAATTTGCTGCTGCATGTAATAATTTGGGAATAGATGTTCATGAAGTAATCAAAGGGGCTAGTACAAAACCATTTGGGTTTTTGGCGTTTCATCCTAGTGCTGGTGCAGGTGGACATTGCATACCCAAAGATTCTACATATCTAACATTTAGTGCCAAAAAGGTTGGAATATCTTTACCTATTGTTGAGCAGTCTATTCAAACAAATTTGAAAATACCGTTAAAAATTTGTGATTTAATTGAATCTCAATTAAATGAACTTAAAATCAATAACAAATCTGTAATTGTTTCTGGAATAAGCTATAAAGAAAATACTGAAGATTATAGAGAATCACCTGGATTAAAAATTGCAAGTATCTTAAAAGAACGAGGCTTAGATGTAAAAATTCATGATTCAATAGTAGAAAATTTTCCTGATGGGTTTGAAAAAATAGATAATTTGGAATCAATTTCAAACATAAAGTGCATCTGTATAGTACAATATCATAAAGGAATGAAGGAAATAATAAAAAAAATAGTTGAAAGTGGAAAAATAAGTTTGATAATAGATTGTAAAGGACAATTAGAAGAAAAATCTAATAGTAAAACTAGAATAATTAAAATCTAAAATTGTTTAATATCACAAAAATTAAACTTAAAAGAATAAAGATGGTGATGTTTTTTAAGTATTATGGCAAATATGGAAATCAGTACTAATATTGCATGTAGAGTTAAATGTGATTTCTGTCCACATGAAATGATTATAGAAGAATATTCGAGTAGAACAAATTCAGATAACATATCATATGGACAGCCAGCACAGATGAGTTTTGATATTTTTAAACAATGTATCGACAAACTACCAAAAAAAATTGATGTTTCCTTTGCAGGATATTCAGAACCATTTCTAAATCCAGATTGTTCAAAAATGATAGTTTACGCACATGAATCTGGTCACCCTATTAGTGTTAACACTACATTAGTTGGAATGGAATTAGATGATGTTGATAGAATTAAACATATTCCATTTACTGTATTTCACATTCACTTACCTGATGAACCTATGTTTGCAAAAATTGCTGTTAATAAAAATTATTTAGAAATACTTGAAAAAATTATGAATTGCATTCCTAATGTAACTGCAATGAGTATGGGGCAAGTTCACCCCAAAATTAAAAAAATTCTGAAAACAGATGTTTTTCCAACTAGAATGATAAGCAGATCAGGTAATGTGAAAAAAGTGGAGGTTGAAGTTAAAAGAAAATTAGGCCCATTGTCATGTGGTAGAGCTACTGGAATGAATTGGGATGATAAAATAGATGCAAATGTACTTCTACCTAATGGTGATGTAGCTATTTGTTGCCATGATTATGGATTACAAAATGTTTTTGGAAATCTTATTGAACTAGATTATAATGGATTATTTGAAACAGATTCTTATAAAAAAATTCATGATAAAATGAAATCTGAAGATAGTGATATTATTTGTCGACTTTGCACTGAGGCCTATACTGAATCTTCAATTAAAGAAAAAAGAGATTTTTTGACTAAGATTACTAAAGATGATTCTTTTGATAAAATAATATCCAATTCAATTATAGATATTTACCAAACTCTATTGTCTAGACCTCCAGATCCTGAAGGATTTAATTTCTTTTATCAACAAATGATTAACAAGCAAATGTCTGTACAAGATGTTAAAGAACACATAATGAAATCTTCAGAATATAATTTTATTGATGATGGAGTTTCACAACGAAGCAAGATTTCATTAATTGATAAATTTTCTAATAATTAGATGATAAAAATAATTAAATAATTATATTAATTCCAGTAATTTTTTCCTTCTTCTGAA
>ENA-OSJC01003221-OSJC01003221.1-marine-metagenome-genome-assembly--contig:-NODE-3221-length-11783-cov-4.519563_pt1 | contig 11783 bp, 17 predicted proteins | sample MGYA00237885_ERZ534234 | MGnify/ENA primary metagenome ERZ534234 (study PRJEB26413, sample SAMN06343907) | marine metagenome | isolation source: coastal waters | place: Atlantic Ocean: West Antarctic... | reverse complement strand
TTGCAATATTCTTTTTAGTACCATCACATAAGCCACAGTCAACACACTGCATACCCTCACTATCTGCTAAACACTCTATTTCCCCTTCTGCTAGACTATCCCCCTTTAATGCTACTCTAAACGTATGCGCCCCTAGTGCTTGATATTTAAAGGCTTGTTTAGGTGTATCTGCAGATACCATGCATAGGTTAATAAACCGTTTATCAAAGCCCTTATGGGCTATCTGGTGCGTGTATCCTGTATGCCCTAGGCCTAGGCCAGCAATTAAAGCCATAGTGTCATAAGGTGCGGCTGCAGGGTCGCCATAAGCGCCTAGTCGTATCTTTCTATTTGAGAAATAAACACTATGTAAAGACATATCAAACTTTGGATATATACCACGCTTAAAGCCTTTATAAACCGCATTAGGCGCTTGGCCCACTTGAACGTAACAGGTTGTACCCCTATGAGGACAATTCCCACATACGCTTTCATCATCACCACTTTTAACAGCTTCTATCGGGTTTGTATTAGCGTCTAGTATCCATGTTTGTACCATGTCGCCTGTTTTATCATTAGACGTGGACATAGAAGCGATAACCACTATATCAGCCCCTGTAAGCATAGACGGGCCTTGATACATGATATACCCCCGTGACTTAGGTGCTTTTGCTTTGATCTTGCTTTTATTTATACCTAGTAATTTCATGTGTATGCCTCGTATATGGTTGTTGTTTATGTTGGGGCCGAAGCCCCGTTATTATTTATTTATTTTTAATTCTAAGTGATTCAAATGCTTTTTTAGCTTCCCAGTAATGCGGAGTGCCTTGAGCTTCTTGTGCTGCAATAGCGGCTAGGATAAATGCTTTTTCTTGTGCTTTTGTTAACTTGGTCATAGTTTTCCCCTATGGGCCGAAGCCCCTCTTGTTTATTTATTTACTTAACTTGCAACTATTGTATAAACAATAATAAATCAATGCTAGACCTATACACGACCTAAACATACTCAAACACGACATACCCTAATTATGTACTGCTTAGAAAGAAACGCGCCTGTGCGAATAACATAGACACTACAAGTAGACATATCTATATACGACATTAAGTTATCTATGAGAGACAATTTACGTCTAAGCTACGTTTAGTGTCTACCCTATGCAATGTATAAGACATAGCCACAAAGCCCACACGGGAGCTTACACGGGCTCTCAAGGGTATTTATGTATACACAATAGGCTACTGTTCTAAATACGCCATTGTTGCCTGAATACGACATGGCTAGAATACCTAAGAATACCACGCTCATGGCCTCTCTTATGTCAATTCTTTGGAGAACTTAATACTCACAAGTCACACTTGACACACCCAACACACCTATGCCACACAATACACACGGCCTGCTAGGCACACTTAGCACACCCGTGTCAACCCGTGACTATTGGGTGTGATCTAGTCACATTATGACGGATTAGTCGCTTATGTTGACAGATGAATGCTCATGTGCCTATGGGGGGGCCCCCTGTGTGATGTGGAGTAATATGTATATAGGCTCATAGACACATGAGAAGGAAAATAGGGGAGGAGGGTATAATTAGGGTAACGGGGAGTAACGGGGCAGACCTAATATTCAGACAAGCAATGTATATTTAATAGGACAGAAGTAGACTTTGTAGACTAAATAGACTGTATTACACTATAAGACATAATATAGGTTGACTTTTGACTCTAAATATGTTAGTATAAGTGACTTAAGACGCTTAGGTACTCTTTAGAATTAATACTTAAAGATATATAAAAATAATAATAAGCATTACTCTAAAGACTACTTAAGTAAATCATACGGGTAGAGCTGAATCACTAAAGTGATGAGTACTAAATCGGAACTACCTCATTGGATGTCTATATCTCTTTATAGATGTCTATATGTCTATACAGTTCACAATCCTATTATTATCACCATTACCAGTACCTAATTGGTTATGTATCTAGAATCCCCACATTCTTAACTGTGGCCAAGAGTCTATATCTTAATGAGCAACAAAGAAGAACTAAGTCCACGTACTGGTAAGCCTAAGATTAAACATAAGGGTAGCCCATTATTATACAAAGGGATGCCTCCTTTAAATCCATCAGGTAGGCCTAAAGGAAGTGTAGGTAAATATACACAACTCTCTAGAGAACTGATGTCTGAGAGAGGCCCTGAGATAGTCAACAAAGTATTAGAGATGGCTATGGAGGGAGATACTACATGTCTTAAGATGTGTCTAGATCGTATCTTACCACCTAAGAGAGATGTTGAAGTTAAACATGAAGGTGGTCAGTCTATCAACATCACTGTAGCCCAATTAGGTAACAAAGCTCAAGAGGCTATAGAGCACGTAGGTGGTCAGGTCATTGAGCATAGTCTACAAGAAGCTACTAAGAAATCTAAGAAAGAAAGTAGTAAAGCATTCGATGTAATAGCATTGTCTGTATTAGAAGAAGAAGAAGAAGATGAGTGATATACAGGTTAGTCTAACACCTGCACAGATGGAGATCTTCAAATCTAAAGCTCGTTTTAAAGTAGCAGCGTGTGGTAGACGTTTCGGAAAGAGTTACCTTGCAGCATGGACTTTACTCATCAAAGGTCTAGAATCAGAAAGCAAGGATATATTCTATATAGCCCCAACCTTTCAGCAAGCGAAAGACATTCTATGGGGATTGCTGAAGGACTTGGGCAGAGATGTGATAAAGTCTACCCACGAGAACACAGCTACGATTACCTTGATTAATGATAGGAAGATCTATCTTAAAGGGAGTGATAGACCAGATACACTACGAGGTGTAGGTCTGGCCTATGTAGTGATGGATGAGTATGCGTTTATGAAGCCTTCGGTCTTCGAGCAGATCATTCGACCTACCTTAGCTGACGTCAAAGGTGAAGCTCTGTTTATCGGAACACCTGAAGGACGTAACCATTTCTACGATATATTTAAAGCAGCACAAGAAGACCCTGAGTGGGAAGCCTTTAGTTTTAACTCTACTGACAATCCACTCATAGATCCTAAAGAGATAGAAGTAGCTAGACGTAGTATGTCTTCACAAGCATTCCGTCAGGAGTTCGAGGCTTCATTTGAATCCTTCTCTGGTGGTATCTTCAAGGATGAATGGTTCCAAACATCTAAGGAGCCTGACTACGGTCACTACGTCATCGCAGTTGACCCTGCTGGCTTCGAGCAATCCTCTAAGGATCGTGGCTCTAAAGGCTCTAAGCTAGACGAGACAGCCATTGCAATCGTTAAGATATGTGGTGATGAATGGTGGGTAAAGGACATCCTACATGGTAGGTGGAACATCAAGAAGACATCGGAGAACATCCTTAACTCTTCTATGGATAACGAAGCATCTACAGTAGGTGTTGAAGCAGGGGCACTAAAGAATGCTATCATGCCTTATTTAGAAGACCTGATGCGTATCAATGGAAGATGGGTAGTTATCACTGATGTGACCCACGGTGGTAAGAAGAAGACTGATCGTATTACATGGTCTCTTCAGGGTCGTATGGAACACGGTAAGATTAAGTTTAATGAGGATAGGGACTGGAAGCACTTTGAAGATCAAATGATGTCTTTCCCTAGCCCACAAGTACACGATGACCTACTAGATGCTTTAGCATACATAGACCAAGTATCAGTAGCTGACTTTACCAACTCTATCGAAGTAGAAGAGTGGGAACCAATGGACATTGAGGCAGGATATTAAATATGATGAACGAAGAAGACCAGTTTAAAGGACTAGCCTCTTGGTTGTCTGAACGATTAGAAACTTGGAAGAACCATCGTGACCAGAACTACCAGAAGAAGTGGGATGAGTATTATCGTCTATGGCGTGGTATTTGGGCAGAGTCTGATAAACTACGTGATTCTGAGTCTTCACGTCTAATCAACCCAGCACTACAGCAGGCTGTTGAGTCTACTGTCGCTGAATTAGAAGAAGCCACCTTCGGTCGTGATAAGTGGTTCGATATCCGTGATGACATCTTAGATGAGAATCCTGAAGATGTTGCTTATCTACGAAAGGTACTACAAGAAGATCTTGAGCGTGATGGGGCTAAATCTGCCATCTGTGAGGTTTTCTTGAATGGCGCTATCTACGGTACTGGTATCGCTAAAGTATGCTTAGAAGAGAAAACTGAGCGTGTCATAGTAGAAACACAAGTAGAAGGTACCTTAGATGGTACAACTGAACGTAGAGTAGTTGAAGTATTAAGAATGGCAGTTCCTTTGGAAGCAGTATCCCCGAAGGAATTCATAATTGATCCTGCTGCCTTGTCTATTGATTCAGCGTTAGGAGTAGCGCAGGAGGTTACTAAACCCCGTTACCACGTTGTCAAGGGCATTGAAGCAGGGACTTATCGAGACGTTCCATTAGGAGCGAGTAGTAATGGTATACATGACTTTGGATTTGATCCAGAAGATCACGTTGCCTCTGAGGATGACAGTGTTAAGATCACTGAATACTGGGGTTTAGTCCCTAAACGTTACTTATCTAAGGGCGCTGACTTAGGTGTAGAGTTTGACTACGACAAAGACGAGCTAGTAGAGGCAGTAGTTACGCTAGCGAATGACAGTGTAGTATTACGAGCAGAAGAGAATCCTTATTTAATGAAGGATCGTCCTTTTATCGCTTATCAGCATGATCTAGTACCTAATAAGTTCTGGGGACGTGGTGTATGTGAGAAAGGATATAACCCACAGAAAGCATTAGATGCTGAATTACGTGGTCGTATTGATGCTTTAGCACTTACTACACATCCAATGATGGCTATGGACGCTACACGTATCCCTCGTGGTACTAAACTAGACATTAGAGCTGGTAAAACCATCTTAACTAATGGTGATCCACGTTCTATCATCCAGCCATTTAACTTTGGTCAGTTACAACAGCATACTTTCCAAGAATCTGCTGAATTAGAGCGTATGATTCAGATGGCTACTGGCGCTATGGACTCAGCGACCAGTATGGCAGGAAATGCCCGTAATGGCACTGCTTCTGGTATGTCTATGATGCAAGCAGCATCTATTAAGCGTCAGAAGCGTACTCTAGGGAACTTCCAAACAACATTTATGATTCCTTTCATCCAGAAAGCAGCTTATCGTAAGATGCAGTTTGATACAGAGCGTTATCCTGTGTTGGATTATCAGTTTGTTCCTTACTCTACTATGGGTATCATGGCTAAAGAGCTAGAGAGCACACAAACTACACAGCTAATGTCTATGATTCCTCCTGAGTCACAGGCGTTTAACCTATTATTATTGTCTATCTTCGAGAACTCTAGCTTAAATAACCGTGAAGAGATGATGGCTGCTGTTAAGCAGATGATGCAGCCTGATCCTAACGCTCAACAAGAGCAAGAGATGCAGCAAAAACATATGCAGATGGAGATGGAAGCTAAACAAGCAGACACTAAGCTAGTCAGTGCTAAGACACAAGATGCGCTAGCCTCTGCATACAGTAAGCAAGCCGATGCTGCACTTAAGATGCCTAACGACACGGATGCACAAGAACGTATACTAGAACTACAAAGTAAAGCGATGGATCTGCAGAAGAAGCAGATGGAAGTCACTACTTTAGAGTCTAAGATTGTACGTACCATCCCTGAGATGAAGCATCTTGAGTCAGAGACTATGCTTAATATAGCTAACGCAAGAAAGGCACTTAGCGAGTAATGAAAGAAGATAAAGAATTTTTTGATGGTAGGTATCGTTTGTTTGAAGTAGACGGTTGGAGGGACTTAATTCAAGAATTAACCCTTATGGCTGAATCTTTAAATAACGTATCTACTATTAAAGATGAAAAGTCCCTTTATGAAGTACAAGGGCAACTGTCTATCCTTAATATGCTGATCACATTAGAGGAACAGACAAAACTCATCGATACGGACAACTCTATTACAACATAGGGCCTGTGTCATAAAATTAACTCCACAATCTATTATATAGACGGAGAAGTAACACTATGGTAAATAACATTGTAGTTGATCCTATTGAGGATTTAGAAGTAGCTGGCGACATCACCTCCTTTGAAGAAGAGGGCACAGGTGAGGTTGAACAGGAACAGTCATATGAAATGCCTAGTAAGTTTCAAGGCAAGAGCATCGAAGAAGTTGCTAACTCCTATGCAGAACTCGAAAAAGAGTTAGGTCGCAAGGGGCAAGAGATCGGTGAACTACGTAAACTTTCAGATGACTTTCTAAGATCTCAAACACAGGCCAATCAACAGACCAATCCTGCCCCTGCGGAAGAGGCTCCTGATTTCTATGAAGACCCACAAGCGGCAATCCGAAGAGAAATTGACAATCATCCAAAGATAAAGGAAGCTGAAGCAAATAACACAAAGAGCCGTCAAGACGAGGCTATAAAAGCTATTGCTTCAAAACATCCAGATGCTCAGACTACAGTACAGTCACCTGAGTTTCAGGAATGGATTTCTCAGAGTAAGATCCGACAGCGTTTGTTTCAAGATGCTAATGCTTATGACTTTGAAGCTGCAGACGAACTACTTAGTAACTGGAAAGATCGTTCTATGATCTCCAAGACCCAAGAAGTTAAGAACGCACAGAATGAGTCTAAGACAAATGCATTTAAAGCAGGCAAGACGGAGAGTAGGTCTTCTGGGGATTCTATTGGAGGTAAGCAGATTTACCGTAGGTCTGACCTCGTTCGTTTGAAAATAAGTGACCCTGTACGATATGAATCCCTTGGTAACGAGATTTACCAAGCATATGCAGATGGTCGCGTTAAATAATATAATTTATAATTAACTGGAGTTAATTCACATGGCATTAGGTACTAATCACGTAACAAAAGCAACATCAGCTACTTTCATCCCAGAATTGTGGTCTGACGAAGTAATTGCTGGCTATAAGAGTAATCTTGTACTAGCTAACCTAGTAACTCGTATGAACCACGCTGGTAAGAAAGGTGATTCAATTCACATTCCTTCACCTTCTCGTGGCGCTGCGAACGCTAAGGCTGCTTCAACTCAAGTAACTCTTAACTCACCTGCTAACAGTGAAGTAATCGTTACTATCGACAAGCATTATGAATATTCAACTATGATCGAAGACATTGTAGAGAAGCAAGCACTTTCTTCTTTACGTCGTTTCTACACTGATGACGCTGGCTATGCCTTAGCTGCACAGGTAGATGCTGATCTTTTCGCTCTAGTTTCTGCCCTAAACGGTGGCGTTCAACTAGGTGGTGACGGTGGTGCTACTACTGCTGACATTACTGATGCTGGTATTCGTAAGTTTATGCTTGAGCTAGACAATGCTGACGTTCCTATGACAGGTCGTTCATTGGTGCTTCCTCCTGTTGCTAAGAGCGACATGTTGGGCATTGCACGTTTCACTGAGCAAGCTTATGTTGGTAGTGGTGACGCTATCAAGACTGGCATGATGGGTAACGTATACGGTGTAGAGGTGTTTGTATCTAACGCTTGTCCTACCGTTGGTTCTGATCGTGTAGGTGTTATGTTGCATAAGGATGCTTTGGTTCTTGCAGAGCAACAGGGCGTTCGTTCACAGACTCAATACCAGCAGCAGTATTTAGGTGACTTGTTCACTGCGGATACTATCTACGGTGTTAAAGAGTTGCGTGACAATGCTGGCATCAGCTTCCTTGTTCCAACAGCTTAATCTAGTGCGAGGCGCACTGATCTTTCATAAGCTTAACTTAGTTAAGTAGTTGATACCTAGAGGCTCCTACTACGGTAGGGGCTTCTTTTTTATTTAAATTAGTTAGGAAATTATATGCCCATCTACTCTTATACTTGCAATGACGGTCATACTACTGATCACCTATGTCCTATGAGTGATCGTAAAAAAGCTAAATCGTGTAAGGTCTGTAGAGAAGATGCGCATATGATTATCGTCCCTGTTAAAGTCTCCTTAGATCCAAGTGACCCAGCCTTTGCTGGTACATACATGACTTGGGAAAGAAACAGAGCAAAACAAATGAAACAAGAGTTAAAGAAGGAAAAGAGCCATACAGGAGGCTAGGTCTATGTTTGGATTACCTATCGAAGCCATCACTATGCTTCTAAGCGTCGTAGGAGGCGCTGTAATGAAGATGTGGTCACAGGCACAGTCTGATAAGGCTGAACAACAAAAGACTCTCATGAGTCAATTCTCGGCCTCTCAGGACAGTTTAGGAGCTGCTAGGGCCTATGATACACCTAACGCTCAATGGATTAGACGTTTTCTAGTTATCTCTTTTATGGGTATGGCTATGTTCATACTCATAGCTCCCATTTTGGGACATGATACTGTAGTTCCTGTGGAGGTCACTACAGGGTTTAAATTATTATTTTTAGACTTTACAGACGTAGCAACTAAATGGGTCACTTTAGAAGGTGTTGTTACACCAGAGTGGCTACCACACGCAATTATGGCTGTCGTAGGTATGTATTTCGGTCAGTCAATCGTCTCTAGGAGATAAAAGTGGCAATAGATAGAGGTTTAAACACAACAGTATCGAGCAATCCTTTAGGGATTGATAATGATGATTACGTAGCGACAGTGGTAGGCCCCCAAGGAATAGCAGGGGCAGAAACTGCAGAGTACATAGCTAAATATAATGCTGTATTAGCTAGTGAGATTTCAACAACAGCAAGTGAAGTTGCAGCATCATCCAGTGCAGCTAGTGCTTTAGCTAGTCAAGTTGCAGCAGCAGCGAGTGAAGGAGAGTCTGCAGCTAGTGAAACAGCAGCGGCTTTAAGTGAAACTAACGCAGGAACAAGTGAGACCAATGCAGCAACATCAGCAACAGCATCAGCATCATCAGCAGCTAACGCCCTTTCAAGTCAGAATGCTTCTTCAGGAAGCGAAACTAATGCAAGCAGCTCAGCCACGGCAGCCGCTACATCAGCGTCTACAGCGACGACTCAAGCATCTACGGCAACAACTAAGGCAGCTGAAGCCCTAGCCTCTCAGACAGCCTCAGCAGCCTCTGAGACAAGCGCAGCGACTAGTGCTACCACAGCTACCACTCAAGCCTCCACGGCTACTACAAAGGCTTCTGAGGCATCTACTAGCGCCTCTAACGCAGCAGCTAGTGCAGCCTCAGCGGCATCCGAAGTGGCTACAGCAGTTAACGCTCTTGTAGACTCAGCTCCAACAGCTTTAGATACACTTAATAAACTTGCAGCATCACTTAATGATGACAGTAACTTTGCAGGAACTATGACTACAGCATTAGCAGGTAAAGCAGCAAGCTCACATAATCACAATACAATATATGATCCCATTGGTGCTTCCGTAGCAATGGCTATAGCTCTAGGAGGCTAACCAAATGGCTAATACTTTTAAGAACGCAGGTGTTGCAATTGGCACATCACGCACAACTCTATACACAACCCCAGCAGCTACTCAGTCTGTTATCCATGCTTTATACATCTCTAATATTGATGGTGTTAATGATGCTGATGTAACAGTTGAAGCTACAGTGGGTGGTGTTTACTTCCATATCGCTAAGTCAGTGCCAGTGCCAGCAGGTGCAACTCTACTACTAGATAAGCCTATCAACCTTGAAGCTGGTGACATACTAACTCTTACAGCCTCAGTTGCTGGTGACTTAGAAGTGTTTGCTAGTGTCCTAGAGATTGCTTAACAGGAGATAATATATGAGCTATATAGGAAATGTAAGTGCTTATGATTCTGTGGACACTTTACAGCTAGTAGATGATGCAGTAACAACAGTTAAGGTAGCTGACAATGCTATCACTACAGCTAAGATCCCTGATGGTGCTATTACACAAGCCAAGATAGACCCCACTGTAGCACTAGGTGGCCCTAGCTTAGGAACTAATAGTGTAATCAGAACTAACGCTAAGACTATCTCAGAGAACATTACCTTCTTAGGTAGTGAGAATGGACTCACAGTTGGGCCAATTACAATCAACTCAGGCTACACAGTAACAGTAGCCTCTGGCTCAACATGGGTGATCTTATGAGTACAGTTAAGGCAAATGATTTACAGAATGCCTCTGGTGGCATACCTACAGTTAAAGGTCAGAGGTTAATACCTACAGCTTGGGTTAACTTTAATGGTACTGGTACAGTCGTTATCAGGGACTCTGAGAATGTTAGCAGTATTACTGATAATAATGTTGGTGATTATACACTTAACTTTGCTACAGCAATGGCAGATGCTAATTATTGCTGGTCGTGGGGGGTTAAGGACGGAGCTACTACGGGACGAGGGCGCTTTATGTGCCTAACGGATTCTGCTGTCATCTCTACTACTCAATTTCAAAGTATGTGGCAGAATGATGACTCCAATGTAATGCAGGACGTTACTTCTGCGTGTCTAACATTCTTAGGAGGCCAAGCATAATGTCAACAATACGCACAAATGAAATCCTCCACTTAGATGGTACAACAACCTCAGCTCCTTCAATCCCAGCGCTAGACCAGCGGATGGCTAAGGCTTGGGTTAACTTTAATGGCACAGGTACTGTAGCTATTCGAGATAGTTATAACGTGAGTAGTCTTACTGATAATGGCGTTGGGGTTTATACAATTAACTTTTCTGTGAATATGGCTAATTCGGACTATATTTTGGCGGGTATGGCTGGTCAAAACGCTGCGGATTTAATAAACGTATCACAGCCATTTAACGCAACCCCTCCCGTACCTGGTAGCTGTAAAGTAAACGTGACATACAACAATGGCAATTCTTACGATAGTCAGATAGTCACAGCAATATTCTTTAGCTCTTAATTAAAGGAACAAACAAATGAAAATAGTATACGCAACATCCGATGGCATCGCAGTCATCACCCCAGCAGCTAATTGTCCTTTAACCTTAGAGCAAGTAGCCGCTAAAGACGTACCAACAGGTAGTGCTTACAAGATTGTAGAAGATAGCTTTGTGCCATCTGACCGCACCTTCCGTAACGCATGGGCCATTGACTCAGCAATCCTAACGGATGGGGTAGGTGCTTAATGGCTACAGTTATACGAGGTGATGATAACTTTGATACTTCTATTGGCGCTAACGTAGTACAAACCCATGTAACCATAGCCTCAACCCAAACTCTTGCTGGTAATACTGTTGATGTTACTGGACTGACAGCCACAATAACCCCTAAGCATAGTACCAGTAAGATTATGGTTGAAGTCAGGTGGTGCGGCGAGTCTGGCGCAAGTGACCATGACCTGTTTATGGGTATGAGGAGAGGAGGTGTTGACATAGGCAACCCTGATGCAGCAGGCAGTAGGCTTGTAGTTATGGCAGCGGTGCCGCAGGGTTATCACACTGACGATAGGAACTCAACTCCAACTACTACTAGCTATAGCTACCTTGACTCTCCTCTAACAACATCTCCTGTGACCTACACAGCTACCATGTCTACAGGCTCTACTGTTACATTATATAACAATAGAACAGGACATGATTCAGATGGAAGTGGCTATGAGCGGCTAACATCATCAATCACATTAACAGAGGTACAAGGCTAATGAGCATTACAATCAACATGACCAAAGCAAAGGTAATTGCACACGAGTCCAGACGGACGGTACGCAACGCTGCCTTTGCACCCTTAGACATTAAGGCAACCATCCCAGCAGAAGCTACACAAGCCGAAGCTGACCGTGATGTTATCCGAGTAGCCGATGCTGCCCTTCAAGTGTCTATGGACGCTGCAAGTGATGCTGATACGCTTAAAGCACTAATGCCTGCCGTTTAATGAATAAGGCGCTATGGCTAGTCTTGCTGCCTGTAATGGCTATGGCTGAACCTATCGTGACGGACTCTACG
>ENA-OSJC01003220-OSJC01003220.1-marine-metagenome-genome-assembly--contig:-NODE-3220-length-11784-cov-3.536260_pt1 | contig 11784 bp, 18 predicted proteins | sample MGYA00237885_ERZ534234 | MGnify/ENA primary metagenome ERZ534234 (study PRJEB26413, sample SAMN06343907) | marine metagenome | isolation source: coastal waters | place: Atlantic Ocean: West Antarctic... | reverse complement strand
ACATTTGATGAGGCAGTTACAGTTACATCTGCTTCTTGGTCCGCTGACCAAGTTATTTCAAATAAAGTGCACGTTGCCTTGCAGGTGTTAGGCCCAACGGACATGGCGAACGATGGCGCAATGCAAATGCAATACTATTCAGGATCTGGTACTAACACTCTAACATTTAGAGGCGTTGTTCCTGCTGCTGGTGTAACCGATGGATACATTGCAGACCTTAATGGTACATACGCTATGGCGACAAACGGTAGCTCTGCTGTTGTAGATGGAAACGGAACTACAGTTGCAGTTGCTGATGCAGACCATGACGGCGGATCAGCTGCTGCTGGTGTAGATGGTTCCAGTGCAATCTTTGGTACTGGTGTAACTAAAACTGGTTCGACAGTCAATACGTTGACAACACAAGCAGGATCTGGTTCTGGTAGCGTTGCTATTTTAACTGGCGTGCAGCTTGCTTAGTAAGGATATATAATTTATGCCTAAAATCACCGGTCTGGGTGCTGGCGCAGCCCCTGCAAATACAGACGTCCTTGTGTTAGTATCTAATACTGCAGGGACAGCCAACACCCAGAAGGTGACGGTGAATACATTCTTTAGTGATGTGACTGCTAATGCTAAGTTTGCAAACGCAGAGATTTCTGTTGCTAATGTTGTTAATGGAGTTGTAAACGCTTCTGCTGTTACTGCTACAACTGGTACATTTACTACAGGTGTAGTTACAAATTTAACAGCTACTAACATAACAATTAGTACGGTAAATTCGGTAGCAAATGTACAATCAATAGCACTAGGGCATGAATATATATTTTCTAATGGCGCGTTGAGTACAAGTATTCCATTATCGATATTACAAGGCGGAACAGCGAATGCTGTTGTGACTACATTAGCAAACTCGGCTATTATGGGTCAAATTAAAGTAATTGTAGCTTATCATGTCAATCAAACAACAAGTGTTACAATGGATCAAACATTAGGCTCTGGTGTAACATATACTTTCCAGACAGAAGGCGAGAGCTTATCTTTAATGTGGACAGGAGATCATTGGGCAATTACAAGTAGAGGCTCAAATGAGACTGGAAGTAACGTACAAGGCACAATGGATGTAACTTAAAAATATGGATAAATTGACTGAGGAGACCTTTCTTCTTTATGCAGCTAAGCATTATGATAACCCTCAATTGTACAATGAAGAAGAATTTTATGATGACCTGAAAAAATTTAAATACATTAAGCGGTTATTTAATAAGTATTCAGAAACTGGTGAGTTAAAGGAACGGCTTATATTAAACCACATAGTGGTGTTGACTAATGTATTTGGGCCTGATGCAGCAGTAAAACTATTATTTCTTAGATTACCAGAATACTTACATTATCTTAAACCTTTCTTGCTGCTGTTATCGATATTAAAAGACAAGGTAGAAGTTAATAATATTGTATATATTACGACTAATATAAATATGGACAATGTAATAGTAGAAAAATTAAGAGATATAAGAAATGGCTAGTACTGGTGTTGTAGATATATTTTTAGTCTATCAGTTTCTTCGGAGGCTGGCTACTCCCTTTGAGAGATGGGAAGCGTTCAAGACTGGTGTAATCGATAAAGAAGGTAAGATACTTGTTGGGAAAAGAGAAAGAGATTTCCGACAAAAGCAATCGTTTAAAGTTTTCGATGTTATGATCTTAAAACTGAAGAGGCTCTTAGGTAAAGTACCTATGGGTAAGAGCCGTATCGCAAGTTATGCAGCGGCTCTTTGGTTAATCCGAGAATACGATGAAAGTAAGTCTGAAGAACAAATTCTAACAGAAGATGTTGATTATTTAGCATATGTTAATGATATTAGAAATGAACGCTTTGTAAAGTTCAGACAATTCATTGAGGATGCTCCGACTAATGCTACAGGAGCAGCCGTGGTAGGAACAGGAGACACTGGAGTAAGTTGGATGACTAAAAAGAAACAAAAAAAGTTAGTCAGAAGACACAATTAAATGTTTAACTATTACTTCGACTGTTTCCAAAGTAAACAATATTCAAAGGAGAATTCTATGGATTGGATTAAATCTAGACTTGTAGAGCGTACATCTTGGGATGGCGCCGCCCTAATTGCTGTCGGGCTTGTCGTTTTGTTTTTGGGCCCTTGGGCAACATATGCTGCTTGGGCGGCTGTTGTATGGGGTGCTTGGACAATGTGGACAAAAGACAACTAAACTCTAATAAAAATCGAGTTGGGAAAGGGGGGCTCGGGCCCCTCTTTTTCATATAAATACATACAAAGGAGGAGGTTTCAATCGAAATCTTTGGAATAATAAGTGAATTAGGTTTTACTGTTACAGCAGTTCTTGCTGGCGGTGTGTTTATTGTAATACTCTTAAAATATATCTTGGCTTCTGTTGTGGATACAACCACAACATTGAATATAATGATAACTGGTTTAGACAACCGTGTTAAAACAATTAATAATGAAATTGTGCAACTTGATGCGTTGGTTTGTCATGTCTTGGGTGTAAAACCCGATGTTAAAAGAATGTCCGCCGCCGATGGTAAGGAGGACGCCAGAAAGGATTAGAACTTGATGGATGACCCGGTAAGTGTCATTGTACAAGCAGTTCAAGATTATGGTATTACTACAATTATGGCTGTGGGCATGGGTTATTTTATATATTTTATTTGGAAATACGTTACTGAAGAAATACTGCCTGCATTAGAGAAAGCAAATATGACAGTGATTAAACTGATTGATAGAGTACGTATGTTGGATAACGACATGATACGTATGGATCAAAAGATAAATACGATACTTGAATTGCGAGACGTAGCACGAGAGAAGACAAATGGTCGGAAAAAATAAAAGGGTATTGTTACTACTAACTCTTTATGTGCTCGTTGTTGTCTTTCTGCTTTACCCTGCAGCTGCTGGTGAGTTAACTCATAAATGGAAATCACCTTCTTTTAGTGGAATAGGAGCAAGTGCTCATTTCTTGACTATTGAGAACCAAGAGTTTACTCGTAAGGCTGAAATTAGAGGAAAAAAAGATTCCGCAGCAGCTAAAATAATATCAGCAGCAAAAAATACGAATTACGCAAAATTTATAGATAACTTGGAGTCAAGAATATTTGCAGAGTTTTCAAAACAGTTGACAGATAATTTGTTTGGTGAATCGTGTGGAACAACTTATGCAACAACAGTAGTTGAAGGAGTATCAGTAACAACACAAAATACATTGAATCCAGAAGTAGGAAACACGGATGGTGTTGGTAGTAGCTGTACTGGAACATATACGTTTAATGATACAACAGTTACATACACAAAGGACGTTACTAATGATGTAGTTGTATTAGATATAGCGGGGCCAAATGGTAGTCAAGTTATTACATTGCCTCTTAACGATTTTCAGTTTTAGTATACTGGTTGGATGTCAAACGGTTCCAGCTGATCCGCCTACATCAACAACCAAACTATTATATGAGAAACTAGAAGAGATTACATCTCCTGTACAGAGGGTTCCGATAGCAGTCTATTCATTTACAGACATGACGGGACAAAGAAAACCAGGTGATGGTGTGGCATTAATAAGTATGGCGGTTACTCAAGGTGCTCATGTATGGCTTTTACATTCATTGAAACGTGCTGGTGGTGGTGAGTGGTTCATGGTTATAGAGCGTATTGGGTTAGATAATCTGTTGAAAGAAAGGCAGATTATACGTCAAACGAGAGAAACACATGGCGATAAAGACAAATTAAAACCTTTACTATTCGCTGGAGTGTTGATCGAAGGTGGTATTGTAGGATATGATACTAATACAACGACAGGAGGAATAGGAGCTCGACTACTAGGAATCGGACCATCAATTGAATACAGAGAAGATAGTGTATCTGTTGGTATAAGATTAGTATCAGTTAGTAGTGGTGAAATTTTATTAGCAGTTAGTAGTGAGAAGACCATATTAAGTACGAGACTATCTGCCACAGTGTTTAGATTCTTAGACATGGGAACTAAACTATTAGAAGTAGAGGCTGGATATACAGAGAATGAATCTGTAACATATGCAGTAAGAAAAGCTATTGATAAAGTTATTGTTAATATGATCAATGAAGGAACCAAAAAAGGATTGTGGGAATTTAAGAAAGTAGAAAATGTCGATCAAAATAAGGAGGTAATAGAATGAAGAAAGTAATACTTGCATTTATAATGTTTTTTGCTATGACAAGTGCAGGTTTTGCAGACAGTAAGGTTTATATTACTCAATCTGGTGCTAACTTAGACCTAGACATAACTATGGATGGAAATGGAAATCTTATTGGTGCAACAGGTGACAGAACATTACTTACTGGTGCTAACTTAGATGTTGACATTGATTTAATTGGTGCTAGTAATGTGATAACTGGTGATTTTATTGGCGCTGGTGAAGCAGGCGCAGACGATCTAAAAATAAGTCAAACAGGTAGTACTAATACTACTGCATTAACTGTTGGAGCATCGGCAGCAACGGATGATGTAAGAATCATAGAAACTAGAGTGGGAAGTAGTGGTGAAACCACATACACAATTGGTAATGCAGCTACAGTTCAAGATGTAAGTGTTACTGTGGATGTTATCGGCGATGATATTGATATAGCAATTACTGAAAACTCATCCAGTACTGGATCAGATAAAACAACCGACATTGATATTGGAACGGACAGTGATGACGTTGATATAATTATCACTCACACTGGTGCAGGCGCACACAAAACAAAACTGTTGTGTACAGGTTCTTGTGCTGGTAGTGATTTTACAATGTCACAAACTGGAGCAAATAGTACAGATGTTGATTTAACAGTAACTAATGCGACTAGCTCAGATGTTGATATCATTATTACGGACTAACATGAGATGGACACTAATAGCAATTTTGTTAGTGCTATTGCCTCAGCTATCATATGCTGCAGCAATTGGTAATGTAGTACTTCAAGAAGGTGTTGCGTCTGTTGAGAGAAAAGGAACGGAATCTAACCTTAACCTAGATTCTGACATTATGTTTATGGATAATGTCAAAACTGGTAAAGGGGAAATTGGTATCACATTTATAGATGATACCAATGTGGCAGTGAGTTCTCAAAGCTCTCTCATCATAGATGATTTTGTTTATGACCCTAATAGTGCTGAAGGTTCTAAGTTAGTACTTAGAATAGCTCTCGGTACAGTACGGTATGCTAGTGGTAATATAGCAAAGCTAAACAAACAAAATGTTGACATACGTACCCCGACCGCCAGAATAGGTGTGCGGGGTACTGCTTTTAGTATGACGGTCGATGAGATCGGCCAATCACTTATTATACTATTACCTAATGCTGATGGGAGTGTGGGAGAAATATCAGTAGAGTCTGATATAGGTCAGGTGATATTAACTAGAGCGTTTCAAGCAACGTCGGTTAGATCAAGGGAGGCTTCTCCCACAAAACCCAAAATACTTGATCTAACAGAAAGTATGATTAATAATATGTTAATCATCAAACCACCTAAAGAGAAAGTAGATTTAGCATCTGCCGCGATTGAAGAGAAAAAGAAAAAGAATCTAGGAAATTTCTTAGATGAAGAGAAGGAGATTGACAAAAACTGTTTAGAGGAAGAATGTGAAGGTCAAGAAGAAGAGGGTGGGTTTACTAGTTTAGATATTAATCCTCTGGATGTTAGCTTGTTATTAAATATACTAACGGAATTAAACAAAAAATACAAAAGACCAAGTACAATATTAGTAAGAACGATATCTAATACAGATGGTAGAGTTGCTGGATTTAATCCAGAGAGTCTAGTTACAACTCTTATAGAAGGTGACATAGTTCAATTGATTCGAGAATATGAGAGCAGTACAATAGACATTACTTTAGATAGAGTAGATGGTCATAAAATTAACATAAATCAAAAAGGTAGTATTGCACCGGAGATAAGAACAGATGAAGCGGGTTACACTTCTACTATTGATATTAATATTCAGTAGTATTACTACTGTTGCATATGCAGAAGATGTTTTTATTCTTCATCAGAGTTATGGCAACACTCATCAAAAATGGAAGAACAGATTAGAAGATGCTGGTCATACAGTTACTATGGGAAGTTCTCTTCCTAGTGTTACGACTAGTTATGAGCAAATATTTGATATAAGATATTCGTATAACTTATCCTCAGCAGAAGAAACAGCGTATAAAGCTCTGCTAGCAAGAGGAGGAACCTTGTATCTTCAAGGTGAAAATCCTCACGCCACTCTTAATCCTCGTAACCAAAATATAACAGAATTTATTAAAGATGAATTGGGTGGAGGAAATGTAGTTTATAATAACTCTACATATTCTGGTAATTCGATTACAACATTCAATACATCTCAATCTTATATTGCTAATCATAGCGGTAGTCTTACTTGGTCTGCAGGAGGAATTTTAACTTCGGTTGGTGATGGTACATGGTTGGCTAAAGATAGCAGTGGTAATATTGTTGTAGCAGTATGGTATGGTGAGAGTTTAAACAATGCGTATAGTGATGGTATAGTTTTTGTATTTACAGATATTAATTATGCATCTCATAGTAATTACTATACAAATAACAACAAAGCATTTATGAATGCATTGCGTACTGCTATAGCAAGTACATTCAACCAACCAACTAGCGCTGTAACCATATCAGCAGGACAAACTACAAAAAGAACTGCTGCAATAAATGCTAGTATAGAAAGTGGTTGTAATGTTTGTATAGTACAATCAGGTGCCAACCCCACAATTAACATACGACAAGACGGTGAAGATAATTTTATTGTGGATAAAGATTGGTCTGGGCCTGCTACTTTAACAGGAGACAATCTCGTATTAACTATAAAACAAGGCAATGTAACTACAACTGGTAGTAGTGATGAGAATGGAATAGGATTATATATAAATGGTAATAACACAAATTTAACAATAAGTCAAGGGGATCATGCAAATGACCAAGGGGAGCATAAAGCAGTATTAGATATTAATGGAGCTTCTAATGTTATGAACCTTACTCAATATGATGGTGGAACATTATCAAAACACTTTTTTGAGGCAGACGTAGATGGTGGTAGTAATAATTTCACTATTACACAAAAAGACAATGGCCAGAAAACAATGTTCTTAGATGTGAACGGAAATAGTAATGAAGGAACTTTTATTCAAGAAGATACTGGAACTCACTATCTTGACGTTACATTAGATGCAGACCATGAGGTAAATATTACACAAAGAGGAAGCGGTAATCATGGAGCAAGAGTTAACTTAGATGGCCACAGTACTGATTTTGATTTAATTCAACAAGGTAGTAGTGCTCAATATTATGATTTAGACAACACTTGTAGTAATGCTTTAGGTTGTACAATATCAACAACGCAAGGAAACTAATATGCCAAATGATAATATAGAAAATCTAAATGAGCATAGGCTACGCAAGGTAGTCGATGAACTGGAAACGGATAAGGATATAATAAAGTTTGCCCGCTGGGTAAATGACTATGTTACGGATGAATTTTCGTTAACTAGTGACTATGGTATGAACTACGACAATACACAATCTTATGAATATCCAAGGAAGAAGAAAGACCTTATAAGAGAGATACTAATGACTGTACCGGACAAGAATGGTTATTATTCTCCACCCTATAAATAAATCCCTAGAAAGGAAATGATATCATGACCCTAAATGAGATAAAAACAGAGATAATCAATAACGAAATAGTCCTGTTTATGAAAGGAACGCCGACCTTTCCACAATGCGGCTTCTCTGCACATCTCACATCAATTCTCGGTGCTGAGGGAGTATCCTATACCAGCCATGATGTATTGCAGAATGATGCACTGAGAAGCAACATTAAAGAATACTCTAACTGGCCCACAATACCACAATTGTATGTAAGAGGAGAGTTTATCGGAGGTGCTGATATCGTGCATGAGATGTATGATAGCGGTGAATTGAGTCGAGTATTACAACCACTATGAAAAAGTGGATCATATCATTATCGGTTATTGTAGTATTGTGTGGAATACGTTTTACTGATCCTTGGTTTCTAGATATGGTAAGACTAAAGGCGATGGATCAACATCAACGCAATCAAACTCAAGAAAGCCTGTCCAACCTAGTTACAGTAGAGATCAACAATGAAACTCTCAAGAAGAAAGGTCAATGGCCCTGGGATAGAAACACATTATCAAATGAAATTATAAAACTATATCAAGCAGGAGCTGCGTTAGTCGTACTTCCTATTCTATTTGCAGATGATGATCGGTTTGGTAAGGACAGAGCATTAGCAAGAGTTCTAAAGAAGACTCCCACTATTATAGGACAAATACCTACCAATGAGAAAGATGATAGCGGTGTTGTAAGAGGTGTTGCAACAATAGGCAAACCGTGGAAAGGCTGGATATATCAATATCCTGGCGCCATTGGTCCAATACCTTTACTTGCAAAAAATGCTCATGCTGTAGGTATGATGATAATTGCGCCAGAGAAAGATGGTGTGGTTAGACGTATGCCTTTAGTGATTGCGGTTGGTGATAAACTATATCCATCGATGAGTATGGAAATACTACGAATGGCTGCAGGAGATATATCATATCAAATGAAGATTGGTATCGCTGGTGTTGAGAAGCTACGGATACCAAAGTACAGGATGATTGAAACAGATGCTAATGGTAATATATGGTTGGATTTCAAATGGAAAACTCCAGTGTATGCGTTACATGAAAAACTTCCAGACCTTAAAGACAAGATCGTAATACTAAGCATGACAGCATCTGGCTTGGATAACCCTGTTCCAACTCCTGTGGGAGTCATACAATCTCATGATCTTATAGGTGCTTCACTTGCTACTATGATGACAGGACGAAACATAACGCGTCCATTTTGGACTGATCTTGCTGAATTAGCAGTCAGCGGTGTAGGAGCATTAATACTTACTATAGCTGTACTCTCGCTAGCGTGGTATTTTGGAGCTGTGTTGTTACCTGTGTTCCTTGCTGGGTCATTCTATGGTTCATCTTATCTATTCACTGAATATAGTTATCTGGTAGATTGGTCCTATCCTGTTCTTACTATGTTTGTAGTTTGGGCATTAGCAGCTTTTATGCGGTTCATGGAAGAGTATAAACAGAAGATGGAAATCAAAAAACAGTTTGCTGGTTATGCGAGCCCAACTGTTGTTAGGTTACTACAAGAAAATCCTTCACTAATCAAAGATGGTATGAAAAAAGAAATCAGTATTTGCTTTTCTGATCTCCGAGGGTTTACACCATTGGGTGAGAGTTTTGGTGATGATGTAAAAGGACTAACAAATATCATGAATGGATATATGGATGCAATAACGCAACCGATCCTAGATTCCAATGGTATGGTGATTAAATACATTGGTGATGCAAGCATGCATATCCACAATGCACCTATAGATGATCCAGACCATCCCAACAGTGCAGTTAAGACTGGGTTACAAATGTTGGAGGCAGTAGAAAAGTTTAATGATAAAATTGTATCAGAGGGCAAACCACCTATAGGCATGGGAGCTGGTATAAATACTGGCCTAGGATATCTTGGAGAGATGGGCAGTACCAAACGACATAGCTATGACGTATTAGGAGATTCTGTTTCAACTGCAGCTAGAATTGAAAGTAAGTGTAAGGAATATGGTTGTCTGTTGTTGGTAGGTGAAGCCACATATGATAGAACCAAAAATGATTTCTTTTATTTAAAGGTTGATGAACTAGCAGTAAAAGGTAAGACTGTTGGTATTCGTATATATACAGTCCTAAGTGAAATGGATTGGATGATGAAAAATACTGGTTGGGGTATGCCAGAGAACCAACACGAAAAGATGCACGAGTATTATCGTGCCCAACACTTTGATAATGCTATTCGACTATGTAATGAATTAATGAATGAATTTGATGGGAGAATGAAGAACTACTATACTATGTGGATTGAGCGTTGTGAATTTATGAAGACACAACCACTTGAGAAAGATTGGAATGGCGTGTTCATTGCAACGACCAAATAATAGGAATCACAGTTATGTGTTGGACTAAAGAACTACAGAAGAGCTACAAGATGCAAAGGGACATAAAAGGTGATCGAAAAGATTGCCCTATTTGTGAATCCCCTGTATCACAAAAGGATTTAAACAATTATAAAATGTGCCATTGGTGTTATTCACAACAAAACTTCGAAAATGAAGGAGGTGCAATAAAATGAAATGAGTAGGAACTTTTTTTCACTAAAAACAAACCATCCAGCTTCTGATGAGTATTTTAAAAATATGGCCGTATGGCATGATAGTGATATGTTAACTGCATGGGTACTAGGATTTTTAACAGGAAGTATAGTGATGCCTCTTGTGCTCATGTTATTATAAATTATAAATAATACAGATAGAATTAACAAAGAGGAAGATAACGATGACGTGTACAAATGTAGAATGCCTGAATTCAGAATGCGATTGTGATCCATGTATATGCACTGAGAATGACCCTTGTCATCATTGTGTATCCCCACCTGAGTAAGTAATATGGGTTTGAATGTTGTCTTGATAATGGGTGTGTTGTTGGCTGCCATGGCTGGATTGGGCTATTGGTACTATCAAGACACTCAGAGTAAACTAGCTATATTGCATGAGAATAATGCAAAGCTAGAAACAGCCACAAAGATCCAAAAAGAGACTATCGAACAGATAGAACATGATTTGGAAATGGTTAATTCTATTGCTGCTGAAACATCTAAGCAGTTAGTAGAGGCACGTGAGCAAATTGAAACTGTTCGTAGTAAATTCAACAAAACAAGTAAGCTCTTAGGTTCCCGAGATCTAGGTAAATTAGCTATATCCAAAGCTAAGCCTATCAAAAGGATTATTAATTCTGGATCAGCGAAAATGATGCGCTGCTTCGAAATTATGAGTGGACAACCTTTGACGGAGAAGGAAAAGAATGCAAAGAAGCCAAGCCAGCTTAACAGTATGTGCCCTGGCGTTGCTAACCCTAATCGTCTTACCGGGGTGCAGTAGTGTCAAGACACTAGAGGTAAAGATATCTCCTGTTAAGCAGGTTCCTTTAACTTTACCTGATGTAGATCCATTAAAATTAGATAAAATTGAATGGTATATAGTTAATGAATCTAATGCTGAAGCAGTGTTCGCAGAATTAGAAAAGAAGAATTATGATCAAGTTATATTTGGATTGACCGATAAGGGATACGAGAATATGTCAGTGAACATGGCTAAGATTTTATCCTTGGTCAGACAACAAGAAGCTATTATAGGTGCGTATAAATCATATCATGAAAGACAAGCTGAGAGTATCGACTCGCACAATACCAATCAAAAAGAAAAGCAAGAGAAAGCTAAAGATGAGCCAAACAAAAGTTTTATTAGATCACTTAGGTTCTGGTAATTTAGAAAGTGATGAGCAATATCGTAGGTATTATTTCTCTGCAATAAGTATGCTAGCTTATAGAGATCCCGATAAGTGTAAACCGTATTGGGATCAGTTAGATTATAAGTCGACGTTTTTTGATCGTGATGGAGCTCAGTGTTATCTGTTAGAACATGATGATCATGTTGTAGTAGCTTTTAGAGGTACTGAGCCAAAGGAATTTAATGACATTAAAGCTGACCTATCAATTCTAAAAACATGGCATAGAGGTCCTGGTAAAGTACATAGAGGGTTCATGATAGAGGTGTGGAAGCTAGCAGATGATTTAACTGCTCATATCTATGAAACAGAGAAACAAGTATATGTTTGTGGTCATTCTTTAGGT
>ENA-OSJC01003219-OSJC01003219.1-marine-metagenome-genome-assembly--contig:-NODE-3219-length-11789-cov-70.217811_pt1 | contig 11789 bp, 9 predicted proteins | sample MGYA00237885_ERZ534234 | MGnify/ENA primary metagenome ERZ534234 (study PRJEB26413, sample SAMN06343907) | marine metagenome | isolation source: coastal waters | place: Atlantic Ocean: West Antarctic... | reverse complement strand
GAAGCCATTACAGTTTCAACATCAGCAAAATCTAAATTAACTATACCTGGTCTAACCATTAGATCAGTTACACTTTGCACACCTTGCATTAAAACATTATTTGAAAGATTAAAAGATTCCTCAAATGTGGTTTGTTCATTTGCAACCTTAAATAGATTTTGATTTGGAATTACAATAATTGTATCCACATGTTTTCTTAATTCTTCTAGGCCTAGCTGAGCTCTTCTCATTCTTGATGGCCCTTCATATAAAAAAGGAAGTGTTACAACACCTACTGTTAAAATATTTAATTCTTTAGCAGCTCTTGCAATAACGTGTGCGGCACCTGTTCCAGTTCCACCACCCATACCAGCAGTTATAAAAACCATGTTTGCACCTTGAAGTGTATTTACAATTTCATTCAAAGATTCATCTGCAGCTGCTTGACCAATGTCATGCTTCGCTCCAGCACCTAAACCTTTTGTTAAACTTAGACCAATTTGAATTCTTGCTTTAGCTTTACTTAACTTTAAATCTTGAGCATCTGTATTTACCGCTATGAACTCCACTCCTTGAAGCCCATTATCAATCATTTCATTAAGTGCATTTCCGCCTGCTCCACCAACTCCAACTACTAATAGTCTTGGTTGTAATTCTTTTATTTCTGGTGATTTAAAGTTAATTGTCATTTTTATTTCCCCTCATTGTTATTAAAATGTTTTTCCCATTTAAGACTTGCACGATTTAGATTTGCTTTTTTTCTTGCGTTGATCTTAAATTTTTCAAATGCTGCTGGTTCCCATATTTGGAATGTTTGACCCTGACCAACAAACAACATGCTATTTTTTATTTTTGCATGTTTTAATAATTTTATTGATAATGAAATTCTTCCTTCACTATCAAATTGTAAATTCATACTTTCTGATAAAATCGATGTTGCAAAATAATCTCTTTTTTCTTCAAATGGACTTAATAAGTCTATGCTTGTAGAAAGTTTTTCAATTCTATCCTGTGAACAGGCTTCTATTGACTGATTATTAAATGAGGGATAACAGATAACACCGTTGTATCCTAAGTTAGATAGGTGAGATCTAAAATTAGCAGGCACAGATACTCTTCCTTTTTTGTCTATTTTGTTCACGTAAGTAGATAAAAACATATTTTTTATATTTCATAAATTCCATATTTGGGAATATATGGGACAATATGGGTTTTAAACCATTGTGTCAATATGTTCGTTTTAGGTTTATTTGTTGATAATTGTAGATAACTTTTGTGTATCTTCATTAAACTAAATTAATTTTTAGTTTTAACTCAATACAATTATAAGATTAAAGATAAGAACAAAAATGACTCAATCATGAGTCAAAAGGTGAACATTTATACATTACGTAAATACATCTTGTGGATAAGTTTGCTAGACAAACTATAAGCCGGGTTCTGTCATTTAAACCTATCATTTCTCTAGGCCTAAGATCACTCTTAAGCTCAAGCAACTAACCCTGATGACTAGCCAAAGACGGCTTTTAGCTTTACAACAATGTCATCTCTACTTAGTCTTGCTCCCAGTGGGGTTTTCCAGCGTTCATTGTTACCAATAGAACCGGTGCGCTCTTACCACACCTTTTCACCCTTGCCATGTTATGGCGGTATATTTTCTGTGGCACTATCCCTAGGGTTTCCCCCGCCAGGTATTATCTGGCACTGTGTCCTTGCGGAGCCCGGACTTTCCTCTTTAAAAAATTAAAGCGATAAGTCGTTCATCTAGCAAGCTTAATTTATTACTTAACTATAGAACTTCAAGAAAAAATTTAATTATATGACTTAATAAGGTTTTTACTGATAATCAGGCATTCTTGATCAATCTTACCGTCAATTAACTCCTGCCTAAATCTTCTTTGAAAAGTTTTTGTCAATTTTCTTAAATATTTATTCTTATCTTTATCTTTTGGATATTCTTTTGAATATCCAATCTTAAACAGGTTATTGAAAAAAACATTTTCTTCTATTTTGTTTATTTTTAGCTGCCTATTGTCTGTCAACTCTTGCTTACTTAATGTGTGCCATATCCCTATTTTATTTTTAGACAAATATTCCCATGGAAACTTTTCACCTGGATCCTTTTTTCTTAATATTGCAATATCTGAGTGTCCCAAAATATTATTAGAGCTAATCTTATATTTTTTTATTAAAAATTTACTTAGCTTTAAAAGAGAAGTGATTTGTTTTTTTTTAAATTTTTTATAACCATGTTTGTGACCTGGGTTTGTAATTTCAATTCCAATAGAATTTGGATTTAAAGATCTATAATTTTTCCAAAAAGATTTTCCTGCGTGCCATGCAATATATAGATCAGGTACTAATTTTATAATTTCTCCATTATTTTTAATTAAATAATGACAGCTAACCTCAGATTGTATATCTGTCAGCTTTTTTAAGGCATTAGATTCGCTTTTCATTCCAGTATAATGAAAGATAATAAATTTGATTTGCTTAGAAGTTCTTTTTTTAGGATTAAAATTTGGTGAATAGTTTAATATTGTTTTTAATAGCATTTTTGGGGCATTTTTAATGCCAAATGTTGATTTACATTAAGAATATATACATTATATAATGTTAAATAATGAAAAAAATATTAATAACTTCTTTAATTGCAATCATATTAACTAGCAATGTTAGTGCTGGTACTGACGGAGAGAATAATTTATCAAAAAAATCAAAGCCTGCTAAAGACTGTTTCGAGAGCATTAATAGAGCTACATTTGCTGTAAACAAAGGTTTAGATAATTTAATTTTTGAGCCTGTTGCAAAAGTTTATAGATTTTTACCTTCATCAGTAAGAGCTGGTACAGGTAATGTGCTTAATAACCTTTCTTCTCTTGTGACTATACCAAATAATATATTTCAGGGAGATTTTAAAAAAGCTGGAATTAATACTGGAAGATTTGCTGTAAACACAACTGTGGGTGTTCTTGGGATATTTAATGTAGCTAAAAGAATGAAATTTCCAGAATATGAAAAAGAAGATTATGGGCAAACACTTGGCGTAATGGGTGTTGGCACAGGTTGTTACGTTGTTTTACCCATTATAGGACCATCTACTGTTAGGGATACAGTTGGATCGTTTGCAAATTTATTAGGTGGAGATATATGGTACAACGTTACTGTAGCTAACAATACTCAACATGTTTCTGATATTGATTATTGGTCTTCAAGACTAGGCTCTGGAATAGATTTTAGGGCAAAAAATATTGATTCATTTGAAAACTTAGAAAAAAATTCTATGGATTTTTATGCTTCAGTTAGAAGTTTATATCTACAAGATAGGCAAAGAAAAATTGAAAATTCAAACGCTACTACAGAAACGATGGATGATGGTAATTGGGAAGAGATTGAATCTCAATAATTAAATCTAGTAAAAAAAATTAATGAATAAAAAATTTACTTTAGCAATTTTTTTAATAATTATTCTTTCAAATTTCAGTAAAGTATATTCTATTGAAGCAGATGTTTTTGTTCAATCTACAGTTAATAGAGCAGCCAAAACACTTGGGGGAAATCTTTCTAAAGAAGAAAGAGTAGAAAAACTTAAAGATATAGCTAGAGACACTGTTGATATTAATGGAATAGGATCTTACTCACTTGGAGCATATAGAAAGAATGCAACTGAAGACCAAATTAATAGATATAAAGCAGCCTTTTCTGAATATTTTTTAAAAAGTTTTTCAAGCCGATTAGCTGAATATTCTAATCCAGAAATAGAGGTTAATTCAAAAAAAATAATCAATAAAAATTATACTATAGTATCAAGCACATTGGCTGGAACAGACAGTAGACCAGAGGTAAAAATTGAGTGGAGAGTTTATACAAAAGACCCTGACAATTTGCTAATAAGGGATTTGATAATTGAAGGCTTAAGTTTAGCCAGAACTCAAAAAGAAGAGTTTTCCTCTATCATAAATTCTAATGATGGAAATATTGATTCACTAATAGAAAATCTATCTAATTTTGCTACTAAATAGTTTTTACAAAATAATAAAAGTCTCTTAATGAAAAAAATTAGGATTTCATCAAAATTATCTTTTATAGTTTCCTCAATCACATCAATGATTTTTGTAGGCTACTTTGGGTACAAAGGTTTTATGGTTTATTTTGTACAAAAAGCAATGGATGACACATTTATTGGTGGAAGCTCATCAGATATTACAGTTACATTATGGTTTGCAATATCGGGTGTAATGGGACTTTCTATGTTGCTATTTTTTCAATTTATAAAATTAAGAGATCTAAAAAGCCAAAGCACAATTCTTAAGGGTATGTTTATTGGATGGGCAGGAATTTGCGCTGCTTTAATAATTTTTATACCTAGTTATATTTATTTTGTCATTTTAACTGCAGTAGCCTCAATAGTAAGTTTGATATCTTCATTATCATTAAAAGAAGAGATTATTGAACAGCTAAATAAAAAAGAAACACTTTCAGAAAAAGAAATTTATTTACTTCAAAAATTAGCTGGAATTAAAAAACCTAAACTATAATTATTTTTGGTGGGCCCACCAGGACTCGAACCTGGGACCAATACATTATGAGTGTACTGCTCTAACCAACTGAGCTACAGGCCCAAAAATTAACTTTAACTATATTATAATGCAATCAATGTCTAGCATAGGTCAAATGTTATCAATGATGGACTTTGATAGTTAAGCTCCATCTACTTCCTCAATGTCAACATAGGGGCAGACGATTATTGTTCCCTTCCATCAAAGATTATAGCAACTATTTCCCAGTAACTAAAGAAAGTTAATGGCGAACATAAGCAGGGTATTGAGGACTCTCGGTAAACCACAGCTGTACTGCTCTGAAAGTATTACATTTATTTCAAAAATTTATAAACTTTTTCGATTCCTTCTTCTAAAGATAAAAGTTTCCTATTTAATGCTTTTTTCATTTTTGAAATATATGGTTTTCGTCTTGTCATGTCTCCTTCTTTAAGGGGATCTTTGTGAATAATCTTAGCACTTGAAGATGTAATTTTGAGTACTAATTTAGCCAAATCTAAAATAGTAATTTCATTTTCATTACCAACATTTAATACTTCATTAATATAAAGATCTTTATTCATACAATTTATTTGGGTATCTATGTTGTCATCAATATAACAAAAGGTTCTGGTTTGTGATCCATCTCCGTTAATCACTAAATTTTTACCTTTTAAAGATTGTTTTATGAATTTTGCTATTACAAAATCATCACTTTGTAATGGTCCATATGTATTAAAAAATCTAAAAATTGTATAATCTATATTATATATTTGCTTATAAGTTCTAAAATATGCTTCTGATAAATTTTTTACCACTGCATAAGGCAGTTTAGAGTTTAAAGGAGTTTCATCTTCTTTTTGGGGTATGGTAACAGGTTCACCATAAACTTCAGAAGAAGATGAAAAAAATATTCTTTTAACCTTCTTAACTTTACATAAATCTAAAATATTTTTTACTCCTTGAATATCATTTAGAACTTTTATGGGATCAAGTAATGTTCTTTCTACTCCTACTACTGCTGCATAATGAAATACGTAATCAAATTCTTTCTTAAATATAGTATTTTTTAAAGATTCTAGGTTATTAATATCTGCTTTTATAAATTCAAAATTTTTAAATTCTTCACCCGGTAATTTATGTTCAGAGCCTGTAGATAAATCATCTAATATTGTTACATATATATTTTCATTTTCGACTAACTTTCTACACAAAGCTCCACCAATATGTCCTGCGCCACCTGTTACTAAAATATTATTTATCATTTGATATTAAATTTCAATTTAAATATAGTATAATGAACCTTTAATCTACTTATAAAGTTTTTTAGTATTCTTAATATTGTTTTAATATATTTATTAGTTTATTTACGCTTACATCAATCATATGATTATTTGAATGTTTTTTAGACTCAGTTGATAATTTTTTGTATAAGATCTCGTTACTTAAAATTTCATCTACGTCTTTTATAATACCATTAATATCACCAAATTTTTTCATTCTACCTTGAACACAATCACTAAACATTTCATTAACACCAATTATATTCCATGTAACCAAAGGTAAGCCAAACAACATAGCTTCTACAAGAACTAAGCCAGCCGACTCTCTATGAGACAAAAAAAGAAATAGGTTTGAGCTGTTGTAAAAATCATAAATATCTTTCCTCATACCAAGAAAAAAAACATCTTTGCCATATTTTTCTTCAAGATAATCATGATATTTTTTGTCACTATAACCACCTAAAAAAACAAATTTTATTTCATTTCTGTCACTATAATAACTTGCCACTTTACAAAAGTCCTCTACACCTTTATCTTTTGTTTCTCTTCCAGCACACAAAATAATTTTATCGTCTGAATTAAAATTTAATTCTTTTTTGATATCTCGAAAATGTTTACGATCTATTTGCTCCACACCATAAGGAATTACTGTAATTTTTTTTTCATTAACTCCATATTTCTTAATTGCTGTTTCTTTTGCAGCATAGGAAGGAACTATTACATGTGTAGCACGATCAAAATTGAAAACAAATTTTTTACGATAATACTCGTTCAAAATTTTTTTTGGATTTAGAATATTTTTAAAACTAAAAAGTTTTAAAGGTTCATTTTCTACAAAGGCACCGTGCCAAGTTGCTATTAATGGTATATTCAAATTTTTATCTATATACTGGATTAAATGAGGAAAATGTACATTAATATGAGTAATTTTTTCTTCACTTACTAATTTTGATATAAGTGTTCTAGTTCTTAAAACTTTTTTTCTATTGTGAATTAAGTTTTTGAAAGACTTGGCAGGCAAGTCCATTATTTTTACGTTAATATTATTTTCTTGCATCATCTCATATAATTGATCTTTATCATCATAAATTACTAAGTATGGTATTTTCAATTCATTTAATCTTTTACATACTCGAACTAAATATGTACCAATGCCTTCAATCCCTGAGGTAGATCTTTTCTCTTTTATAAATAAAATTTTCATATATAAAAATTAGTTATAATTGAAATATTAAATTATAAAATTAAATTAAAATATCGTTTTAGTTTAAAAGCTGAAATATGGTGTAATCTAGAAAAATCAAATCATTATGATTAAGAATATAGGAAAACTTAAATTAGCTATTATTGGTCTAGGTTATGTTGGTTTGCCACTTGCTTTAGAATTTGCAAAAAAAAGACAATTAATTGGTTTTGATATAGATAAAAAAAGAATTAAAGAATTAAATTCTGGTTTGGATAAAAATTTAGAGATTACAAAAAAAGAACTTAAAAATATTAAAAAATTGTTTTTTACTAGCGATAGAAAAAAATTAAAAACAGCAAATTGTTACATTATCACTGTTCCGACACCTGTGGATGAATCTAAAAAACCAAATCTAGAACCACTATTAACGGCTAGCAAAATTGTAAGCAAAGTAATTAAAAAAAAAGATATTATAATTTACGAATCTACTGTCTATCCAGGTTGTGTTGAAGAAAAATGCGTACCTGTTCTAGAAAAGTATTCAAAATTGAAGTTTAATCAAGATTTTTTCTGTGGTTATAGCCCTGAGAGAATTAATTCTGCTGATAAAAAACATACTATAAAAAATACTAAAAGGATTACTTCAGGATCAACACCTAAAATTGCAAGTTTAGTAGATGATTTATATAATGAAATTGTAACTGCAGGAACCCATAAAGCTTCCAGTATAAAAATTGCTGAAGCTGCAAAAGTAATTGAAAACACGCAGCGCGACTTAAATATTGCTTTAATTAATGAGCTATCAATACTTTTTAGTAAAATGAATATTGACACAGAAGCTGTACTTGATGCTGCGGGTAGTAAATGGAATTTTTTACCTTTCAAGCCAGGCTTAGTTGGGGGTCATTGTATTGGTGTAGATCCTTATTACTTGATGCATAAAGCTAGAAATATTGGTTATCACCCTAAAGTCATTTCAGCAGGAAGAGAGCTTAATGATAAAATGGGTGATCATGTAGTATCTCAATTAATCACAAAAATGAAAAAAAAGAATATTCAAATAAAGAAATCTAAAATTTTAATTATGGGACTTACTTATAAAGAAAATTGTGCAGACGTTCGTAATTCTGGTATCAAAAATGTTATTGAAGGATTAAAAAGGCTTGATTGCAATTTAGATCTTTTTGACCCTTGGGCTGATGGCAAAGAGATAAATAAAACATACAATATCAATCTGATTTCAGAGCTAAGCCAAAACTATTATCAAGGAATTATAATAGCAGTTGCACATGATAAGTTTAAATCCATGGGTATTGAAAATATTTCAAAATTATGTAAAAAAAAGCATGTTATTTACGATTTAAAACATATATTTCCTAGAGATCTAGTTGATTTAAGATTGTAAATATTAATTAAAAAAAATAAGTTCAGCTTAAAATGTTAAATCTTCAAATTACAGTTATTCTTTACAAAGATTTAGGAACTATTTGGGCCTCTATGATTTTGAAGTTCTAGAAATTCTTTAAATAATCTAGAAGATATCTTTTTTACCTATACATAAAAAAGAAGTCCATACATAAAAGTTTAATATATTAAATATAAATAATATCTATCCTAGATAGATTATTAATAATGGTGGGAACTGATGGTTATGCTCCATCTACCCCTCGAATGTCAATCGAGTACTCTACTATTGAGCTAAGCTCCCAAAATCTATGATCCTAGAATATCCCATAGCGATACATAATTCAAAATTATAATTTTTTTGGCCTTAAGTATTTGAACCTTCATTTGAAAAAAATTGCCCTTGGCTCTAAGGAACAGACTATATAAGTCTAACTATAAGTTACATAAACTCCAAAAAGGTGATTAACTTTTTAAAGAACTTTCTAAAACTAAGTTGGCCTTAGTATCTTTTTTTTATCCATGCAAGGTTGAGCAAGGCTGCAACAGCAGCTGAGCTCATAATGACTCTTAACAGTTGCAATTGGACTCTAAAAACACCTCAAAAGACTGAAGTTTTTACTTTTATGAATCTATTGTCGTTCTAGAATTATTGAACTTAAAGGTTAATTGATTGTGACTTCTTTAATGTCAATGCAACACTCTACTATTGAGCTACAGTCCCCCTGTGAAATTTTAACTTTCTAAAAAGCTTTTTAGCTGTTTGGATCTGCTTGGGTGTTTTAATTTTCTTAAAGCTTTAGCTTCTATCTGTCTAATACGCTCTCTTGTTACAGAAAACTGAAGACCTACTTCTTCAAGAGTATGGTCTGTATTCATTCCAACACCAAATCTCATTCTAAGAACTCTTTCTTCTCTTGGTGTTAAAGTTGATAAAATCTTAGTCGTAGCTTCACTTAAATTTGATTTAATAGCTTGCTCTAAAGGTGCTAATGCTTTTGTATCTTCAATAAAATCACCCAAACTGCTATCCTCTTCATCTCCCACTGGTTTTTCAAGAGATACGGGTTCTTTTGATATTTTTAAAACTTTTCTAACCTTGTCTAAAGGCATTCTTAATTTTTGTGCTAATTCCTCAGGTGTAGCCTCTCTACCAAACTCACTTAGAATTAATCTTTGGGTTCTTACAATTTTATTAATAGTTTCGATCATGTGAACTGGAATTCTTATTGTACGGGCTTGGTCAGCAATAGATCTGGTGATTGCTTGTCTGATCCACCATGTAGCATATGTTGAGAACTTGTATCCTCTTCTATATTCAAATTTATCAACAGCCTTCATAAGACCGATGTTTCCTTCTTGAATAAGATCTAAAAATTGTAGTCCTCTATTTGTGTATTTTTTTGCAATTGAAATTACCAATCTTAAGTTTGCTTCAACCATTTCTTTTTTTGCAATTCTAGATTCCTTTTCACCTTTTTGAACCCGGTTAACTATTTTTTTATAATCGGTAACTGAAATTCCAAGTTTATGACTAATTTCAATTAATCTCTCTCTTATATTTTTAAATTCATCTTTATTTTTAGAAAAGAATTGTTTCCACATGGGATTAGTATCTAAAAACTTTTTAAGATTTGGATTAATTTCATTCCCAATATAAAACTTAATGAATTCATTTCTTGGAATTTTTTGATCCATTGCCAACCTCAGAAGATTTCCCTCTAATGAAACAATTTTTTTATTTTCTATATAGTGCTTTTGAACTAATTCCTCTAGTACAGAAGGTGATAACTGTAACGATTTAATATTTTCTAGAATATCACTTATAATTTTTTCACATCCTTTTTCTTTAGCAGTTGAAAAGCTTACTGAGTTTAAAATACAATCAAGTTTTTCTTTTTGGTATTTAATTAATTTTGCATATTCTTTTGTTAAAATATTTACAGTTTTTAAAACTTTTGGTTTGATTTCAGTTTCCATTGCTGCAAGCGTTGGATTAAACTCATCATCATCTCCATTATTTTCATCATTTTTGTCAGTTTCACCAGAATTTCTTTGTTTAGCACTCGGACCTGTATTTTCGTCTTCCATGTAGTTAGTATCAATATCAATAATTTCTCTAACTAAAATTTCATCACTCTGAAGTTTTTCATCCCACTCTACAAATTGTTGTGCAGTAATTGGGCTTTGTGCTAATGCAATAAGCATTACATCTTTCCCAGCTTCTATTCTTTTTGCAATTGCAATTTCACCTTCACGAGATAAGAGCTCTACTCCACCCATCTCCCTTAAATACATTCTTATAGGGTCATCACTTTTCTCAATTGTCTTACCCTCTTCTTTAGATGAATTTTCTTTTTTTCTTAAAACTTTAAAATCAGATTTTTTTTCTACAAGTGCTACATTCTCATCAAGAATGTGCATGAAAGCTTGTTCTAAATTTTCGTCTGAAAGATTTCTTTTACCTAGTGATTTATTTAACTCATCAAAAGTGATAAATCCTCTATGGGTTCCACGACCCATAAGTCTAGCAAATGATTTTGTAATTATTCTTTCCACAATAGTATATTTGAGATGACTTATATAAGCGCAATTTGAGAAAAATCCATGTATTTTTTGAAGGATTTAATTGATGTTTTTTTGTTTTTTTAGCTCTCTTATTTCATTGAAAGTGCTTTCGCTTAAATCTTTAGAGAACTTTGATTCAAGTTCTTCAATTCTAAACTCTAAATCGTAGTTTTTAAGGTCTCTAGAGACTTCTTCTAATAATTCAAACATTTTATTCTGATCATTTTGATGATGATTAAGAATATGTTTTATCGAAGCAAATTTAAAAATTTTTTCAGTTAATTGAGGATCAATAGGAATTTGATCTAAGGTAAGTTTTTCTCCACTCTTTAGTTTAGTTATTAAGGTTTTAAAAATTAATTTATTTTCTTCACTAAATAGATTTATATTTTCAATCATGTGAATATTTTCTTGAAATAAATCTAAATTATTCATTATTAAATAAAGCAATGAAAACTCTTTAAGCTCAACACCACTCAATAATTTGCTTTCGTTAAAGTGTTTTTGAGTAGACTGTAATGATTTTATCTTTTTAGTATAAAATTGTTTTTTTCCTACATTGCTATGTGGAGTTAAAGATGAAATTTTCTCCAAAAAAAACTCTAGTACATATTTTTTTATAAAATCATCTTTTATGGTCGCTGCAATAGCTCTTAATTTTTTTTCAAAAATAGCCATTGATGAAGGATTATTATTAGTTTGTTGTTTATAATGATTAAATATAAACTGATGAATTGAGATTTTTGCCTGTTTTGTAAAATCAATAAAGTTTGCTTTGCCATTTTTATTTGCATAACTATCAGGATCTTCGCCATCTGGTAAAAAAAGAAA